>SESD01000185.1_pt1 | contig 38722 bp, 40 predicted proteins | sample 3171411 | NCBI WGS metagenome assembly SESD01 (sample SAMN06051880, study PRJNA518727) | freshwater metagenome | biome: subpolar coniferous forest; feature: holomictic lake; material: water; isolation source: holomictic Lake 442, 16.5 m depth | place: Canada: near Kenora, Ontario | collected...
GGGTGTCTCGGATATGGGTATCGGGAGAGTCCTCCTGCGAAAGTGCGGCCGCGATACCGCCCTGAGCCCATCCACTGGCACTTTCAAGGAGGGCCCTCTTGGTGACAAGGCAAACTTTTTTCGTTTGGGCTAAATTAAGTGCGAGCGTCAGACCGGCAAGACCACTACCGACAATAAGTACGTCAAAATTCAATTGGGACATGCTATTCAGGGGTTAATTACATAGACCATCAAAAGAAAATCATAACAGACTTGGTATTCCCATCCCGATTTTTTAGAATAACCACTTTGACCAGTGAACTAATTCTGGGTATCCGATGTCTGTTACATCAGATTCAGCATGTTAAGCTTCTTTCAGTTCTCGGATTGGCCCTTGAACGGCTATACTTGTTCTGCCGCCTCAGAATGCGGTGGTATCTACAAGTACAAATCATAATGTTCAGGGAACAGGCAGTATGAGTGACCGGGAGATTGATCAGCAGTTGGTAGAGCGCGTACAGCGCGGGGATAAGCAAGCCTTCGATCTACTTGTGATCAAGTACCAACGTAAGTTGGCTCGCCTGCTATCTCAGTTCATCCGAGATGCAGCCGAGGTGGAGGATGTCGCTCAGGAGACATTCATCAAGGCCTACCGCGCATTACCGTCATTCCGGGGAGAGAGCGCGTTCTATACCTGGCTCTACCGGATAGGCATTAATACCGCCAAGAATTTCCTGGTGACACAGGGTCGACGTGCACCCACGATGACGAGCGCCGGTCTCGATATTGAGGATGCAGAGAACTTTGAGGAGGGCAGTCAGTTACGGGAGATGAATACGCCAGAAAGCGAACTGATGAGTAAACAGATCGCTGAGACGGTGAACCAAACTCTACAAGAATTGCCAGAGGAATTACGAACGGCAATCACCTTGAGAGAGATCGAGGGTATTAGTTATGAAGAGATTGCAACCATCATGAACTGCCCCATCGGTACAGTGCGATCGCGAATATTTCGTGCTCGTGAAATAATCGCGGAGAAGTTACGACCCCTACTGGGGACCAGTCAAGATACGAGGTGGTAGTATGAAAAGCAAAATATCAGCGATGATGGATGGTGAACTAGAGTCTGATGATGTCTCTAGCATCATCACTCAGATCAAGAAGACAGACGATCTAAAGAACGACTGGTCGACCTACCACCTGATTGGGGATAGCTTACGCCGATCGTCATCATCCATCGATATAGCCCGCCGTGTCAGTACCGCACTAGCAACAGAGCCCACCTTACTCGCGCCACGACCAACGAAACAGAATAAGTTTAAGGTATTTGCCCTCTCGGCAGCCGCCTCATTAGCCGCGGTTGCGGTGGTTGGATGGATGGGACTGCAGAGTATGGGTCACTCACCAGAAAACTTTACGAACAATAAAATCGCCCTCCAGCCAGCACCCCCCCCTGTAACCCCCGCATCTGTCTCTGCCACCGACCCAGCACCCGCCCCCGCTCAGATTAATGACTACCTACTCGCTCACCGCCAATTCTCAGCCACTCCAGCGATGTACGGGGTTGCACCCTACTTACGCACATCCGCAGAATCGCGAGGAAGTCCCGCCCGATGACACGTTCTGCACTGATTGCTTTACTCATTCTATCCGGCGCGACACAGCCCCTATTCGCGCAGAGTCCGTCTGAATCCTCCTCAGAAGTATTCGCATTACTCCAAAAAATAGCGTCCGCTCCACGTCAGCACAACTATACCGGCACCTTCATCTACTCCTCGGGCAGCCATATCGAGACCTCCCGAATCATCCATCTCCAAGATCAGGAGGGTGAGCATGAAAAGATAGAAGTCCTGGATGGGGCGCCACGCGAGATCATCCGCAACAATGACGAGATGAGATGTTATCTGCCAGAGAGCAAGACCATCGTGACCGAGAAGCGTTGGCTACGAAAATCTTTTCCGGCACTCCTGTCTGAACCACTCAACAGCCTGAGTGATTATTACAATGTGAGCAAAGGCCCTCCAGAGAGAATCAGCGATTACGATTGTGAGGTCATTATTCTGGAGCCTCGTGATGATATGCGTTATGGCCATAGGTTATGGGTCGACATCCATACCGGACTCCTCCTCAAGGCGGCGGTGATCGATAAGGGACGTGTGGTCGAGCAGTTTGTTTTTACACAACTCAAAATCGGTGGCTCGATAGATCGGGAATTATTAAGGCCGAAGTATTCAACAAAGACGGGCGAGTGGCGGACTACCAACCTGGTATCGAGCACGGTCGAGAGCGGCAAGCTCGGATGGCAAGTGAATAACCCCCCCGCCGGATTCAAGAAGGTAATGGAGATGAAGCGCACCCTTTCCGGCAAATCAGTCCCGGTCAGTCATATCGCGCTATCGGACGGTCTGGTCGCGGTATCGGTATTCATTGAACCACTCGAGAAGGGCTCTCCCCCTCCCATTCAGGGTCTCGTCCCAAGCTATGGAGCGATCAATATACATACCCGTACCGTCGCAGATAGTATGGTCACGACAGTGGGAGAGGTTCCACCATCCGCGGTCATACAAATCGGTAACTCGGTCATCAACTACAAAATCAAATAATGCATAAAATTATTCTAGTCATCCTGTTTGGCCTGTCCTCACTCGCTTCAGCTCAAAATAGAGGTCTTCCCGATTTTACTGATCTGGTCGAGAAGCAGGGTTCTGCAGTGGTCAATATCAGTACCGTCCAGACGCAAACCACCGCTATCAGCAGAACCTTTCCGGGGATGCCGAACATTCCTGAGGATGACCCCTTCTTTGAGCTCTTCCGTAGGCACATGCCACCCAATACCGCACCACGCGAGTTTGAGTCTAAGTCACTGGGGTCTGGGTTTATTGTGAGTACCGATGGTTACATCCTGACCAATGCACATGTCATCGAGTCTGCAGATGAGATCACTGTAAAACTGACCGACAAGCGTGAATTCCGCGCTCGCGTAATCGGAGCCGACCGAAGGACCGATATCGCCCTTCTTAAGATCGATGCAACTGATCTACCCAAGGTTACCCAGGGAGACCCCAACAAGCTCAAGGTGGGCGAATGGGTATTAGCGATCGGCTCCCCCTTCGGATTTGATAACAGCGTAACGGCCGGCATTGTCAGCGCCAAGGGTCGTTCACTCACGCAGGAGAACTTCGTCCCCTTCATCCAGACCGATGTCGCAATCAATCCTGGCAATTCAGGGGGCCCTCTATTCAACATGAAGGGAGAGGTCGTCGGCATCAATTCACAGATATACAGCCGCACGGGCGGATTCATGGGACTGTCATTCGCCATCCCGATCGATGTTGCGAACGAGATCTCGAGCCAGCTCATTGCGAGCGGCAAGGTGAGCCGTGGCAAGATCGGTGTGATGATTCAGGAGGTCACCAAGGAACTGGCAGAGTCCTTTGGTCTATCTAAACCCAGTGGTGCACTGGTCGCGGCCGTTCAAAAAAATGGCCCGGCAGAAAAGGCCGGGATAGAGGCACGGGATATCATCCTAAAATTTGATGGGAAGAGCATCAACACCTCGACCGATCTGCCCCGGGTGGTCGGTGCGACCAAACCAGGATCTAAGGTATCGGTACAGTTATGGCGTAGTGGCTCCACCCGTGATGTGACCGTCGTTGTCGATGAGATCCCGGCCGATGAGAAGGCGGCCACTCGCGGTGGCAAAAAGGGTGGCAAAGTACCCGAGATATTCAACCGGATCGGACTTGCTCTGACCGAACTGAGTACGGAACAAAAGAAGCAGCTCGAGATTGAGGGCGGACTACTGGTCGAGGATATGCAGCCCGGGATTGGGAGCCGCGCAGGAATACGTCCCGGTGATGTGATCCTCAGCATTAACAATCAAGGCGTAAAATCAGCCGAACAGTTCAACCAGACTCTCGCAAAAATTGAGAAGGGTCGTAGCATTGCACTTCTGGTGAGCCGTGGCGGCACCAGTACCTTTATCACCATGAAGATGAACGGCAATGACCCCAAGTAAGCCCGGCATGGCAAGCCCTGTCACCCTCATCGTATATGGGCGTGAAGAGTGCCACCTATGTCAGGACATGATTGCGAGCCTGCATGAATTACAGGGACGGCTTCATTTTCAGATTAAGCTAGTGGATATCGACAACGATACCGAGCTAACAGCTCGATATGGCGTGCGGATTCCAGTACTGGTGGCGGATGGAGAAGAGATCTGCCACTACCACCTCGATCCGATCGCACTTGATGCTTATTTCGCTAGAATTCGCTAGAATGCGCACTTCTTGAGTGAACATCATTGCCGAATTTTGGCGATCCTTTTAGGATCAAGCCAGAAACCTTCAAGAGGGCACAGAATGTGCCCTCTTTTAGTTTCCTTGGCCCAGTTCTTAACTACCACTTTCCTGATTATCGGCCCCTAATCCTTGATGCAATACATCCGTAACTTTTCTATCATCGCCCATATCGATCATGGCAAGTCCACTCTGGCCGATCGGATTATCCAGCTCTGCGGGGGACTCGCGGACCGCGAGATGGAGGCCCAGGTGCTGGACTCTATGGACCTGGAGAAAGAACGCGGGATCACAATCAAGGCTCAAACTGCAGCGCTGCGATATACCTCTCTCGATGGAAATGTCTATCTCCTGAATCTGATCGACACACCCGGCCATGTCGACTTCTCTTACGAGGTATCCCGCTCCCTGGCAGCCTGTGAAGGGGCCCTTCTGGTGGTGGATGCTTCTCAAGGAGTCGAGGCCCAGACCGTAGCCAATTGCTATACCGCGATCGAGCAAGGGGTCGAGGTGGTACCGGTATTAAATAAGATTGACCTCCCCGCGGCGGAGCCGGACCGCGTGATCGAGGAGATTGAAGACATCATCGGGATCGATGCCCAAGATGCGCTCCGTGCCAGCGCTAAGACCGGTGTCGGGGTACGAGATATCGTGGAGGCGGTGATCACACGCATCCCCGCCCCAAAGGGGGACCCAACCGCCCCCCTGAAGGCACTGATCATCGACTCCTGGTTTGATAACTATGTCGGTGTAGTGATGCTGGTCAGGGTGGTGGATGGCATTCTCAAGCCCAAGGACAAGATCCTCCTCATGGCCAGTAAGAGCCTTCACCTGTGCGAGCAGGTCGGCGTATTCACCCCTAAATCACAGCCCAGAGAATCATTAAGTGCGGGTGAGGTTGGATTCATTATCTCGGGCATTAAGGAATTAAAGTCTGCCAAGGTGGGTGATACCGTAACCCTGGCAGATCGTCCCGCCACTCAGCCTCTTCTGGGCTTCAAAGAGATCAAGCCACAGGTCTTTGCCGGACTTTATCCAATCGAGTCCAACCAGTACGATGCACTCCGTGATGCGTTGGAAAAACTAAAGCTCAATGACTCCTCACTACACTACGAACCAGAAACCTCTCAGGCACTCGGGTTTGGTTTCCGGTGTGGATTCTTAGGTCTACTCCACCTGGATATCGTGCAAGAACGACTCGAGCGCGAATACGATATGGACCTCATCACCACCGCACCGACGGTGGTCTACCAAATCATGATGAGGGATGGGGAAATAGTCGAAATTGAGAACCCCTCCAAATTGCCTGACCCCTCCAAGATCGAGGAGATCCGAGAACCGATCATTACCGCGACCATACTGGTCCCACAAGAATATGTCGGATCCGTTATCACACTCTGCATCAGCAAGCGGGGACAACAAAAGAACATCCAGTACCTGGGCCGTCAAGTGATGCTCACTTATGAGATGCCTCTGAACGAGGTCGTGATGGATTTTTTTGATAAACTCAAGTCGACCAGCCGCGGATATGCCTCACTCGATTATGAGTTTAAAGAGTTCAGAGCCTCGGACCTGGTGAAGCTGGATATACTGATTAATAACGAGAAGGTGGATGCGCTGTCACTGATCGTCCACCGTACCAATAGCCAATTCCGCGGACGTGCACTCGCCCAGAAGATGCGTGAGCTGATCCCCCGTCAGATGTTTGATATTGCAGTTCAAGCAGCCATCGGCGCTCATATCATCGCCCGAGAGAGTATTAAGGCATTACGTAAGAATGTTCTTGCCAAGTGTTACGGTGGAGATATCAGCCGTAAACGTAAGCTGCTCGAGAAACAGAAGGCCGGGAAGAAACGGATGAAGCAGGTCGGCAATGTAGAGATACCGCAGGAAGCATTCCTGGCAATTCTACAGACGGGCGACAAGTAACGATTCGAATACCGGGTGGTTAATATAACGATAGAGACTTCTATTATTTATTTGGCTAAAGACATTATTCCCTGAAGGATAAAGAATGAACTTCCCACTCATCATGCTGATACTGCTACTTGTCACCGGCGGAATCTGGCTACTTGATCATTTCATACTCCGCCGCAAGCGTGCCCCTGATACGAGAGAGCCCTGGTGGATAGAGTACCCAAAAAGTTTCTTTCCGGTCATCCTGATCGTATTCGCTCTACGGTCCTTCCTGGTGGAGCCATTCAAGATCCCATCTGGTTCGATGATTCCGACACTCCTGGTGGGGGATTTTATTCTGGTCAATAAGTATACCTACGGAGTCAGGCTGCCCGTCATCAATCTTAAAGTAATGGATGTCAATGAGCCTAAACGTGGTGAGGTGATGGTATTCCGCTACCCCGAGAATCCGTCCATGGATTATATTAAACGCATCGTCGGACTGCCAGGTGACACCATCACATACCGTAATAAACAACTCATCCTGAATGGCAACCCACTCAAGATGGAGTCCGTCGGTGAGTACACCTATATCGAGTCTGGATTAAGCTATGTATATAACCAGCGTTATATAGAATCACTGGGTGAGAAGGGTCATAACATCATCATCAATCCTGACGTCCCCGGTCTTCATCTCTCCGGAGTACATCAATTCCCATTCCAGGAGAGCTGCATCTATCAGCACTCCGAATTCACCTGCACGGTGCCTGCCGGGAATTACTTCACGATGGGCGATAACCGAGACAGTAGTAGCGACAGTCGTTATTGGGGATTCGTCCCAGAACGTAATATCGTCGGGAAGGCATTCTTGATCTGGTGGAACTTCAGCGACTTCAAGAGGATCGGACTCGCCATCGAGTAAGATGCCGCGACTCTGAAGAGCATGACCTCTGTCCATCGTGGATTGATCTTTAAGAAGTTGCCACCCATAGCGATCTGACGATCAGTACAGACCGCATTCAGGACTTTGAAGAATGGACAGCGCCACACTCTGCAAAAAAATTGGTTACACCTTCAACCAGACGGAATTGTTGAGACAGGCACTCACTCACCGTAGCCATAGCTCTCCTCATAATGAGCGCCTTGAATTTCTCGGTGATAGTGTCCTCAACTGTTCGGTCGCAGGTCTAATATTCAGGCACTTCCCCAACCTCCCCGAGGGTGAACTATCTCGGATCCGAGCTAACCTGGTTAATCAGCAGGCCCTCTTTGAGTTGGCGCAATCACTCGAACTGGGCAGTCAGATCAGTCTGGGTGAGGGGGAAGTTAAGAGTGGGGGGAGTCAACGTCCCTCGATCCTGGCAGATACACTGGAAGCCATCCTGGGTGCGGTCTATCTTGACGGTGGGTTTGAACAGGCCGAGAGGGTCGTATGCGCCCTCTTGATGCCTTTGCTGCAGCAACTGAATCTTCAGGCACTCGATAAGGATCCCAAGACCCTCCTCCAGGAGTACCTTCAGAGTCATAAGATGGGACTTCCACAATACGCCGTGGTTGCTACCAGCGGTGAGGCCCATCAGCAAAAGTTCACGGTGGAATGTATTATTACCAAGCTTGATATTCGTACGATTGGTGAAGGATCTAGCCGTCGCAGTGCTGAGCAGGGGGCTGCTAAAGAGGCCTATGAAGAAGCACAATCACGTACTTGAAAATTGCCAAGAACAGAACCCCCTAAGATCTCTTACTAAAAATTTTATAAGATGACAGTCAATCTCAATTACCGTACCGGCTTCATCGCCATCATCGGCCGACCCAATGTCGGCAAGTCCACCCTACTCAATAATCTGATCGGGCAGAAGGTCAGCATCACCTCCAAGAAGGCACAGACGACCCGACACCGCATCACAGGAATACTCACTGATGATGAGTCTCAGTTTATTTTTGTGGATACGCCCGGCTTTCAGAACCGTCATACAAACCGGTTAAATAGCCTGATGAATCGCACCGTCACCCAGAGCATGAAGGATGTGGATGTGGTGATATTTGTGATTGAGTCACTCCATTTTGATGAACGCGACAGGCTGGTCTTAAAACTTCTGCCAACCGATCGTCCAGTGATACTGGTCATCAACAAGATTGATCAGTTATCCGAAAAATCACGACTCCTCCCCTTCCTGGAGAAGATGGCTAAAGAGTTCGCCTTCACGGCGATGGTACCTGTCAGCGCTCAGGAGAGATTACAGCTGCCGGATTTGTTGAGCACGATTAGACCTCACCTGCCGGTCAATCAACCTCTATTCGAACCGGATGAAGCGACTGATCGTAGCGAACGATTCATCGCCGCAGAATTGATACGTGAAAAACTCTTTCGTCTGACCGGTGAAGAGATCCCCTACTCGACCAGCATCACCATAGATCAATTCACCACCGAGAATGATCTGCGTAAAGTTCATGCCTGCATCATCGTCGACAAGTCTGGGCATAAAGCGATCATCATTGGTAAGGGCGGAGAGAAGCTCAAAATGATCGCGACCCAAGCACGTAAAGATATGGAGAGCATCTTCGGCGGCAAGGTCTATCTAGAGGTCTGGGTCAAGGTGAAATCGGGCTGGGCTGATGATGCACAGATGCTGAAAAGCTTAGGATATGGATAATCTCTTCAGAACAAATAAGTCAGACCCGTTCTAGACAAGAATCATGACCACGGATAAACACCGGCAAGATGCCCAGCCAGCCTTTGTGCTGCATACCTACCCCTACCTCGAGACCAGTCTAGTGGTTGAGACCTTTACCCAGAATTTCGGACGGGTGCCACTAGTCGCGAAGGGTGCAAGACGACCCCGATCCGCTCTCAGGGGTTCCCTCATGGCATTTCAACCGTTACATCTTTCCTGGGCAGGTAAATCGGAATTGAAGACCCTTCACAAGGTCGAGTGGCAGGGTGGCCAACCATTCCTTCAGGGGATGAGTCTCATCTGTGGATTTTATTTGAATGAGCTTCTGGTCCGCTTACTTCACCGTGATGACCCACACGAGCAGTTATTCTTGTACTACCAGCAGACGCTGGCTGCACTGAGCATTCAGAAGGATTACACTCCGGTACTACGACACTTCGAGCGGCGTATGCTGCAGGAGCTCGGTTATGCACTCACACTCAGTCATGATGCCGAGTCGGGCACACCGATTGATTCTGATCAAGAGTACCGTTACAAGATCGAACGTGGACCGGTGTCACTCGAAAAAACCGCTAACGGGTCTGGTCTTCAAGTACGTGGCAAGACGTTACTGGATATGGATCAGGATAATTACTCCGATGCCGTTACCCGTCAACAGAGCAAAGCACTGATGCGTTATATCCTTAACCATTACCTGGGCGACCAACCCCTCCATACACGGCAATTGCTGAAGGATCTACAACAGCTATGATCGAACTCGGCGTTAATATCGACCACATCGCAACCTTACGACAAGCTCGCGGAACAAGCTACCCCAGCCCGATAGAGGCCGCCCTGATCGCAGAATCTGCTGGAGCAGATGCGATCACCCTCCACCTGCGTGAAGACCGCCGCCATATCCAGGACCGAGATGTAGAGACTCTGAAGGGAGTGCTTAAGACCCGCATGAATCTCGAGAGTGCTGTGACCGATGAGATGATCAGCTTCGCGCTACACATCAGACCTGAGGATGTCTGTCTGGTGCCAGAACGACGTGAGGAGCTCACCACCGAAGGGGGGCTCGATGTATTGCGCCATTTCGAACAAGTGAAGTCCGCATGCACGAGACTCTCGAAGGCCGGAATCCAGACCTCTCTATTCATCGATCCAGATCCAGCCCAGATTGATGCGGCAGTGAAGGCAGGTGCACCCGTAATCGAAATCCATACCGGCCACTATGCGGATGCTATCACCGAGAGTGAACAACAGGCCGAGTTTGAACGGATCCGTGCCGCGGTCGTCTGCGGTATCGATCGTGGTCTGAAGGTGAATGCGGGACATGGACTGCACTACCAGAACGTCCAACCGATCGCAGCGCTGTCCGGGATATCTGAACTGAATATTGGGCACGCGATCGTGGCTCATGCACTCTTCATCGGATTTGAACAGGCGGTACGGGAGATGAAGAGATTACTACTGGAATCCCGCGGATGATCTACGGTATCGGCACCGACCTGGTCGAGCCATCGCGTATTGCACGTCTACTGGAAAAGTACGGTGAGCGCTTTGCCAAGCGTCTTCTGACAGATCGAGAATGGCCTGAATATCTCAAGAGTGGTCAGAAGGTGATGTTTCTATCAAAACGATTCGCTGCTAAGGAGGCCCTATCCAAAGCGCTCGGAACTGGATTACGTTACCCCGTGAGCTTAAACCATATCGGCATCACTCATGATGAGCGCGGAAAGCCCTGCTTCGAATTTCACCCTGACCTAGACGAGCTGCTCAAGAATGAAGGCATCACTCATCATCACCTCTCCATCAGTGATGAACTCAATCTTGCCTGCGCATTCGTTATCCTGGAAAAATCGTCATGACCCTCGGCCCCATCATGCTCGATATCGAGGGCAAGCAACTGACCGACTCTGATCGGAGAAGACTTCAGCACCCCCTGACCGGTGGCGTGATTCTATTCAGCAGGAACTACTCATCGATCAACCAGCTGACTGAACTAACCACCCAAATTCATTCGCTACGCAGCCCTCCACTCCTGATCGCAGTAGACCATGAAGGTGGCAGAGTTCAACGCTTCCGCGAGAATTTCACACGACTGCCGGCCATGCGTGAGCTGGGTAAGATATGGGATCAACACCCCGCCCGTGCACGGCACCTGACACATCAGACAGGATATGTTCTGGCAGCAGAGCTACGTGCATGCGGGGTCGATCTCAGCTTCACGCCGGTACTTGATATGGACCATGGACAGAGCTCTGTCATCGGCGACCGATCCTTTCACCGCGACCCTCAAGCGATCACCGATCTGGCTCATAGCCTGATGATGGGACTTAAATCGGGCGGGATGTCCGCAGTCGGAAAGCATTTCCCCGGTCATGGATACATTGAATCAGACTCGCATCTTGAAATACCGGTGGATGAACGCACGTACGACGATATTGCAATGGATGACATGACTCCATTCCGGCGAATGATCGATCTCGGTCTCGCCGGTATCATGCCTGCTCATGTCATCTACCCCAAGGTGGATCGTCATCCAGCGGGATTCTCCAAGATCTGGCTGAAGGAGGTCCTTCGTGGTGAACTGGGTTTTGAGGGGTGTATCTTCAGTGATGACTTGAGTATGGAGGGTGCAACCGTCGCGGGCAATATCGTTCAGAGGGCACAGGCCGCTCTCGGTGCAGGCTGCGATATGGCGCTGGTCTGTAACAATCCGCAGTCTGCAGATGAGTTACTTGAGGGGCTAGAATGGGATATCTCAGCGACCAGTCTGGCGCGTCTCGCACGTATGCATGGACGCCCGCACCCTGATTCAATGGTCAATCTGCACGAGGATGCGAACTTTGTAAAGGCAGTAAGAGAGATCGGCGTGATCGGGATGAGCAGCGGGGACTTGCCGCTGGGTTAGAGCAAGACTCTTCTAACGGGTCTCATGTAAAGTCATTTCAATCGGATCTACTTACGCCGCCAGCTCGTCCCATCTGGGCCATCTTCCAGCAAGATATCAGCATCGGAGAGATCCTTACGGATACGGTCAGCCTCAGCAAAGTTTCTAGCAGTACGGGCAGACAGTCTCTGCTGGATCATTTCTTCAATCCGTTCCGGTGTGAATTTAACATCCCCCACGAGCGACTCATCCTGAAGATGCTGCTGAGGATTCCTCTGAAGCAGTCCCAGCAAGCCACCCATCGATTTAAGTAATGTCATATCCGCAAGTGATCCGGTCTTATTGGCCTCACTGGCAAGATCAAACAATACAGCGACCGCCTCAGGGGTATTGAAGTCGTCATCCATCGCATCCTTGAACCGCTGAGCATGGGGGCCACTCCAGTCGATCGTAGTTACAGGGATCTCTCTTCCCTTTAATGCGGTATAGAGTCGAGCTAAAGCACTCTTGGCATCATCCAGATGCTGATCGGAATAATTCAATGGGCTCCGGTAGTGTGCTCGAAGAATGAAAAAACGGACCACCTCCGGCTGGTATCGCGACAGGACCTCCCTCACCGTGAAAAAATTGCCCAATGACTTGGACATTTTTTCATCGTCGACCCTCACGAAACCATTGTGCATCCAATAGTTAACAAAGGTATGGTCGTGCGCACCTTCACTCTGAGCGATCTCGTTTTCGTGATGGGGGAACTGCAGATCTTGTCCACCTCCATGGATATCGAAATGATTACCCAGATAATGCTCACTCATCGCAGAGCACTCGATATGCCATCCCGGACGTCCCTTCCCCCAGGGAGAATCCCACTCCGGCTCACCCGGCTTAGCGGCCTTCCATAGGACGAAATCAAGTGGATCTTTCTTATGTGGATCAATGATCACCCGCTCACCTGCACGTAAGTCATCGAGTGATTTCCCGGAGAGCTTTCCATACCCCGGAAATTTATGGACGGCATAGTAAACATCACCATTACTGGCGGGGTACGCGATACCCTTCTCTACCAAAGTCTGAATCATCGAGACCATGCTCTCCACGTAACGGGTGGCACGTGGTTCGTGAGCCGGAGGAATCACACCGAGTGAGGCTGCATCCTCATCCATCGCCCGAATGAAACGATCTGTCAGTGCCTCTATCGGCTCCTTGTTTTCTTGAGAACGCTTGATTATCTTGTCATCGATATCGGTGATATTGCGAACATAGTTCACATCAAGACCACCCACCTGCAACCACCTCACGACCATATCGAATACCACCATCACTCGAGCGTGGCCGAGATGGCAATAATCGTATACCGTCATGCCGCAGACGTAGAGACCGACCTTTCCCGGGATCAGCGGGACAAAATCTTGCTTTGACCGAGTAAGGGAATTATAGATCTTGAGCATTGAACTAGACTGTTAACTGGACGGGCTTCTTGGTAGAATCCACTCTATTCTGGAATTACCTAATTCTGGGATTACCTAATCAAAAGCGGGAGAAGTATAGCACAATGAAAATATCAACCTTTCACCAGGCTCTTGCACCTGTGGTGGCTTGCGCAGCCGCGCTGTTACTCGTGGTGAGCCCACTTGCATATGCCGATGAAAGTCAGGAAATTATCAAGTTATACCGGCAGGGGAACCTGCCCCAAGCACTACAAAGAGTGGAGGCCTACCTTACTAGTAAGCCGAAGGATGCCCAGATGCTCTTTCAGAAGGGGTTGATACTCACCGAGCAGAACAAAATACCTGAAGCCATCCGGATATTCTCTTCATTGGCAGCAGACCATCCCAACCTGCCAGAACCCTACAACAATCTTGCGGTTCTCTACGCGAGCCAGGGTCAGTATGAAAAAGCTAAGGATGCACTGGAGAGAGCGATACGGACACACCCCAGCTACTCGACCGCGCATGAGAACCTGGGCGATATCTACGCAAAAATGGCAAGTCAGGCCTATGACAAGGCACTCCAACTGGATAAGAGTAATGCCGCTGCACAGACCAAGCTATCCTTAATCAAAGACCTCTTCACAGACGGATCCAAGGGCGTCAAGATTGCAGCCGCTAAATCGGCCGGCACCCCACCCGCAAAAGCGGCTGAGAAGGTGGCCGAGGCCGCTGTAGAGAAACCTTCTCCAGAAAAACTCACTGCGGTGGAAGAATTACCCGCAAAGACCGCTACTGGATCAGGCCCTCACGAAGATATTATCAAGACCGTGAACGATTGGGCTAAGTCATGGTCTACAAAAGACGTGACCACTTATTTGAGTTTTTATTCAAAAGACTTCCAGACCCCGGGCGGGGCAGCACGTGCCGCTTGGGAGAAGAGCAGACATGAGCGCATTGAAAAACCAAAGTCCATCCTGGTATCTATCTCTAATCAAAAGGTTACTATCATCGATTCAAGCCATGCCAAGATCAGTTTTAAGCAGATGTATCAATCTGACTCACTCAAAAATAATACCCTCAAGACACTGGTGCTCACTAAGGCTGGAGATAAATGGGTCATTCAGAAAGAGCAAGTAGGTCAATGACGCGAGATAAGATTAGCACTGAGCAGCGACACCTGAATGTAGTCATCCTAGCGGGGGCATTATTCATCACCTCCATGGGCGCTGCTGCGGCATCACCAGAGATGGCTATTGCCGGCCCTGAGAGCAGGCTCGTGAAGAGCCTACACGAGATCAGTGACCACCAGATCGATTCAGCCTTAAAAGGGATTGATCACGTTCTCAAGACCAATCCGAATTTTAGACTTGCCCATCTTGTCCGTGGAGACTTGCTCCTAGCTCGATCCAGACCGATCAGTGATATCGGGGGCGCAGCAGGGGGGGCACCGGAACGTATTGCTGACCTTCGCGCAGAGGCGAGAGTCAGGCTGCAGAGCCACCAAGAGCCAGTGTCACGTGACATGGTACCGAAGTATCTCCTACAGATGCCTCGTGATCAGCAGTATGCGGTGGTCGCTGATACCGATAAATCACGTCTCTATATCTACCAAAATATTCAAGGTAAGGCCCACTACCTTGCTGATTACTACGTCAGCAGCGGTAAAAATGGCTCACAGAAGCTGAAAGAGGGCGACCAAAAGACCCCTGTCGGGGTTTACTTCATTACGGCCAACCTACCACGTGCAAAGCTGACCGATTTTTACGGAAGTGGAGCATTCCCCATTAACTATCCCAATGAGTGGGATAAGCGTCATGGCCGTAGCGGATTTGGCATCTGGTTGCATGGAACCCCATCAGACACGTACAGCCGCCCTCCCAGGGCCAGTGATGGATGCGTCGTACTGGCAAATCAGGATCTGGATGCTGTGGCAAATACCCTCCAGGTCGGCATCACACCCATCATCATCAGCGATAAGGTCGAGTGGTCAAGCGCTGATGAAGTGATTGCACAGAGGAATGAGCTTGCCCCACATCTAGAAAACTGGCGCCGTGATTGGGAGAGCCGGAACACTGATAGCTATCTCGCACACTATGGGCGCGATTTCGACAGCGGCGGACAGGATCTAGCCAAGTGGTCAAGCCACAAACGCCAGGTGAATCTCGGTAAGAGTTGGATCAAGGTGGATGTCAGCAATGTCGGGATGCTCCTCTACCCTGGTCGAGATGATCTGATCGTGGTCAGCTTTGATCAGGATTACTCCAGCAGCAATCTCTCCAACAAGATGAAAAAACGTCAATACTGGATGAAGGAAAAGAACGGCCGCTGGAAGATTATTTATGAAGGCGCCGCTTAATTAAGTTCTTCTGTATCACTCTCTTTAATTTCTGTAATAGGACCCATCATGCATCTTTTGAAACAACTGACTATCGGGCTTTCATGCCTGTTTAGTCTCTCTGCCTTCGCCGCCGGCCCTCAAGTCGAGATCAAGACCAATCTGGGCAGTATCCTTCTGGAGCTCAGTCCGGACAAGGCCCCCAAGAGCGTTGAGAATTTTCTGCTGTACGTGAAAGAGGGTCACTACAAGTCGACTATCTTCCACCGAGTGATCCCTGGATTCATGATCCAAGGAGGTGGTTTTGACCAGTCATACCGGCAGAAACCGACCAGGGGACCCATTCAGATTGAGTCCTCAAATGGACTGAAGAATCATATCGGGACCGTTGCGATGGCACGGACCTCAGACCCGAATTCAGCCACGGCTCAGTTCTTCATCAATGTGTCTGATAATGCCTTCCTGAACTATACGGCGCCCAATGATCGGGGCTATGGATATACCGTATTTGGCAAGGTCATCGATGGATGGGATGTCATCAACAAGATCGCAGCCACTCCAACCGGCGCCGGTGGACCCTTCCCCGGAGATGTTCCCAAGACACCCATCATCATCGAAGACGTTAGACTTCTCTTAGCAACCGATCCAGCGCCTGCAGCTGGGCAAATTACAAAATAAGGATGAACATGATCAAGCTAGAAACCAATTACGGTGACATTACGCTCGAGCTCGATACCGAGAAAGCGCCCATCACTACCCAGAATTTCATCGATTATGTGAATAATGGACACTACGATGGAACTATATTCCACCGGGTGATTAATGACTTCATGATCCAGGGGGGTGGTTTTGAAGCGAATATGGAGCAGAAGACAACTCTCCCCTCCATCCAGAATGAGGCTGCTAATGGGCTCAAGAATGATGCCTATACCGTCGCAATGGCCCGAACCTCGGACGTGCACTCTGCATCCGCGCAATTCTTTATTAATATCGCCAATAACGACTTCCTTAACTACACCTCATCGACCTCACAAGGTTTCGGCTACTGCGTATTTGGGAAGGTGGTCGAGGGTCAGGACGTGGTCGATACAATCAAGAAAGTCAAAACCACCAGCAAGCACGGACACCAGAATGTGCCGGTTGAGGATGTCGTGATCAAGAAGGCAGTCGTAATTTAGAGCGGGATGGGGTTGCAACGGGGGATTCAGTCGCTGATGGTTCTCTTTATAGCCTGTGAATCTCAAGAGCAGCCCTAAAGCCCTCTTTTTAGGTCTGTCTTAATATCCTGAGTCGCTTCCAACCCCACAGCAATCCGTAATAACCCCTCACGAATACCAGCAGCATCCCTCGCCTCCTGAGTGATACGTGCATGAGTCGTGGTGGCAGGATGGGTGAGTGTGCTCTTGGTATCCCCCAGATTGGCCGTGATCGAGATCAACTTGGTTGCATCGATCACCCTCCAAGCGGCCTCCCTCCCGCCCTTCATTTCAAATGAGACGATACCCCCCCCCGTCTTCTGCTGCTGACGAGCAAGGTCATGCTGTGGGTGAGAGGCCAGACCGGGATAATAAACCCGTTCTATACTGGGCTGCTTCTCGAGCCATTGAGCAATCTCTAGAGCATTGGCAGAGTGAGCCTCCATCCGAATCTTGAGGGTCTCCATCCCCTTCAGGATTACCCATGCATTGAATGCACTCAAGGTCGGACCGGCAGTGCGTAGGAATCCATGGACCCCCTTCTCCATGATCAACTCCCGATTACCCAGAACAGCCCCCCCCAGCACCCGACCCTGTCCATCGAGATACTTGGTTGCGGAGTGGATCACAAGGTCTGCACCCAACTCAAGCGGCCTTTGCAGGATCGGTGAGCAGAAGCAGTTATCCACCGCAAGCCATGCACCGGCCTTCTTCGCAACTACGGACAGTGCCGCGATATCTGAAATCTCTGTGAGCGGATTCGATGGAGTCTCTATAAATAAGAGCTTCGTATTCGGCTTAACCGCTGCCTGCCAGGCATTAACATCGGTGGCAGAAACGAATGTGGTCTCAACACCAAACCGCTTGAGGATATTATTAAATAGATTGACCGTTGCACCGAATAGGCTGCGTGATGCGATCAGGTGGTCCCCTGACGACAGAAGTCCCATGACACAAGCAAGTATTGCAGACATGCCAGAGGATGTTGCAACACAGGACTCAGCCCCCTCTAGTGCTGAGAGCCTCTCCTCAAAAGCGGTGACCGTGGGATTTGTGAAACGAGAGTAGATATTCCCAGGCTCTTCTCCAGAAAACCTGGCAGCAGCTTGAGCCGCATTATCAAATACATAGCTCGAGGTAAGATACAGGGCCTCGGAGTGTTCATTGAACTGGCTGCGGTGAATGCCCGTATGCAGGGCCAGTGTTTCTAGTTCCAGATTGTCAGACATATGGGAGATCCCCTCCAAATAAAAAACCCGCTTAGCCTTTGCTAAAACGGGTCTCCCACGCTTTAGCTGTATTTATAACGCGCCCGCAAGCTGAATCTCAAATCGGCGCACATCAACAAGTTACGCTTGGTCGGTATTTTTGTCAAATTTCCTAGTCAACCGACACCAGATTTAAATCTAACTGAGTACTCGATACGGTTTGTGATAATGACAGCCCACTATTGCGCCTGGCCTCGATGATGGACAGGTATTCAGCGGTCACATCCCCGGTGATGTACTGACCATCGAAGCAGGAGGTCTCATACCGTGTCACCACTGGATTAGCCCGTGATACGTCCCTCTTGAGGGACTCCAGATCCTGATAAATCAAGTGATCCGCACCGATCTCGCGGCAGATATCCTCATCATTGCGACCCGTTGCAATCAATTCTTGACGGGTTGGCATATCGATCCCATAGACATTGGGGAACCTCACAGGTGGCGCTGCCGATGCAAAATATACCTTATTCGCACCTGCCTCCTGGGCCATTTGTACAATCTCTCGGCTGGTTGTTCCTCGCACGATCGAGTCATCCACCAGCAACACATTCTTACCCCGAAACTCCACACCCATCGCGTTGAGTTTTTGCCTAACGGATTTACGACGTTGTTGCTGACCCGGCATGATGAATGTTCGACCGATATAACGGTTCTTAACGAAACCCTCTCGGAAGTTAAGTCCGAGTCGGTTGGCAAGCTGCAATGCACTTGGCCTACTCGAGTCTGGAATTGGAATGACCACGTCGATATCCAGATGACGCATATCCTGGGTGATCTTATCGGCCAGGCTCTCTCCCATATTCAGCCGAGTCTCATAGACCGAGATCCCATCCATCACCGAATCGGGACGGGCCAGGTAGACATACTCGAAGATGCATGGATTGAGCGTCGGGTTGGCAGCACACTGCTTACTATAAAAATTTCCGCCCTCATCAATAAAGACCGCCTCACCCGGTGCAATATCACGGATCAGCTTGAAACCGAGTGTGTCGAGTGCAACACTCTCGGAGGCCACCAAATACTCAGTCCCTTGCTCGGTATCAGCAGAGCCAAATACCAGAGGGCGGATGCCATAGGGGTCGCGAAAGGCCAGTAGACCATACCCCGCAATCATCGCAACCACCGCATACGCCCCTCGACAACGCTGATGGACACCCGCAACAGCGGCGAAGATAGCGGCAGGGTCGAGCTGATGGTTCTTCGTACTCCTCTGCAACTCATGAGCCAGCACGTTGAGAAGCACCTCTGAATCTGAATTGGTATTGACGTGACGTAAGTCCTCGCGGAATAACTCCTGATTGAGTTGTGCCGCGTTGGTAAGGTTACCGTTGTGACCTAGCACGATGCCAAATGGAGAGTTCACATAAAAGGGCTGTGCCTCTGCGGTGGATTCAGCCGATCCCGCGGTCGGATATCGGACATGGGCAATACCCATATTCCCGGCCAATGCACGCATATTTCGGGTTCTGAATACATCCCTCACCAGTCCACCACCCTTTTGCATGTGGAATGTATTCCCCTGTGCCGTGACGATACCGGCAGCATCTTGACCGCGATGCTGTAGCACCAGCAAACCGTCATAGAGCAACTGGTTAGCGGGGGATTGTGCAACTACACCCAGAATTCCACACATGATGACTTCCCGGAAAGAACGTACAGATTAATGCTGCACGAAAAACATGTAAAGGGATTTACTTCTCATTTTAACCAGCAAATTGTCTTGCATTATTGCCATTTGTCGGGTCATCTCTTTTTCTCATAATGAATACGCTTGGATAACTCCTGAGGGAGCCAAGGCAGTGTCAACTCAACCGCCCTCTCAAGTGTTTTACTCAGCACTGCCTTCTGCCAGAGTGGCTCTTGAGGGAGCGTGGTCATCCCTGCTAACAGAACCACCAGCAATACAATCAAAAGCCCCCTCGCCAGACCGAATACTGACCCCAACATCCTATCAATAAATCCCAGCCCCACCGTCTTGATCAAGGCCGATAGCAGCATCGCGATCAGGCCCATCGCCACTAATACCGTCAAGAATATCGCGACGAATGCCACAGACATGCGTAGCGACTCGTCCTCGATACTGGGAGGTATCATCGGCGCAAGATCGACCGATAGCGATCTTGCGGCCATGAACGCGACGACCCATCCTGCCAGAGATAATAACTCCCGGACCGCACCACGGAATACACTCAGCAGAACTGAAGCAAGTAGAACACCCAGAACAGCGTAATCGAAAATCGTCATCTGCCAGTAAGCGTAAATTTACCGTTGTAGACTAGATCCATCGTTCGGTCATCCTCATTTCGATACATCCTATTCCATTAGGGCGGGTTATGGTGCCGTCACTACCCCATTAATCCCCAACCCCTTTAACCGGTTACGCATCTCCTCAGCCTCACTCCGAACTGAGAAGGGACCGATCCGTACCCGGACAACTTCACCCTTCTCGGTCTTGATGTTTTCGGTATAGGTATTGATCCCATTCGTTGTGAGATTTTGCTGCTGCTGTTTAGCTTTGAGAGGGTCTGAGAAAGCTCCCAGCTGCACCACAAACGTGTTCACAGAGGAGGGCTTTTTTTCGGCCTTGGGGATGGGTTTACTCTCAGCCGGTTTCTCTATTAACTTTTCGGGAGGTTGTGCGGTTTTCGGTATTACTTGAGGAGTGGGCAATAGTGACTTCGCCTGGTCTACCGGCTCGGTTTTAGGTGTTTCGGGCCTTGGATCTTCAACTAATTCTCTACTCGGAAGCTCCGCCATCGCTAGCGGCTCAAGCTCTGGAACTGTCTTAGGCATAAACTCGGCTACAGCACTCTCCGAGGGGATCTGGATATCAATCTCATGGACCGCCCTTTTCGGTTCGTTATCGAGCACCATCGGCAGAATCACAACCGACACGATCACCAGTGCAATCGCCCCGACCAGTCGCCTTCTGGCACGCTTCCTTAATTGAATCTCTGCTTCGCTATCGGTTCTTGCCATCTGAGTCTGCCTCTTTACTGCTGACGATGCTTAACCATATCTCGGTATCGCAATACTCCACTCACGGTGTAGAACGATCCGAATACGCAGATTCTATCATTTCCACTGGCTCTCTCACAGGCATATGCATAGGCCGAATCGATACCAGGGAAGTTATTAATTGACTCTTCCTCGATAACATTCTCACTCTCTAACACCTGCCTCAGTTCATCCGCAGAGGCCCCTCGTGGCGCATCAATACCGGCAATCAGCCATACATCGATCACGCTCTTGAGTGCTCGTACCACGCCCGCTATATCCTTATCCTTGAGCATAGCGAATACCGCATAAGTCTTGTGGTATTGACCCATACTTCCCAGGTTTGTCGAGAGCGTACGGGCAGCAGCCGGGTTATGGGCCACGTCCAGTATTGTCACCGGCAGACCCGGCAAGATCTGGAAACGACCAGGCAGCTCGACTTGCAACAGACCCTGACGGATATCACCCATATTCACCGGCAGCCTATCCTTCACCGCATCCAGCGCAGCGAGACAGGTAGAGGCATTACGCAATTGATATGAGCCCCTCAGTGCAGGGTGAGGGAGCGCATAACGCTTGCCTCCAGGCCCCCAGTAACTCCATTGATTATCTTGGACGGAATAACCAAAGTCAGAATCAATATGCATCAAATGAGCACCGATCAAGTCTGCTTGACGGCGAACGGAGGTGGGCATTTCTGCCTCAGAACAGATTGCTATCTTGCCGCTCCTAAAGATCCCGGCTTTTTCAAATCCAATCTCTTCACGCGTACTCCCCAGATAATCCATATGATCAAGATCAATGCTGGTCAGTACCGAACAATCCGGCTCAAAGATATTTACCGCATCTAACCTCCCCCCCAGTCCCACCTCCAGGATCGCAACATCCACCCCAGACTGACTAAATAACTGCATCGCGGCCAGCGTTCCAAACTCAAAGTAAGTTAATGAAATGCCACTCCCCACTCTCGCCGATTCGATCTCTTCAAAGGCCTTACAGAGGTCTTCATCACTCGCTTCATACCGACTTATCCGGACCCGTTCGTTATAACGCAACAGGTGTGGAGAGGTGTAGCATCCGACCCGGTATCCTGCACAACTCAGAATCGACTCCAGCATGGCACATGTTGACCCTTTACCATTCGTACCCCCGACCGTGATGATGGGAATGGTGGGGACGAGCCCAAGTCTATCCTTGATCTGCTCAACCCGGTCCAGACCCATCTCGATCGTGATCGGGTGGAGTCGTTCTAGATAGCTCAACCATTCAGTCAGAGTTCTAATCGCTAAATTAGATTCGAGCATCCAGAGTCTGTCAGCTAAGTGGGAAAGGATGGATGATTCTTATTACTTAGGGGGAATTGCATGATCAGGGTATTTTGATGAAATCTCAATTGAAGAAGAAGAGATCCATTACAAGATTGAGCTTCAACTCAAGGACCCTACACCCCTAATCATTAGGCCAAGATCAGACCCAGATCAAGATATAGGGGCAGGTGCCTTCATCAGAAGCGTGCAAAGATTGGCGAGCTTTTCTCGCATTTTTCTGCGGTCCACAATCATGTCTATCGCCCCATGATCAAGCAGAAATTCAGCACGCTGAAAACCTTCTGGTAGAGTTTGCCGCACAGTCTGTTCAATCACTCTCGGTCCAGCGAAACCGATCAGTGCACCCGGCTCAGCGATGACCACATCACCGATAAAGGCAAAGCTCGCGGATACGCCGCCCATGGTCGGATCTGTAAGTACCGAGATGAAGGGAATCCTTTCCTGACTGAGTTGAGTCAGTGCGGCAGTCGTCTTCGCCATCTGCATCAGAGACAACAGACCCTCCTGCATCCGAGCACCACCACTGGCGGTGAAACATACAAAGGGTAATCTCTGCTCGACACAGACCTGCACCCCACGTGCAAAACGCTCACCCACCACTGAACCCATCGATCCGCCCATAAAACCAAACTCGAATGCAGCCACAACCAAGGGAACCGTCATGACACTCCCTTGCATGACCACCAGAGAGTCATCCTCACTGGTATCTATCTTTGCCTGAGACAAACGATCGCTATACCGCTTACTATCTTTAAATTTAAGAGGGTCTATCGGCAGGACTTCTGCACCGATCTCGTACCGAGCCTCCGGATCTAATAATAAGTCCAACCGTACTCTGGCAGAGATGCGGTTGTGATGGCTACACTTGGGGCAGACATTAAGGTTATTTCCCAGGTCGGAGTAATACAATACCGATTCACAGGAAGCGCATTTGCTCCACAGTCCTTCTGGTACGACCTTCTTGTCGCCGCTTTCTTTGCGCTTAATCTTTGGGGGGAGGAGTTTCTGGAACCAGCTCATAAGTCTTTTTAATATTCAAGGAACCGATGAACAGGTCTCATACGAGTAAGGAATGGCGAGTGAACAACTAAACTCATCACCCCGGTCTCGTAGCGTAATCTGCTGGCTGTACATAGAGCCTGCAATCACCGTAATTTTACCAGCAACGAGATCCGCTGAGAATTTATTCTCAGCGGCTAATGCTTGACTACAACTTCATCGATGGCGCTTCGTAGGCTCTTTACCAAACGAGTTACATTCTCCATTAACTGAGATTTGGATGAGCTCTCAATCTCCTCGATGATGCGGCTACCCACCACCACCGCGTCCGCAAGCTCTGCAACAGCCTTGGCCGTCTCACCATCTCGAATACCGAAACCAACACCGATCGGAATGGAGATATGTGAACGCAACAGATTCAGCTTATTGGAGACCTCATTTAAGTCGAGGTGTGATGAACCGGTCACGCCTTTTAGTGAGACGTAATAGATATAACCCTGTGCCATCTGTGCCACCCTCTCAATTCGAGACTGAGGGGTAGTCGGAGATAATAAGAAGATTGCATCCAGTCCGTGATCCTTAAGATGTCTCACCCACTCCTCACACTCTTCCGGAGGATAGTCCACTGTCAGAACCCCATCCACTCCGCACTCTTTCGCCCTGGAAGCGAATACTTCATGGCCCATGGCTTCGACCGGGTTGGCGTAACCCATCAGGACGACCGGTGTTATCAGATCGTTCTTTCTAAATTCGGCCACCATCGTTAATACATCCTTCAACCCAACGTGATGCCTCAGGGCTCGTTCGGAGGATCTCTGTATGGTCGGTCCATCAGCCATCGGATCAGAGAATGGTACCCCAAGCTCGATGATATCAGCACCGACCTTCACCAGTTCATGCATCAGAGGGACCGTCATCGTCGGATCTGGATCACCGGCGGTAATGAATGGGATGAGCGCTTTTTTATGTTGCTTGCGAAGGCTCGCAAATACGGTCTCGATACGGGACATGGTTATCTCGTCCTAGCTCAGAGTGTCAGGCCAGAGGCCTGGGTCACAGTGGCCATATCCTTGTCACCACGACCGGATAGGTTCACTAGCAGCAACTGATCCTTAGCCAGGGTCGGTGCAAGTTTGGCCGCATAGGCCAGTGCGTGGCTTGATTCCAGAGCCGGCATAATGCCCTCATAACGGCAGAGCGCGTGGAATGCATCCAGCGCCTCGGAGTCGGTGACCCCTACATACTCCGCGCGATTATTATCCTTGAGCCAGGCATGTTCAGGCCCCACCCCGGGGTAGTCGAGACCTGCAGAGATGGAGTGAGTCTCGATGATCTGTCCATCATCATCCTGTATCAGGTAGGTTCGATTGCCATGAAGCACACCCGGCCTACCGGTCATTAGGGTAGCCGCGTGCTGGCCACTCTCGATCCCATGACCTGCCGCCTCCACCCCGATCATGCGAACACCGGTATCATCGATATACGGATAGAACAGACCGATCGCATTCGATCCACCACCCACACAGGCGATCAGTGCATCCGGCTGACGGCCGTACTCTTCTTGCATCTGAACCTTCGCCTCACGACCGATAATGGTCTGAAAGTCACGGACCATCATCGGATAGGGGTGAGGACCGGCCACCGTTCCAATGATGTAAAACGTATTTTCAACGTGGGTCACCCAGTCACGCATCGCCTCATTGAGAGCATCCTTCAGTGTTCGCGAACCCGATTCAACAGGAACGACCGTTGCACCTAATAACTTCATCCGGTAGACATTACTGGCCTGACGCTTTACATCCTCAGAGCCCATATAGACCACGCACTCCATCCCGTAGCGAGCGGCCACCGTGGCGCTGGCGACCCCGTGCTGACCTGCTCCAGTCTCGGCGATCACGCGCTGCTTACCCATACGCTTAGCCAGTAGCGCTTGTCCGATGGTGTTATTGATCTTGTGAGCGCCTGTATGATTCAGGTCTTCACGCTTTAGAAGAATCTGAGCCCCTCCCAGAATTGTCGACCACCGCTTCGCATGATAAATCGGACTGGGCCGACCCACGTAATGCTTCAACTCGTAGGCGAACTCCGCCTGAAAGTCAGGGTCATCGCGATAGTGTTCATACTGGATGCGCAGTTCCTCAAGAGCCGCGATCAATGTTTCAGCTACAAAAATGCCCCCATAGGGACCAAAGTGGCCACGCTTATCAGGAAGGTCATAAACTTTCACTATGTCGAACTCCTCGCATGAAAGCGGCAATCTTCTCCGCGTCCTTAATACCCTTGTCAGACTCTACCCCACTCGAGACATCCACCGCCCAAGGATGTACTCTCTTGATCGCCATCGATACATTACCCGGATGAAGCCCACCCGACAGAATCAATGGTACCGTCATACCTTGTGGAATTAAGTCCCAGTTGAAGGTGTCCCCTGTCCCGCCGGGCATACCCTCGGTGTAGGTATCCAGCAACAACCCTCTTGCGCTGGAGTACCGATCTTCATATTGTAGCAAATCCACCCCATCCCTGACTCGTATGGCCTTAATATAGGGAAGTGAGAATCGGTCGCAAAATTCAGGTGACTCATCTCCATGAAATTGCAGCAGACTCAGTCTTGCGATAGTGGAACTCTCCTCTACCCAACTCTCCTCTGGGTCCACATACACCCCAACCGAACTCACGAATGGCGGTAGTCGATCTACAATCTCACGCGCCTTGGCGGGGCTAATGAATCGAGCGCTCTTCCGCCAGAATATAAACCCAATCGCATCCGCTCCTAACCTTGTTGCGGCCAGAGCATCCTCGATACGGGTAATGCCACAGATCTTTATTCGGGTCGGCATAGTTCAGTGCAATTCTGTTGAAAACAATTTGAAAGCATGATTCCTGTTAGCTCTGACTAAATCTTCCCTGACGCAACTGCGAACGAGGTAATAGGGCCTCGATAGGGGGCTCTATAAATCCAGGGATGCTCCACTTTGAATCGTAGTTGACCCCTGCTAAATAGAGCCCGGTTGCAGGAAAGGTCGGTGCTGCACGGGTCCGGTCACAACCCTCCAGAACTGCTTTCATCCATTCTGCCGGGTATTTACCCTTGCCGATATAGACGAGGCATCCCACGATATTGCGTACCATATGATGCAGAAAACCATTCGCACGTAACTCGAATGCAATCATGTCAGACTGCCTCGTGATCTCCAACTTAATCAGATTGCGTACCGGTGACTTGGCCTGGCACTCTGCTGCGCGGAAGGCGCTGAAGTCATGCTCACCCAACAACATCTGTGCCGCTGATTGCATCCTTTCTAGATCAAGAGGCTGGTGAAACCAACCGACCTTGCCATGATGAAGACCCGGTCGAACAGGATGGTTCATCAGCAAGTAGAGGTAGCAACGCTCGCTCGCGCTATACCGAGCATGAAATTCATCCGGCACTTCAGACGCAGAGAGCACTGAAATACTATCAGGAAGTAATGCATTCACTCCCCGCACCCAAGCATTTTTAGGACGATCTACCGGCGAGTCAAAGTGCACCACCTGATACAGTGCATGAACGCCGGTATCGGTCCGTCCTGCTGTGATGACTCGGATATCACTACCCGCAATTTTTGATAATGCACCCTCGAGCGCATCCTGAACTGACCTGCCTGATGGCTGGCTCTGCCAACCACAAAAACCACTTCCATCGTACTCCAGAACCAGTGCAATTCTCACAGGATCTGTTCTGTCAGTGTAAATTCAAACTGGGATTGGATTGAGTGGATCTGATGCATGGATGATGGGATTGATACAGAAAGTATCGCATTAGTGAGCATAAGGAGCTCGGTAGAGTAGTGGGTCAGTACTTCTAATGAGTCTCTAACTCGTCTCCAGTTCCAAAGCTCAGAGAGAGATCAGCACTACACATTCGACATCATTGCTCTCGCACTCTCCTGCTGCTGTGCATCTCCCTCACGCAGAACCTCCTCAAGAATCTCTCTGGCCCCATCATTGTCACCCATCTCTTGATAGGCCCTCGCCAAATCAATCTTGGTCGCAATATCATGCCAGTGAGCACTCTCCGTAGATACCGGATCCGTTCCAGTTGGAACCGCCCACTCACCCATATTGAGATTAATATCTGCAAGACCGGGGTCCGATGAGGGAGCAAGATCCAGTACCGGTTCAGAGGCGGTATCGTTCTTTGATTGTGGTTCAGATGCCGACTCAGGCTCAGGTTCGGATGTAACCGGAAAATCAATGCTAAATGCCGCCGAATCCTCAGTCGGTCGCACATCCAAAGCGGCCGTCGCAAGTGGTGCATTAAGATCGAAGACCATGGCCTGATCTGGACCCTCATCAGGAATGATTAATGGAGCGCCTTCAGTGGCTTGGCTCGGCAAAATAGAGATGTCATCCTCTATCTTAAGGTCCGCGGGAGCATTCTTTCTTGATTTAGTTAATCCCCGGGGAGAATCGGGGATGGGCTTATCTGATACCACCACAAGGGGGGTGGGTTCGATCGGCTGAAAGGGCTCTTCAACGGAGGAAGTCTCTGCCAATTGAGTCACCTCAATCACATCTGAACCCGCTGGCTCCACCTTTTTACGACCCATCATTGAGCCAGCAATAATCAGTGTCAGCAGCAGTGCAACCGCCCCTCCCACATACTCGATATTCTGTAAGAGCTCGTCCACCAGTGATGGCGATACTGAAGCCGGGATAGCAGCAGATGCAGCCTTAATCTCCTCGCGAGGCTTGCTCGAACCTTCTGCAGACGCATCACTTGCGGGAGTGACCAAAGCCCCCCCATCCGTCTCTGCGGGAGTGGTCGATACAGCAGCCTGGGGTGCTCCGGTCGGCGCTGAATTAGGGGCATTATTAGGTTTAAGGTTTTCAGCTCGCCTCTGAGCGTCCCCCATGGTGCTGGATTTTAATTCCAGCAGCTTCTGCATCTCACCGACATTCTTCTCCAGAAGGCCAATCCTCTGACCGGCTTCATTTAATGCCTTATTCTTCGCAGTGACCTCTTCCTCCATCGCGTGGATACGCTCCTGCGATGAGCCCTTACCCCCTGCACCAATCTGTTCACCCTTGGAGAGCTTCAGCACCTCTTTAGAAGGCTCCCTGAGCTTCGTTGAGCTATCCTCAACCTTGGTCGTAATCTTACCACTCGCCGTTTGCTTGGGCCCACCTGTTGCAGTCGCCGCACCACTCGCAGATGCGAGTTTCTGACGATACGCATTCCAATCAGATATCTGCGCCCTGACCTCTCTTGCCGCTTCTGTGGACGAGATACTGGCAATATCGCTCCCCTCAGGTGCCCTTAGGATGGAGCCTGCCTTCAGTCGGTTGATATTATTGCCGGAAAAGGCGTCGCGGTTTGCACGATGCAAAGCGATCAGCATCTGGTTGAGATTGACTCCATCTGGAGCAACCTGTCTTGCGATCCTGATTAAGGTGTCTCCACTCTTAACCCGACCATAGTTAGCAACACCCTCTAAATCAGCTGGTGTGGCTTTCTGTGATACTGCCTTTTGGGGCGCTAGCTTCCGCTGTATTGGTTTCTGTAGTGGGGTCTTTCTGTCATTGATAAAGTTTTGAGTTGGAGAGTCTGGCTTCTCAACGATGTTCAGTTCTGATTCCAAAGAGGGTGGTTCAGTTGGTGCAACCTGAATAGGTGGGACAAACTGAGTCGTGGGCAATGCCGGTTGAGGCCGATCCGTCTCTGGCAGATCCAGCAGCACGGTATACTCTCTCAACAAACGCCCTGATGACCAATTCAACTCGATCAGCATACTGAGAAAGGGTTCTATAACAGGCTGTGAGGAGACGATCTTGATGTAGGGCTGTCCGTCTGAACGGGCTTCTACACTGACCGCGAACGTAGAAAAGAATGGCGCATAATCGACATCCGCCTTGCGAAAGGCATCACGTGGGGCGAGACGAGCCGATAGCGAAGGGATATCCTCCTTCTTGAGTGCTATCAGATCAATCTCTGCCTTGAAAGGCTGCCCCAGAGAAGAGTTCACCGTCAGCTTCCCCAGACCCGCCGCCTGCACAGACCATGGAGACATCAGCACTACTAAGATCAGACCTACTTTAATAAATGATTTGGACACAACAAGCCGTTCAAGTATTTTTTAAGAAGAAATAGAATAACATCATGTAGTTATCGAATCAAGTTCGGCCCTTCTCTGATCCCGTGTCTCAACTCAATCATTTCTTAACTAAAATGTTCAACTAATTGACCTCTGACTGATCAGTCAGTCCGTAAATCTGGACCACGATGAGGCCAGCCTGCTGAATACTTCAGTAAAGAAAAAGGGTCAGGCCTGCACCAGAATTCTCAGCATCCTACGCAGTGGTTCAGCTGCACCCCATAATAACTGATCACCAACCGTAAATGCCGACAGATACTGATCACCCATTGTCAGCTTGCGTAACCTCCCGACCGGGATATTAAGCGTCCCCGTGACCGCAGCGGGGGTCAATTCTTTTAATGTATTCTCGCGATCATTTGGGACCACCCTGACCCAGCTATTGGCTGCAGCAAGAATATCCTCAACCTCATCCAATGGAACATCCTTCTTCAGCTTGATGGTCAGTGCCTGGCTATGGCAACGCATGGCCCCGACACGAACGCAGATACCGTCGACCGGAATTACCTGGTCACTACGTCCAAGGATCTTATTGGTTTCAGACTGGCCCTTCCACTCCTCGCGTGTCTGTCCATTGCCAAGATCACGGTCTATCCAAGGGATCAAGCTCCCTGCCAATGGCACTCCAAAATTTGCCGTGGGGAAGCTATCATCACGTAACGTCCCAGCAACCTCTCGATCGATATCGAGTATGCTCGCGGCGGGGTCATCCAGCATGCTCTTAGCAACCCGATGAGCCTCGCCCATCTGCTGCAGCAACTCACGCATATTCTGTGCACCTGCACCGGAAGCGGCCTGGTAGGTCATGGCGCTCATCCACTCAACCAAGTCCTCCTCGAATAGCCCCCCCATCGCCATCAGCATCAGACTCACGGTACAGTTTCCACCGATATAATTTTTTCCCCCGTCATGCAAAGACTGCTCGATCACGGGCAGATTGATCGGGTCTAGTATGATGACTGCATCCTTCACCATACGCAGTGTCGAGGCCGCATCGATCCAGTATCCCTTCCACCCAGACTGACGAAGCTTGTCAAATACCGCTGTGGTGTAGTCTCCACCCTGACAGGAGATGATGACATCCATCAACTTCAGCTCGTCGATATTGTATGCATCCTTCAGAGGGGGGGTCTCTCTGCCGATATCAGGGCCCTGTCCGCCCTTTTGAGAAGTCGTAAAAAATACAGGCTCCACCAGCGCAAAATCATTCTCCTCGCGCATCCTCTGCATCAGCACTGAGCCCACCATCCCACGCCAGCCAACAAATCCCACTCGTTTCATCTGATCGTCTCTCTTAACTATCTATAAATTTGCAAGTACCGCATCACCCATCCCAGCGGTACCAACCCTTCTCATTCCAGATTCATAAATATCGCTGGTCCGATACCCCTGAGACAGCACTTTTTTAACTGCCATTTCAATACGCTCAGACACAGACTCCTGACTGAATGTATATCTCATCATCATCGCCAATGACAGTATCGTCGCCAGTGGATTGGCCACATCCTTGCCAGCGATATCCGGTGCTGATCCGTGTATTGGCTCGTATAAACCTTTATTATTTTCATCCAGAGATGCCGATGGCAGCATGCCGATAGAGCCTGTCAGCATTGAAGCTTCATCGGATAAGATATCCCCGAATATATTTCCCGTCACCATCACATCAAACTGTCTAGGATTCCGTACCAACTGCATCGCAGCATTATCGACCAGCATATGAGTCAGTTCCACGTCGGGGTACTCAGAGGAAGTCTCGATCACTACCTCACGCCATAGCTGAGTACACTCGAGGACGTTCATCTTATCCACTGAACACAGCTTACGATCCCTCTTCTGTGCAGCCTGGAAGGCGATATGCGCGATCCTGCGTATCTCTGATTCACTATAAATCATGGTATTGAAACCGACACGCTGGCCCTCCCTCACCTCGATACCCCGCGGCTCACCGAAGTAAATATCTCCGGTTAATTCACGCACAATCAGTATATCCAGGCCTGCAACCACCTCAGGCTTTAGAGTGGATGCATTGGCAAGCTCTGGGTAGAGGACCGCCGGCCGCAGATTGGCAAATAGGTTTAGAGATTTACGGATATCGAGGAGCCCACGCTCCGGCCTCTGTGGGCGTGGCAGAGAGTCATACTGAGGGCCGCCAACAGCACCGAGTAAGATCGCATCTGCATCCTTAGCTAGACTACGCGTAGCCTCCGGAAATGGCTCACCGGTTGCGTCTACTGCACACCCCCCCATCAGGCCAGATTCCATTTCGAGCTTTAAACCGTCACCCCTCAATACCTCCATCACGCGTACAGCTTGGGCGACAATTTCAGGGCCGATACCGTCACCGGCCAGGACTGCGATCTTCATAGAATTTTTTGAGTATTAGAAATAATGTTTACTTAAATAACCACGGCTGTTCCATGCGCCTCTTCTGCTCGAATGCAATGATCTTATCGGTATGCTGCAAGGTTAAGCCGATCTCATCCAGACCATTCAATAAGCAATCCTTACGAAATGAATCAATATCGAAGATGCAGACCTCACCACTGGGAGTTGTTACAGTCTGACCCTCTAGATTGACGGTCAAAGAGTAGCCCTCTGCCGAGTCGACCTCGTCGAATATCCGGTCGATAGAGCTTGTACCGAGCACGATCGGCAGTAGTCCGATCTTAAAACAGTTGCTGAAGAAAATATCGGCAAAACTGGGGGCAATGACCACCCGAAAGCCATAATCCTGTAATGCCCATGGTGCATGCTCCCTGCTCGAGCCACATCCAAAGTTTGCACGTGTGAGTAGTATTTGCGCACCGCGATAGCGAGCCTGGTTAAGGATAAAATCGGGGTTGAGTATGCGTTCTGAGGCATCCATCCCGGGCTCACCATGATCACGGTAGCGCCACTCGTCGAATAGATTCTGACCAAAACCGGAACGCTTAATGGACTTTAGAAATTGCTTAGGGATAATGGCATCGGTATCAATATTGGCCCGATCCAGTGGTGCAATCAACCCCCTGAAGGAATGAAATTTTTCCACTCGGAAGTTATTTTGCAGTTCTCTCAATCACCTCGCCACTCCTCTGCAGGTCTCTGCCGATACCTTGGAAGGTATTGCAGGCAGACAAACAAAAGGTAGCAATCAGTAAGATCAGCACCGGTAATTTTTTCATAATACCCCCTTCATTAAGAAGATAAACTAAAGCCTTATTTTACAGCCTAATATATCTCTCGTACATCCACAAAATGTCCGGCCACTGCGGCCGCAGCCGCCATCGCTGGGCTCACCAAGTGGGTGCGCCCACCCGGTCCCTGCCGCCCCTCAAAGTTACGGTTAGAGGTTGAAGCGCAACGCTCTCCCGCCGAAAGCCGGTCATCATTCATCGCAAGACACATCGAGCATCCCGGCTCTCGCCACTCGAAACCCGCATCTTTAAATGCCCTGTCAAGACCCTCCTCCTCGGCCTGACGCTTCACCAATCCCGAGCCCGGAACCACCATTGCGAGCTTAATATTTGCAGCGATATGCCGACCTTTAACCACTTCAGCAGCCGCTCGCAAGTCTTCAATACGAGAATTGGTGCAGGAACCGATGAATATCTTATCCAGATAGATTTCATTAATCGGCATATTCGCAGTGAGTCCCATGTACTTGAGCGCATTCTCCATATCATGACGCTTCACCGCATCATCGACCTGAGCCGGATCTGGCACCCTCCCATCAATCGTCGTCACCATCTCGGGAGAAGTCCCCCAGGTGACCTGCGGCTTAATTTGATCTGCAGCAAGGGTTACCACACGATCAAAGGTGGCCCCCTCGTCACTCTTAAGAGTTCGCCAGTAAGTAGTTGCCCTCTCCCATAAATCACCCCTCGGCGCAAAAGGACGTCCCCGAATGTAATCGATGGTGGTGTCATCGACCGCAATCATTCCGGCACGTGCCCCCCCTTCAATCGCCATATTACAAAGGGTCATCCTCGCCTCCATAGAGAGCGCCCGGATAGCATTACCCGCAAACTCAATGGCATAACCATTCCCACCCGCGGTACCGATCTTGCCGATGATCGCGAGTGCAATATCCTTAGCGGTGACTCCAGTTCCGAGACTGCCCTCAACTAGAATTTGCATGGCCTTCGCTTTCTTCAAGAGGAGGCACTGGGTCGCAAGGGCATGCTCCACCTCGGAGGTGCCGATGCCGAATGCAAGGCATGCAAATGCTCCATGAGTGCTGGTATGGGAGTCACCGCATACCACCGTCATACCGGGTAGCGTGGCCCCCTGCTCAGGACCTACGACATGAACGATACCCTGTCTCGAGTCGGTCATTTTGAATTCGGTGATACCCAGGTCTTCACAATTCTGGTCAAGTGTATCCACCTGCAGACGCGATATCGGGTCGGCAATGCCGTGGCTACGTTCGGTAGTGGGAACATTATGATCTGCCACCGCGAGGATTGAGTCTAACCGCCAGGGCTTACGTCCAGCGAGCCTTAGACCCTCAAATGCCTGTGGACTGGTGACTTCATGAACCAGATGACGGTCGACATAGATGAGCGCCATTCCATCCGGTTTGTCGGTTTCCTCGTGAACGGTGTGTCCTTGCCAGAGTTTGTCGTACAGTGTCTGCATCATGCATGATCCTAGAGAAGGCTGAAATTATCGCATAGTGGAGGGGCTAGGGGTAAGGTTGAGCCGCTTATTCACCGATGACATCAATCAATCATAAAAAAACTGAACTTTTTCGGATGATTTAGTCACCAAGTGATGCCAGGGATTGGCTGCGCGACTCCTCTCAAGTGATGACCAGTCTGGTCGTTGGGCGACTCAATAATGGAGGCTCCATATCGCAAATTGTTAGCATAAGGATTGATCAGATCGGTTAGTATATCCGAGGCATTTAAGCTATGCTTTTGCCGTAGTGAGTAGCTACAGTTAGCTATCGCCACACATTCTAATCCGAGCAGAGTAAACAAAATCGACACTGATTTCGATCTGGTCAAGAGAGCCCAAAAGGGGGACCGTCATACCTTTGACATGCTCGTGGTAAGACACCAGCGCAAGATCGCTCATGTGATCTCTCGCTATATCAAGTCTTCACAGGATGTCGAAGATGTGTCGCAGGAAACCTTCATCAAGGCCTATCGTGGGATCGCCTCATTTCGAGGTGAGAGCCAGTTCTCAACCTGGCTACACCGTATCGCGGTGAATACCGCTATGCACTTCCTGTCTGCCAGGCGTAGTCGTATCCCAAACTACGAGCCAATGGTCACTGAGGATGCAGAAGAGATGACGATTCCAGAGACTGTGGAGGATGAAGATCCTGAGCGGATTCTGGCAAATCAACAGATCGCAGAATCAATTGCAGAGACGCTTAATAAACTACCAGAGGAGTTACGTACTGCGATCACTCTGAGAGAGGTAGATGGATTAAGTTATGAAGAGATTGCTCAAGTTATGAATTGTCCCGTCGGAACAGTACGCTCACGAATATTTCGTGCTCGTGAACAAGCGGCCGGGCAGCTACGTAAGTTACTAGACCCAGCACGAGATAATAGGTGGTAGATTGAAAGAAGGACTCACATTATATGCTGACTCAATGATGACACCAGATACCTCTCGGTCCCTCATCGATGTCGTACTGCGCAAGCTGCTCGATCCGGCCTACGTTAACTGCCTGACCCAATCTGAACCACCGATTGGAAATGTGAAGGAAGAACTGTCTTCATATATCGACTCCGAACTGGTCTTAGTGAACTCGCGATCTCTCGTTGATGTCATTCTACGAAAGCTGCTCGAACCAGAACTCGAGGGGAGCTGGACCCAGTCAATCAACACAGATAACAGAACACGCGCCCTGATCGAGAATATTCGGTCTGATGCCGATGCGAGGAATGACTGGTTTCTCTATCATCTTGTGGGGGATGCTATACGAGGTCGCCCCATCATTGATGATGGATTCTCGATCCGTATCTTAGCTCGTCTTGAGAGTGTTGAAATCGATCCATCCTACAATCCACTCGCACCCTCTCCCTCTGATTGATATCTCTTCCCCTTGAGGGGAACTTTTATCTATAAGATCCGGTCTTTAAGGGGTGGTCATACCGTCAAGATTTAAATCATGGCAAGATATCCATCTCGACCTCTACTCCTCGCAATGGCCGCATTGCTGCTCCTGACGACTCTTCCAGTCAAGGCGGCTGAATCCTGCCCACCCTTATTAGATTTTAATTTCAAACGTCTGCAAGACGAGACATCGCAGGATCTCTGTCAATACACCGGCAAGGTCGTTCTGGTGGTTAATACTGCCAGCTATTGTGGTTATACGGGACAGTATGAAGGGCTCGAGAAGTTGCACGCAAAGTACAAAGACAGGGGGCTCGTGGTCTTAGGATTTCCCTCTAATGACTTCCATCAAGAGCCCGCAAAAAACGCTGAGATCGCTAACTTTTGCTACAACACCTATGGAGTGAAGTTTCCCATGCTCTCCAAGTCATCGGTCATTGGTAAGGATGCAAATCCGATGTACGCTCTACTCACGAAGACCAGTGGTAAAAAACCGACCTGGAATTTTTTTAAATACCTGATTGACCGAAATGGCGATCTCGTATCGAGTTTTTCAAGTCATACCCCGCCTGAAGATGTCACTCTGATCAACGCAATTGAGAAGGCGCTTATCAGCGGTAAAGGGGTGCAAGCTCAGGGCAATAATTAATACAACCAATTCGTTTCCCTGAGCCGGGTAAGGGTGTAATTAATCTGACCGTGACTTTATCTAAAATTTGCTCCTCATTTGGAGCGGCAGAAAGAGGTATCCATGTCGAGTAATTCAAAAATAATATCACGCTCATTCCAGCTTTTGGTAGGGGGTAGTGTAATCATCGTGTTTATCTTTGTAGGGGCCTACCTCCGTGTGAGCTCTCAAGGAGACTCCTCTCAGACCTATCCAAAAGGCTTTCGTGGTGGCGCCTGTACTATAGAAGCTGAGTCGCTGACTGTTGGGTACTCGGGATACTTCCTTCCGAAAGACTATGAAGTTCCCAAGGATGCAATGAGCACCCCATTCGTACCCACCCTATGCGGCAAGGTTCCCGGTCCTGGAAACCTTAATGTCACTATCGACTTGCTGTATCCCACCCAGTCACGCCGCATTCCATTCTCCTTACGACTAACACAAGTAGAAAAAGACCATACCGAACAGGAGCTACTATTAATCCCTGCTAAAGTTTATCCATCGGGGGTCATTACTCAAGCATTTATGCTGAAAGAGTTTGGCAATTATATGCTGGAGCTAGATGGGCGAGATTCGACCGATAAGAGTATCGGCATCAAAATTCCGATCAGGGTTGGCTCCGACTGGAAGGAGGATATGATGAATTATTTACCCACATTCTCGAGGGGCTCTCACCATTAAAAGACCTCGTTCGGTGGAGCGCATTTACAATTGACCGTATTGACTGCGATCCGATACTCGGATGACTGTCTAGATAAAATGACAGGAGAGATGATGATCCGAGAGCTATTCTGTTTCGAGTCAGTCTCATCGGTCGAAAACTGGCTCCCCATTGATGATGCCGTTATGGGGGGCGTCTCTCATAGCCACCTTCGATACGATGTATCGGGGCATGCCGTATTCGAGGGTGTTGTCTCTCTGGAGCAGAATGGAGGATTCGCTTCAGTCCGGTCATGCTCTCTGGATCTAGCCTCTCCAGGAGCCGTCACCTGCATGATCGAGGTCTACGGAGATGGCAAGAGATATAAGCTCAATCTCGTCACAGATAACTCGTTCGATGGGGTCAAGTATCAATCAACATTCGACGCCCCGAAAGATCAGTGGACCTCAATCCAAATGTCACTCTCATCATTCAAGCCAAAATTTAGAGGTCGTTTGGTGCTCGATACACCACCACTTGATCTGTCTCATTTAAGACAGGTCGGACTGATGATCGCCGACTGTCAGGCCGGGCCCTTCAGACTATCGATACGATCTATCAAAATGATTTGATTCGTCCCTCGATGAACAGGACCATTCAAGTAGAAGAGAGTACCGTAATACTCAAGATTAACACCCCCTCCCCCTCACGCGACAATCGAATCAGTTGGCCCCTAGATTCAATCGGCAGTAAACCCTGCTCCTAAAGTTAAGATTATCGATCGGAGATCCCCTCTGCTCTGGCGTCAGTTAACGCTGATAACGAGCATGATCCGATTGATTATTATGATGTAATCACAACTTCTTAAACAACCACTACTGATCCGAGTAAGCCTCGACATAGTCCGAACGGGCCATTGTCGTTTGTCGTCAATGAGATCAAAGTTCAGTACCAACCGATTTCAAATCAGGACCTACATTGACTCACTATTTATTGTTGGCGATTACCTGACTATTAAAACCGTGTGAAGAGGGATGACCTATTAAAACTCATGAGCACTTACGCCGTGAACTTTAAGCACTATGGTCCAAAGCTCCAAACTTTAAAACCGCGAACGTAAACTAGATTGAATCAGAGCTCACTGAGAAGGAACATCTCTGAATTTCAGATGGCCGATCTCAGGAACAACATTTAAGGCACCCAAGATGTCTAAACAAATTCGAGTCCTCGCAGCCAGCAGCTGTCCTATCACTCGTCTAGGATTGCATGACTTGATCAATAGCCAGAAACCTAAAATGAAAGTAGTTCAGATGGCTACGGACTACAAAGACATACTGTCCAATCTTGAATGTTTATCACCGGATGTGATCCTTCTTGATCTGGATTTAAGGATAGGCTCTGGACTAGATATTATTACCAAAATAAAGGAAAAGAGTACGGCAAAGATATTGATACTGACCGGCCTGAGTGATGCATCATTACATAAGAAGATCGAGAATCTAGCAGCCGTAGCGGAGATAGTGGATAAGAGTAATGCGGTAGAGACCATCGTCGAAGCAATTAAGAGATCCCACAAAAAATCTGCCCAAATTCCGACAGTCCAAACTCGATTAAAACTAGTGTCTGGCGGCAATAGTTCACAAACGAGATCAGGATAATTTACTAGATTAATGCGAAACCGATCGCGGCATTAACGATACCCTTAATCAAAACAAGAGCGGCATTTATGGCGGACTCAACAGCAGCCATAATGCCATAGCCACCTAAGACAAGAAAGAGCATACGCAAGGAGCTCTTTTGAATTTCGAGTTGATTGCGTGCTTGTTCTTCATCGATCTTACACGATAGCTTTAATCCTTCAATCCTAACAAGTGACTCTGCAAGTTTTTTGGCCTCCTCCTCTCCATACTTTTTTAAATCTGGCCATTTAGCTGCGAATGCATCCTTA
>SESD01000186.1_pt1 | contig 38565 bp, 44 predicted proteins | sample 3171411 | NCBI WGS metagenome assembly SESD01 (sample SAMN06051880, study PRJNA518727) | freshwater metagenome | biome: subpolar coniferous forest; feature: holomictic lake; material: water; isolation source: holomictic Lake 442, 16.5 m depth | place: Canada: near Kenora, Ontario | collected...
TTTCTAATGAATTAGACCCTAGCAATTTGGTCAATGATTTGGAAAAAGGGATCTTAAAAAAATTTAAAGGAATTGGCCTTGTTTTTGACTGGCTAAAACAGTTTGGCCACGCAAAAATGACAGGTTCGGGATCATGTTTTTTTATCCCTCTAAGTTCGGCAGATGAAGGCACTAAATTAGTAGAGAAAAAGCCAGAACATACACTAGGCTTTGTAGTTAAAGGATTAAATAATCACCCTCATTTTAACTTAATGCTGGGCACAGAATAATAATAGGGGAGTCGCCAAGCTGGTTAAGGCACTGGATTTTGATTCCAGCATGCGAAGGTTCGAATCCTTCCTCCCCTGCCATTTTATAGACTGACCATTCATAACTAGGACCGAGACTTTGGATAATAATAGCGTCATGATATTCACGGGTAATGCCAACCCTCTTCTTGCTGAGCAAGTTGCTGGGAGTTTAGGCATTCACCTTGGCCGCGCTGATGTAGGTCGTTTCAGCGACGGAGAAATCATGGTTGAACTATTAGAGAATGTTCGTGGCAGGGATGTATTTGTTCTTCAATCTACAAGCCATCCAACTAACGATAATTTAATGGAAATTATGGTGATTGTGGATGCATTAAGAAGATCGTCTGCCTCAAGAATAACTGCGGCTATTCCTTATCTTGGCTACTCAAGACAAGACAGAAGGCCAAGGTCAGCGCGGGTTGCGATTACGGCTAAAGTTGTAGCTAATATGCTTACAAGTGTTGGGGTAAATAGATTGCTCACTATGGATCTTCACTCTGATCAAATTCAGGGATTTTTTGATATCCCTGTAGATAATATATATGCAACACCAGTGCTTCTTAAGGATTTGCTTGAGCAAAATCATAAAAATCTTGTGGTGGTATCTCCGGATGTTGGGGGTGTTGTGAGAGCAAGAGCGTGTGCTAAACAATTAGGGTCAGATCTTGCGATCATAGATAAGCGTAGGCCAAAACCAAATGTGTCTAAAGTGATGAATATTATTGGTGAAGTGGAAAATAGAACCTGCGTCATTATTGATGACATGGTCGACACTGCAAACACACTTTGTGAAGCTGCTGCAGCTTTAAAAAATAAGGGTGCTAATAAAGTCGTTGCTTATGCAACTCACCCAATTCTCTCTGGAGATGCAACAAAAATTATTAACGAATCTGAACTAGACGAGTTAGTTGTAACAAATACCATTCCGCTTAATAAAGCAGCAATGGCATGTAAAAAAATCAGGCAACTTAGTGTTGCTGAGCTCTTAGCAGAAACGATTCGTCGTATCAGCCAAGGCGATTCCGTAAGTTCTCTTTTTATGGAATAAAGAATTTGGTCATGTTGACCAATAAACTGCTGCAGTCTGGTCGCGGAATGCAGATTTAAACTAAGGAGTAGTAAATGAAAATCGAAATTAACGCAACAAAACGTGATGTGAAAGGTACGGGTGCGAGCCGCCGTCTTCGCCACGCTGGAAGTATTCCTGGAATCTTATATGGTGGAGGCAAGGACCCAGTCTCACTCGACCTAGAGCACAAATCTTTATTTTTGCAATTTAGACACGAAGCATTTCATGCTTCTATCTTGACGCTTAATCTGGAAGGCAGCAAAGAGTCTGTTTTATTAAGAGATTATCAAATGCATCCTGTAAGAAACACAATTCAGCATATTGATTTTCAACGCGTCAATGAAAACGAAAAAATTCATGTGAAAGTTCCATTCCACTTCGTTAATGCCGAAGTATCCCCAGGCGTCAAACTTAACGGCGGAATCGTAGCTCATATCATGACTGAAGCAAATATCTCCTGCTTACCAAAAAATCTTCCTGAATTTATTGAGGTTGATTTGGCAGCGCTTGATATTGGCCAATCAATTCACTTATCACAAATTAAAGTGGTTGAAGGTGTTGAATTCGTTCAGCTCTCCCATGGCAATGATGCGGCAGTTGCATCTGTAGCTAAACCAAGAGCAGTGGTTGAAGAAGTTATAGCTAAACCAGTTGAAGGTGCAGCTGATGCAGCCGCTCCAGCAGCTGATGGTGCTAAGCCAGCTGAAGGCGCAGCCTCAGCTGATGAAGCTAAATCAGACAAAGCTAAGTAATTTAACTTTGATATGAATAAGGCGCACTTAATTTAAAAAAAGTGCGCCTTATTTTTTCATATGAACCAAATTAAATTATTTGTAGGCCTTGGAAATCCTGGCGAAAAATATTCAGATACTAGACACAATGCAGGTTTTTGGTGGATTGATCTCGTTGCTCATCAACATAATATCAAGTTAAAAAATAGCGATAAGTTTTTTTCAAGCATTGGAAAGTCATCCAATGCGGATGAAATTTATTTTGCTAAGCCTAGCACTTACATGAATGATAGTGGAAAAGCACTTTCAGCAATTGCAAAGTTTTATAAAATAAATCCAAATGAAATTTTAGTTATTCACGACGATCTTGATATTGACGTCGGTCAAGCCAAACTCAAATTTGGCGGAAGTCATGGTGGGCATAATGGGCTTAAAAGTATTTTTGCATCAATTGGATCTCAAGATTTTTGGCGATTAAAAATTGGTATTGGTCATCCAGGGGAAAAGCATTTGGTCGTTGATTATGTTTTGAAAAATCCTTCATCTAAAGAGAAAAGTCTGATCCATGAATCTTTAGAAGTAAGCAGTCAACTTTTTAATGAAATTGCATCTGGCCAATTTGAAAAAGCCATGCTCAATCTTCACACTCACAAATAAAGAAAATAAATTATGAAATGTGGCATTGTCGGATTACCTAATGTTGGAAAATCAACTCTATTCAACGCGATCACTAAAGCAAGTATTGCAGCAGAGAATTATCCATTCTGTACCATTGAGCCTAATATAGGTATCGTAGAGGTACCAGATCTTAGAATTGAAAAGCTCATAGCAATTGTTAATCCAGAAAAAACACAGCCAGCAATTGTTGAATTTGTTGATATTGCAGGGCTTGTTGCTGGGGCATCGAAAGGCGAAGGTCTCGGAAATAAATTCTTAGCTAATATTAGAGAAACAGATGCCATCGTTCACGTAGTTCGTTGTTTTCAAGATGATAATATTGTTCACGTTTCTGGAAAAGTAGACCCTCTCTCTGATATTGAAGTCATTAACACAGAGCTTATCTTGGCTGATATGGAGACTGTAGATAAAACAATTCATCGCGAAAATAAAAAAGCAAAATCTGGGGATAAAGAAGCTATCCAATTAGTTTCAATTCTAACAAAAGTTGCAACACACCTTGATCAGGGAAAACTGGTTAAAAATTTAAATTTAGATCAGGACGAGCTTAAACTTATTAAGCCTCTTTGCTTAATCACTGTGAAGCCTGTCATGTTTGTTGCTAATGTTAATGAAACAGGATTCACAAATAACCCTATACTGGACTCACTTAAAGCGTTAGCTCAGAAAGACAATCTTCCTGTGATCTCTATCTGTGCAAAAATTGAAGCTGAAATTGCTGACTTAGAAGACGAAGATAAAGCAATATTTCTAAGCGAGCTCGGTCTAGAAGAGCCAGGTCTCGATAAAGTTATTAGATCTGCATACACGCTGTTAGGCTTACAAACCTACTTCACAGCAGGGGTAAAAGAAGTAAGAGCATGGACTGTAAAAAAAGGTGCGACTGCTCCTGAAGCTGCCGGGGTTATTCATACAGACTTTGAAAAAGGCTTTATTCGTGCAGAAGTTATTTCGTACAATGATTTTATTACATACAATGGCGAGCAAAAATCTAAAGAGGCTGGGAAAATGCGCTTAGAGGGTAAGGAATATATTGTTCAAGATGGGGATGTGATGCATTTCAGGTTTAATGTATAGCGATCAATCTTTGACTTTAAGTGTTTAAAAAAATATAATTCAACGCTTCGTTTGTTTCACAAAAGGGTGATGTAGCTCAGCTGGTTAGAGCGCAGGATTCATAATCCTGAGGTCGAGGGATCGTGACCCTCCATCACCACCATCTTTTAAATGTTTATTTCAGTTTTATATGGCGCTCTTTCATTGAGTTCGTTTGTATATTGATCAATCCCATTCTTTTCTCTCCTTAAAAAATCTTTGATTGCATGCTCAAATTTTTCATCAAAGATTCTATGAAATGAAAATGTATTGAATGGCTCAAAACCTCTTGCAAGTTTATGCTCTCCTTGCGCCCCGCCCTCAAATGCAACAATTCTATTTTCAATACAAAATTCCTGGCCTTGATAGTAAGAAAGTTCAAAATGCAGTCCAGGATAAAAATTTTTTGAGCCCCAATATCTTCCATATAAATTTTTATCGTCATAAATAAAAAATGATGCTGCGATAGGAAGATCTCCTTCGTATGCCAATATCAATAATAAGCTCTCAGGCATACTTTCCTTAATAAGGCTAAAAAAAATTCTTGTGAGATATGGGTGTGAATGATGATCTTGATAGGTATTACAGTAACAAGCATAAAAAAAATCTAAATCTGATTCTGTAATTTCCGGGCCTCTTATTTTTTTAATTTTAAGCCCTAAATCCTGAATCTTTTTTCTTTCTTGTTTTATTTTTTTACGCTTATCGTGAGAGAGTTGAGATAAAAATTCTGCAAAATTATTGTAATTTTTATTAAACCATTTAAATTGAACCCCTTCTCTTAGCATCCATTTTGTATCTGCGAATATATCTTGCTCACTCTCGTTGCAAAATAAAATATGACTTGAGGACATTTTATTTTCATAAGCCAGCTCTTCTATTTGTAAAACTATATTTTTTTTAATTGATAGATCTAATCCAAAAATTCTAGGTCCAGAAGCTGGGGTAAATGGTATACATGAAGCGATTTTTGGGTAGTAATTTCCCCCATATTTTTGGTAAGCTTCTGCCCATGACCAATCAAATACATATTCTCCATAGGAGTGTTCTTTTAAAAACATAGGTGAAGCGCCAACGAGTTTACCTTTATCAATGATAATTGCCGGAAAAGGGTGCCATCCCGTGCCCTCGCCGATTGACTTAGATGATTCAAGTGATTGAAAAAATTCAAGCCTTAAAAAAGGATTTGATTTTGTAAGATCGTTCCATTCACTTTGATTGATATTTTTAAAGCTAGATTGAAATTCTAAGCGTGCCATAGCGATCTATTTTAACGAAGATTCACTAAGAATTAATTTATTGGTGTTTTGGTATTTGAGGAGGCTTGATTATTTTTACGTTTGTTAATGTCTAAATGATTTTTCTCAAATTCTTTTGCTAGAAAAGCAAGTTCGTCTAACGATATAACTTCATTTTCATCCAGATCAAGACGATTAAATTGGCGAGCTACCTGAGGTAAACATTTTGTAGTTTCTGCTAAGTCGAGCGTATTGTCATCATCCTCATCGCAAGCAATGAATCTAGATTCCAGGCCTTTTAACATTTCTCTTTGCTTTTCCTCAATGAGGCTACTTTCCTTACCTGATGATTTTGCGTATAACGAAAGCGCACGTCTAATTCTTGCGCGCTCTTCTGGAGACAATGAGCTACTGTCCTTCAGCTTATTAAGCTCGTTAGCAACTGATGCATTAGTTTCTGGCTCAACCTTTGGTGATTGATTGTTTGCTCCGCCTAAAGCCTGTAAAGACACGCCTAGAAACCCAGCGAAACAAAACAAAAAATATCTTAAAAAATTATGCAATTGATTGATTTTTATCTAGAAAGGAAGGTTATATTCAAGCCTAAATGTAAATAGTTTATTACAAAAAAATTCATAATTGTTTCTAATTGTAACAATGGATCATTATTAGTTTGATGTAAACTGATACATTAAGTTCAACCTGTACCCAGTGACTCAGACTAAAGCCATGGCAACCAATCCAGCATCTATTTTAATTGTTGATGATGATCCAAAAATTAGGGATCTTACGACTCAATATCTTATTGATCAGGGTTTAAATGTGCACGCGGCTAATGGCGGCAAAGAGATGGATAACTTTATAGCGAGCCATCCTGTGAACCTCATCATTCTTGATCTTATGATGCCTGAAGAAAGTGGCCTTGCTATTTGTCAAAGACTAAGGGGGTCGGGAAACTTTACCCCTATTATCATTCTTACAGCGAAAGGGGATGAAATTGATCGCATTGTAGGGCTGGAAATGGGCGCAGATGATTATGTATCAAAGCCATTTAATCCTCGCGAACTTTTAGCACGTATCAATGCTGTTTTAAGGCGAAATGAATTAAAGCAATCTCAGAACGCAATACCTGAAACCTTGTCGTTCGGCCCCTTTATCTTTAACTCAGATTCAAGAAGTCTTACGAAGAATGGCACTCCTATTAGCATTACCTCTGGTGAATTCGAATTGTTAAAAGTATTTATTGATCACCCTCGCCAACCCTTATCGCGCGATCAAATTATGCAATTAGCAAAAGGGCGTGAACTCGATGTCTTTGACAGAAGTATTGATGTTCAGATTTCAAGACTAAGAAAAATTCTGGAAGAAGATCCTACGAGCCCTAAATTTCTCCAAACGATGTGGGGTTTTGGGTATATTTTTGTTCCAGATGGTGATGCTGCGCATTGAAATTCATTCCTAATACACTTCTCGCTAGATTTCTTATTCTTATCGCAACTGTGCTCATTATTGCGCAAGTTGTTTCAATTCGTATATTTGATTATTTTGAAAGAGGTCCTAGAGCTGAAGCAGTTGCTCAAGAAATTGAAACAGTTATTAATTTCACTAGAGCATCCCTTATATCCTCGCGCGAAGATAAGAGGCTTGAACTTCTCTCTGAGTTGTCGACTAAGGGTGATATTAGAATTTATCCCGCCTATTATTTTGAAGATATTGAACCCTTATCACCAGATCCTTTTTTAAAAGTTGTTGTGCGTAAGCTTAAAGAAAGGCTTGGTGAAAATACTATCGTGATTACTAATCACTATGGTATCCCAGGTCTTTGGGTTAGCTTCTCAATTGATCAAGATGAATTTTGGGCGGTGATTCCAACGCCAGGCGATAGACCATTCCCATGGCATTGGATTGGTTGGGGTATTATTGTTGCAGGGCTTTCAATCATTGGCGCCTATGCAACTGCCACAAGAATTAATCGTCCACTTAATCTTTTAATTCAAGCCACTGAACAACTTAAGAAGGGGGAGCTTCCCAAAAAACTTCCTTTAGATAGCGTGAGTGAATTTCAAACTATGAGTCAAACATTTAACGAAATGGCAGATGGGCTTAATAAAGTAGAGCAAGAAAGAAAGCTTCTTCTTGCGGGTATTTCCCATGATGTGAGAACGCCACTAACGCGCCTTAGAATAGCTATTGAAATGCTTCCTGAAAAAATAGCCGCTAAACTTAAAAAAAGCATGGAAGAAGATGTCACCGAAATCGACAGTATTCTTAACCAATTTATGGATTATGTTCGCGGCTTCGATCAAGAAATAAAAATATCAACTAATCTTAATGATTTCTTCAATCATCTAAAAGAGCAGCACAAAATACTTAATCACAATATTGTGTTGGTCAGTAATCATAAAATACCTATTTTTTATGACATTAGGCCTATTTCATTTAGAAGATTATTTGATAATTTAATTAACAATGCCTTCTCATACTCAAATGGAGAAGTGCTTATTACAGTTAAAAAGAATAAAGATAATATTACGATTAGTATTTTAGATGATGGTCCTGGTATACCGCCTGATCAAATCAAGCGATTACTTAAACCATTTGAACGAATGGATGAAGCAAGGGGCAATAGTGAGGGTTGTGGTTTAGGTCTTGCAATTGCTGAACGCATTACACAATCGCACGATGGAAAGCTCATAATCACAAATCGCGCCAAAAAAGGTTTGGAAGTGAAGATCACCCTTCCTTTGGTAAGCGAAAGTTAATTAAACCATTTCAATTTTTTTCTAAGTTTAACTACATTGCCAATAATTATAAGGGAGGGTGATTTTAATTTTTCTCTTTTTACCTTTTGAGCAATATTAGAAAGAGCTCCCGTTATCACTCTCTGATCAGAAGTTGTGCCTTGTTCGACAACGGCGATTGGCAAATCTTTTGGGGCGCCATGTTTTATTAATTCAACGCATATCTGTGCAAGCGCTAAAAGCCCCATATAAATCACAATGGTTTGATTAGGCTTTGCTAAAGACTGCCATTCAAGCTTAAGAGTCTCGTCTTTCATATGTCCCGTCACAAAGGTACATGACTGAGCATAGTCTCTATGTGTTAAGGGAATGCCTGCATAGCTTGCAACACCATTAGCAGCAGAAATGCCTGGTACAACTTGAAATGGAATCTTATTTTCCATAAGCATTTCAATTTCTTCTCCCCCTCTACCAAAGATAAAAGGATCACCGCCTTTTAAGCGCAAAACACGCATACCTTTTTTTGCCAACTTCACAAGTAACTGATTAATTTTTTCTTGCGATACCGTATGCCGATCTCTTTCTTTGCCTACATAAATAAGTTCTGCATCACGTCTCACAAGATTTAAAACATCTTTGCTAATTAATTTATCATAAACACATACATCAGCACGCTGCATCAAATGGAGAGCTCTAAATGTCAATAAGTCAGGGTCTCCTGGGCCACCTCCCACTAAGAAAACTTCACCTTGTTTCTTTTGCATGTCATTGTTTTTTACCAATGCAATTAATTGCTGGCTAGTTAATTTTTTAGTTTGATTAAGAAACTGTCTTACTAAAGGATGATCAATAAAATTTTCCCAAAAAATTCTTCTTGATTGCGTGGTTTCATATCGGCCTTTAATTACGTCTCTCATAGAGCCCATCACTAGCGCAAGCTTTCCAAAGCTATGGGGAATTAAAGCTTCAATTTTTTCCCGAACAAATTTAGCTAATACAGGAGCATTACCTTCACTTGAAATAGCAATTAACAAAGGAGATCTATCTATGATAGAGCCCATTGTGAATGTGCAAAGAGAAGGCTCATCAACTACGTTAACTGGAATATTGAGGTTTTGAGCAACCATAGATACAAGTGTATTAACCTTCTTATTATCAGTTGCTGCAACGATAAGAACTGATTGTTTTACATCGTTTTTATCAAACGTCTTGATTTTGACTCTGATTTTTTTCGACTTTTGATAATGCTGTAACTCTTTACATATTTTTGAAGCAACTACAGTAATACTTGCATCTGCTCTAAGAAGCATATCAATCTTTCTTAAAGCAACATCCCCTCCCCCCACAACCAATACTGGTTTGCGAATTAAATTAATAAAAATGGGGAAGCTTTTCATAGCATTATTTTACATCGTCATGGAAAGATAATTCTTATCTAAAATGCAATAATTTACCTGTATTATTAAATACTTAAAGCAACTATACTTAACGCATCTTAATTTTATGCACTACCTATCCTCTTAGCTTTATGCTTAAAAAAGTTTTTATTAAAACATTTGGCTGTCAAATGAATGAGTATGACTCATCCAAAATGCAGGATGTCTTAAATCAAGCACATGCTTCGTCCAAGACTGAAGATCCAAAAGAAGCAGATTTGATTATTTTAAATACTTGCTCTGTGAGAGAAAAAGCTGAAGAAAAAATATATAGTCATCTGGGTGAATATGAAATTCTTAAGAAAAATAATCCAAATCTTCTGATAGCAATTGGGGGTTGTGTTGCAAGTCAGGAAGGCGAAAATATTCTTAAGCGGGCGCCTTTTGTAGATCTTATCTTTGGACCACAAACCCTTCATCGATTGCCAGATTTAGTGAATAAAAGAAAATTGGCTGGCATCCCTCAAGTTGATATCTCTTTTCCTGAAATAGAAAAATTTGATCATTTGCCGCCTCCTAGTGTTTCAGGATCTTCGGCCATGGTTTCAATCATTGAGGGATGCAGTAAATATTGCTCTTTTTGCGTCGTTCCATATACCCGGGGTGAGGAAATTTCAAGGCCATTTGAAGATGTATTAACTGAAATTATTCATCTCAGTTCACTTGGCGTTAAAGAAATCACATTGCTTGGACAGAATGTAAATGCTTATAGATCGTTTACCAATAAAGGGGAGCCTGCTGACTTAGCTTTGCTTATCGAATACATTTCAGATATTGAAGATATTCAGCGCATTAGATTTACAACGAGCCATCCTAATGAAATGACTGATAGCCTTATAGAGTGTTTTGGAAAATTTCCAAAGCTTGCAGCGCACCTTCATTTGCCCATCCAATCTGGCTCAGACCGCATATTGGCAGCCATGAAAAGAAATTACACAGCCTTAGAATATAAAAATATTATAAAAAAATTAAGGAAAAATTGTCCTTCAGTTTCGATCAGCTCAGATTTCATTATTGGATTTCCTAACGAAACAGATGCTGATTTTAATCTCACTAAAAAAATCATGAATGAAATTCAATTCGATTTTAGCTTTAGCTTTTTATACAGTCCAAGACCTGGAACTCCCGCATCATATATCCACGATGAAATATCTCATGAAATAAAACTAAAAAGATTGAATGAATTACAATTAATGAATGATGCCCAAGGAAAAGCAATTAGTCATCTTATGCTGGGATCGAAACAGCGAATTTTGATTGACGGCGTGTCATGGAAAAACCCAACTGAATTAGCTGGCAAGACAGATAACAATAGAGTGGTAGATATTCAGGCTGACAAATCACTTATCAACCAATTTGTAGACGTTACAATTACCGAAGTTACATCGAAAAGACTTCGTGGGGAAATCATTTAGTATGGGCATGGAATTTAATTTACCTTCTGATAATAACAAACAGCTGTCTAATTTATGTGGTGCATTAGATCAAAATCTAAAGCAAATTGAAGCAGCTCTTGAAGTAGATATTTTAAGGCGCGGCTCAAGTTTTACTGTTAATGGCGCTTCAAAAAATGTAAAGGCTGCAGCAATACTCATTCAAAATTTTTACAAAAAAGCAAATGAGCCTATTGAGCTTGAAGATATTCAATTAGGACTTGTTGAAATAAATAAATTGAATACAGATATTAAAACTATCGAAAATAACGAACTCAAAACCAAACGAGCTGACCTGAGGGGAAGGACGCCTCGGCAAAATGAATATTTAAAAAACATTCAAGATTTTGATATCACCTTTGGTATTGGCCCTGCAGGGACAGGCAAAACTTATCTAGCGGTTGCAAGTGCAGTGGATGCATTTAACCGAGATAAAATTAAACGCATTGTTTTAGTAAGGCCTGCTGTAGAAGCTGGTGAACGGCTAGGCTTCCTTCCAGGGGATCTCGCACAAAAAGTTAATCCTTATTTAAGACCTCTTTATGATGCACTCTATGACCTGGCTGGGTACGACAATGTGCATAAAATGATTGATAAAAGTGTGATTGAAATTGCACCTTTAGCTTACATGAGAGGTCGAACACTTAATCAAAGTTTTATTATTCTGGACGAAGCTCAAAATACAACACCTGAACAAATGAAAATGTTTTTAACGCGTATTGGTTTTGGATCGAAAACTGTGATTACTGGTGACATTACTCAAATTGATTTGGCTAAAGGTCAAAAAAGTGGCTTAATTGAAGCAAAAAAAATCTTATCAAAAGTAAAAGGAATTGCATTCACGCATTTCTTATCTGAAGATGTAGTTAGACATCCCCTCGTTCAGAAAATTATTAATGCTTATGAAAATTTTGAAAGAAAAGAAAGTAAGTAATTTAATCTAATGCAATCTAAACCAATTATTTCAATTCAGGACATGGTGCACAAAAAATCTATATTAAAGAAAACACAATGTCTTAATTGGCTAGCACCTGTAATTGATAAAAATGCTGAAATAACGATTAGAATTGTAGATAGTGATGAGTCAAAAAGCTTAAATACTATGTATCGCAAAAAAAAATACTCAACGAACGTCCTTTCTTTTCTGATTGATGACACCTCTCATCTCATTGGGGATATTGTTCTTTGCGCTCCGATTATCGAAAAAGAAGCGCTTGAGCAAGCAAAAAGTATTGAAGCACATTACGCACACCTTATCATTCATGGAGCGCTCCATTTGTATGGCTATGACCACGAAAATAAAAAAGATGCTGATATGATGGAAGCTAAAGAAATTAAAATTTTATCCGGTCTAGGTTTCAAAAACCCTTACCTTATTGAGGAAAGCAAGTCGCGATGAGCGAATCAAAAAAATCTAAACTGATCGAGCGACTTAGTCATTTTCTTCTCAGAGAGCCAGAGGATCGTGAACAGCTTTTTGAGTTACTCAAGTCTTCTTATGAAAAGAATTTAATGGATGCTGACTCGCTTTCAATGATTGAAGGTGTCTTGCAGGTGTCTGATATCCAGGTCAGAGATATTATGATTCCAAGGTCTCAGATGGATATGATTGACATTTCACATCCACCAGAAAAATTTATTCCATTTATTATTCAAACAGCTCATTCTAGATTTCCTGTCATTGAAGATGATAAAAATGATGTTATTGGTATTTTGTTAGCTAAAGATCTTCTTAAATACTATGCAGGTGATGATTTTGAAATTCGAGATATGTTGCGGCCTGCTGTGTTTATTCCAGAGTCTAAAAGGCTTAATGTTTTACTAAAAGAGTTTAGGGGCAGCAGAAATCATATTGCTATTGTTGTGGATGAGTATGGCGGCGTTTCAGGTATGGTAACAATTGAAGACGTATTAGAACAAATTGTTGGTGAGATTGAAGACGAGTTTGATTTTGATGAAACTGAAGATAATATTATTCAAGACACAGATGGTCGCTATCGCGTTAAAGCTTCAACAGAAATAGAAGACTTTAATGAATATTTTAAGTCTAAATTTAGTAACGAAGAATTTTCGACCATTGGCGGCCTAATTATTCATGCATTTGGGCATCTGCCAAAAAGAGATGAGAAAATTACTTTTCAGGGCTTTAAGATTACTATCTTAAGAGCCGATAGCAGGAAACTCTATTCAGTACTTCTTGAAATTGATACTCCAGCAAAAACTGTATAATTTTTTGAACTAATCGATCTTTCTTATTTCAAATTGGTTTAGGACGCGCGTATGAAAAAACTTTTTTTAGCTATTCTTTTAATATTCTCCCCTTGGGCTTATGCCATAGAGCCTATTATTGATAAAAGCACTCTTCCTGTGGACGAGAAAGCTTTTATCGATGTAATCAGTCGCTTTAATAAAGATGAAATTCTCAAGGCGTTGGGTGAGCCTTCATACAAAGAAGATATCAAGATGAAATCTTCCGAGGCAATTGTAGGTTCCGTTTGGCAATACCATCATATTAATACTGCCGAGGATGGTAGCTATTACCCGACTACAGAATTAGACTTCCTAGATGAATTTGTAGAAACCGTTGTATTTCAAAATAATAATGGCGAGCCGTCAGGAAGCCCTTCTCAAACTTATAAGATTCAAAAGCCTTAATTACTTTTAAGGCTTTATTCTCAATAATTCAGTACAATTGTCTTTAAACGGCACTTGTATTTTGAATAAACATCATCCTTTCTTTTTTATAGCTAGTTCATTCTTACTCGGGGCACTTTCTGTTCTGGGTTTTGCCCCTTTTAATCATTACTTTATTTCACTTATTTCTTTAAGTGCTCTTTTTTATATTTGGCATAAATCAAACGATAAAAAGCAAAATTTTCTCTCGGGGCTTTTTTTTGGCTTAGGTTTATTTGGCTTTGGGATTTCATGGATTTATATAAGTCTCAATACGTTTGGCGGCATGCCTTCATGGCTTTCAGTTTTAAGTACTTTTTTATTCTGCATCTTCTTTGCCCTTTTTATTGGTGCTATTGGATGGCTCTCTTCATATCGAAAATCAAGTTTTATATTAACCCCATTTATTTGGACATTTCTAGAATGGATCAAAGGCTGGTTTTTAACTGGGTTCCCCTGGCTCACGATGGGTTATTCTCAAATTCCTTCAAGCCCGCTCGCAGGGTTTTTACCTATCGTTGGAATTTATGGTGTGACACTTATACTGACATGCCTAGCCATCTTACTTAGCTATGCATTGATTGATAAAGATAAAAGCTCGAGATTTAAAAAGCTTGGTGTGATAACTGTTGTATTAATATCAGGACATTTGCTTAAAGATATTCAATGGACTGAGCCAACAGGAAAGCCTATATCTGTATCGCTTGTTCAAGGCAATATCGCTCAAGACATTAAATGGCAAAAAGAAACGATCACACAAATATTAGATACCTATCAAAATTTAATTCAAAAAACACAAGGTCAAATTATTCTTCTACCAGAAACAGCTATGCCGCTCTTGGTCGAATACATTCCAGCAACATTTAAACAATCAACTTTAGCTCACGCCATGAAGCAAAGAGGTAATATTTTTATCGGCGCGATCGAACGTCAAGATACCTCATATTTCAATGTGGTATTCAGCTTAGGTAAGGACTCATCTCAGGTTTATCGAAAATCTCATTTGGTTCCATTTGGCGAATTCATACCCTTTAAATTTATTTTTCAGTATATCTACACACATTATCTTCACATTCCTATGAATGATTTATCGAGGGGCGATATTGACCAGCCTCTTATGACTATCGGAAATCAAAAGATTGCTTTTAATATTTGCTATGAAGATGTTTTCGGTGAAGAGATTATTCATGCACTCCCTTCCGCCACAATTCTTGCTAACGTAAGCAATGATGCATGGTACGGAAAATCTATTGCTGCATATCAACATTTACAATTTTCTCAAGCGAGAGCCATAGAAACAGGAAGGATGATGATTCGATCTACAAATACTGGGGTAACAGCCATTATTGATCAACATGGTATTGTCACTGCTATGCTTCCAACATTTACTGAAGATATCCTTGAGGGCTCTGTTCAGGGATTTAAAAATGCAACGCCTTATGTTCAGTTTGGCAACTGGCCTACTGTTGTTTTATGTTTCATTGTGATTCTTGGATGGATTATCAGACATTCAAAACTTTTATCGATATTGAAAAAGAAGTAGAATGCTTGAATTAGAGATCAATTCATTATGCAATTAACTTTTCAAGACATCATCCTTAAACTTCAAAATTATTGGGCTAACCAAGGATGTGCAATTCTTCAGCCCTACGATATGGAAGTTGGGGCAGGCACTTCTCATACCGCAACTTTTTTGAGGTCGCTGGGGCCTGAGCCATGGAAGGCAACTTATGTGCAGCCGAGTCGACGTCCAAAAGATGGTCGCTATGGCAATAATCCCAATAGACTTCAACATTATTATCAGCTTCAAGTTGTTCTGAAGCCTTCTCCATTAAATATCCTAGAACTTTATTTAGGCTCACTTAAAGCGCTTGGATTTGATCTTAAAGAAAACGACATTCGCTTCGTAGAAGATGATTGGGAAAATCCTACGCTTGGTGCTTGGGGTCTGGGTTGGGAAGTTTGGTTAAATGGAATGGAAATTACTCAATTTACTTACTTTCAACAAGTAGGTGGTATTGATTGTAAGCCGATCACAGGAGAAATAACTTATGGCCTCGAAAGGCTTGCAATGTATATCCAAGGTGTGGATAACGTATACGATCTCACTTGGACCGGTAATTTAAAATATGGCGATGTCTATCTGCAAAATGAAATTGAACAAAGCGCATACAACTTTGAACATAGCGATGCTGAATTTTTATTTCAAGCTTTTACCGCTCATGAAAAACAAGCCAATTATCTTATAGCTCAAAATTTAGCTCTTCCAGCATATGAGCAAGTATTAAAAGCAGCCCATTCTTTTAATCTCTTGGATGCTAGAGGCGCAATCAGCATTACTGAGAGAGCAGAATATATTGGTCGCATAAGAAACCTAGCCCGAAATGTAGCTAATAGTTACCTCCTAAGCCGAGCAAATTTAGGTTTTCCTTTGGCTGAAAAAAATCATGCAAAAGAAATTATCGATCAACTCAATGCAAAAAAGACTGTTAAATCGTGAAATTAGATAATTTACTTATTGAGCTGTTAACAGAAGAGTTGCCGCCAAAATCGCAAAAACAACTTGGAATTGCTTTCGGAAAAAATATTAAAGAGTTTCTTGTAAAACAAAATCTTGTAAGTGAAACATCCGAAGAAACTATTTTCTCAACCCCAAGAAGAATCGGTATACATTTAAAAGATGTTCAAGATGAAGCTAAAGATCAAAATGCTTCTGTCAAACTGATGCCGGCAACCGTTGGACTCGATGCTTCAAAAAAACCAACAGAGGCTTTATTAAAAAAATTATATGCAATCGGCTTAGATGAAAAAGCAATTAATCGTATAGTGATAAAAAATGAAAATAATGCTGATGTTTTATATGTCGATAAAAATATAGAAGGCGCAAAACTAAAAGATATTATTTCTGAATGTATTTCATCAGGCCTCACACGTTTGCCTATAAAAAAAATGATGTCTTATCAACTTGCAGATGGATGGACTACTGTTAATTTTGTGAGGCCGGCTCATGGATTGATCGTTCTTCATGGCACAAATATTATTAAAGCAAATGTATTAGGTGTTGAATCTAATCGAACAACATTGGGACATCGCTTCGAGTCTAAAAAAGAGTCTATCGAAATTAAACATGCTGACGAATACGCTGATCAAATGAGAACAGAAGGTTCAGTTATCGTTTCTTTTGAAGAGAGAAAAGTCTTAATTGAAAATAGCCTTAAAGAAAAAGCATTAAATCTATCGAGCCAACTTACTCCGATTGATGATGCAGATCTTCTTGAAGAAGTTACGGCGCTAGTTGAATATCCAAATATTTTAGTGGGTGAATTTGAATCTAAATTTCTTGAAGTCCCACAAGAATGTCTTATCTTAACCATGAAAGCCAATCAAAAATATTTTCCTTTGATTGATAAAAATAAGAAGCTTGCAAATCAATTCTTAATTGTTTCAAATATATCGCCTAAGAATACTGATCTCATCATTCAAGGAAATGAGAAAGTTATCAGGCCTCGACTGTCGGATGCAGAGTTCTTTTACATACAAGATAAAAAGAAACCTCTCAAAGAATATCTTTCACAGCTCGCACATATCGTTTACCACAATAAACTTGGATCGCAGGCTGAGAGAGCTACAAGAGTTAAGCTAATCGCATCTATTATTGTAAAAACTTTAAATCAATCTAAATTACATGATGCTACTCTTCTTGCGTCCGATCTATCAAAAGCTGACTTATCCACCAATATGGTTGGTGAGTTTCCTGAGCTTCAGGGCGTTATGGGTAGGTATTATGCGCTCAATGAAAACATCTCAGAAGAAGTGGCATTTGCGATTGAAGATCATTACAAGCCGAGATTTTCTGGGGATTCACTACCAAGAAGTACTGTGGGAGATATCGTAGCGCTTGCTGACAAAATTGAAACCTTAATTGGTTTATTCAGCATTGGAGAAAAGCCCACTGGCGATAAAGATCCTTTTGCACTGAGACGACAGGCGATCGGTATTATTCGAATCCTGATAGATAAAAATATTGATTTGAACTTAAATTCAATAATTTCTGATTCTATTCGAGTAACTCAATTAACCGAATCGAAAGACCTAAATCCTTTTATTTATGATCGCCTTACTAATTTCTTTAAAGAGCAAGGGTATGCAGCACTAGATATTGAAGCAGTCTTAGCCATAGAATCAGGGCAAATTAATGAAATCCCTAAAAGACTAAATGCAATTAAGGAGTTTTTACTTTTACCGGAATCTAAAGATTTGGCATCGGCCAATAAAAGAGTAGGCAATATCCTCAAAAAGGCTGATCTTAAAACTACTTTAAAAGTTGATCATGCTTTACTGAAAGATGAAGCCGAGATTAATCTTTATAAAACATTAGATGAAGTTGATGCTGAAACCAGAAAACAATATCAGGCAAAAGATTATGCGGGCTCACTTAAATTGCTTTGTAAACTCAAAAGCCCAATTGATCAATTTTTTAATGATGTGATGGTGAATGCAGAAAATGAGTCACTCAAAATGAATCGCCTCGCACTTCTTGAAAAACTTCATGCAGCAATGAATTTGGTTGCTGATTTATCTAAACTCTCTTCTTAAATTTATGAAATTAGTCATTTTAGATAGAGATGGCGTCATTAACGAAGATAGTGTCAATTTTATAAAGACGCCTAACGAATGGATTCCTATTCAAGATAGTTTAGAATCCATTGCACTTTTAAACCAATCTGGCTTTAAAGTTGTGATAGCCACAAATCAATCAGGAATTAGTCGTGGCCTCTTTGACGTATCAACCCTCAATCTCATTCATGAAAAAATGTTTAAACTACTCTCGCAACAAGGCGGTCATATCGATGCTATTTTCTTTTGTCCTCATAGAGCAGAAGAGAATTGTGACTGCCGCAAGCCCAAACCCGGCATGTTAAAAGAAATTGCTCATCGCTTTTCAGTGAGCTTAGATAAAGTTCCGGCAATTGGTGACTCACTAAGAGACTTGGAAGCTTTTGATGCGGTGGGTGCGCAACCTATACTTGTCAAAACCGGAAAAGGAGAAGAAACATTTGCAAAGGGTGGGCTACCCAAAAATACTTGGATCTGTGAGAATCTTGCTGAGGCAACACAAAGAATTATTTCGGAGTATATTTAATCAAAAAATAATGCTTTATTTACGATCCATTATTTTTCTAATCGGCATGTGGATTTTTACAATTCCATTTACCTTGGCATCCCTTCTCACATTTCCCTTCCCGCCGATTGCCAGATATAAATTTATTTCAATTTGGGCAAAAACAATGTTATATTGGCTTCGAATTTCCTGTAATCTAAATTTTGTTGTCAAAGGGGAGCAAAACATAGGTTCTACAGCATCGATTGTACTTTCCAAACATCAATCAGCATGGGAAACGCTTGCTTTTCAAAAAATTTTTCCTCCGCAAGTTTGGGTTCTAAAAAAAGAACTGTTATGGGTTCCGTTTTTTGGATGGGGTCTAGCTATGACATCTCCAATCGCCATTAACCGAAAAGCTGGACGTAAATCTCTAGAACAAATACTTATCCAAGGTCTTGATCGACTTAAAAAAGGCTTTTGGATTGTAATGTTTCCTGAAGGCACACGAACCCCTCCAGGAGAAAAAGGCAAATATCATATTGGTGGCGCTTGGGTCGCTTCCAAAACAAATACGCAAGTCATTCCTGTTGCACATAACGCAGGTCTATTTTGGCCTAAAAATTCAATCCTTAAAAAACCTGGAACTATCCAAGTCAGTATCGGTGAACCTATCGATGTTAAAGGCAAAGAGCCTAATCAAATTATTAAACTTACTGAAGATTGGATTGAGAAAGAGGTTTTACATTTAAATGATTAATTTAAAACCTACCAACCTTGAACTATTTTTACCTAGCGGCAAAAAGATCAAATACCTCTTGAAACGAAGAAATCGAAGAACTATCGGCTTAAAAGTTGATCATGAAGGTCTTGTCATTCACGCGCCTATTCTTATCCCAAGATCGCGTATTGAAGAACTTATTATGCCAAAACTGGATTGGATCCAAGAAAAACTCTCCCATCAACTAAAACAAAAAAAGAAAATTAGTTGGAAAACTGGAGAATTAATTCATATTTTAGGAAATAAAGTTATATTAAGTCTTAAGGTTAGCAAAACGAATTCAGTTCTTCAGGATAAAGACGTATTGCATGTTGATACAAATCGTATTCATGATCCAATTCACTCTGCAAAACTTGTTTCAAAATGGCTAAAAGAAAAAGCATTGAAAGATTTTATTCGAAGAGTGGAAGTGTTTAGTGTCAAACTGAACGTGCATCCGTCTAATGTTTATCTATCAAACGCAAAATCTAGATGGGGAAGTTGTAATACAAAAAGAGAAATCAGACTGAACTGGAGACTTATCCAGGCGCCTCCACATATTATCAATTATGTAATTTGTCATGAATTAGCTCATCTCAAGGAAATGAACCATTCGAATCGCTTCTGGGAAGAGGTTGAAAAAGTCCTCCCTGAATATCGCTCATCAGAAAAAGAACTCAAAACACTTTCGAGCGACTTATACCTTGTTGGCTAAATAAGTTTTGCGAGGTCGCTCGCCATTTCTTCAGGCTTCTGTCCATTGCTCATGTGAAGTTTAACTTTTCCGTCTTTATTAATAATATAAAGACCTGCGCTATGATCAATCGTATATCCAGCTTTACTGCCATCATCCACTTTCTTATAAAAAATCTTAAACTGGCTTGCTACTTTATCAATGTCAGCTTCTGAGCCAGTGAGTCCTATAAAAGAATCATTGAATGTTGGGATAAATTTCTTTAATACAGCCTCATTATCGCGAGCGGGGTCTAGAGTAATAAAAATAACTTGTACAGCCGAGGCTTTGTCTTTTAGTAAAGTCATCGTTTTTTTAAGATCTATCATGGTGGTAGGACATATATCTGGACAATGTGTAAATCCAAAAAAGAGAACAACAACTTTCCCTTTGAAATCGTCCAATGTTCTTATGTGGCCATTAAAATCATGCAACTTAAACGAAGTATTAATGGGAACTGAGCCAATATCTGTCCCTATAAAGCTTTGTTCTTGAGGTTTTTGACACGCCACAAGACAAATTAAGACCGACAATAAAAATAAGATTTTTTTCATAATATATTTCTCAATAAAAGCGATTCATTTTATCATGTTAATAAATGGCAATATGCCTGATAGAAGCCTAACGAAGCATTACCAATTTAAGGAAAACTATGGCAATCCCAACATCAATGGAAAACCGTGACGGATACATTTGGTTTGATAACAAAATGACGCCTTGGCGAGAAGCTAAAACCCATGTGCTCACACATACGCTTCATTACGGTATGGGCGTTTTCGAAGGAGTCAGGGCCTATAAAACAAATGAAGCTACTGCTATTTTTAGACTTAAAGAACATACTGATCGACTCTTTAATTCTGCACATATCCTTGGTATGAAAATGCCTTATGACAAAAATGTCATTATGGAAGCGCACAAAAAAGCCGTAAAAGAAAACAAATTAGAATCTGCATATATAAGACCTATGGCCTTTTATGGCGCTGAAGCCATGGGGATTTCAGCAAAAACTTTATCTACTCATGTAATTGTTGCTGCATGGGAATGGGGTGCATATATGGGCAAAGAAGCGCTCGAAAATGGGATTCGCGTTAAAACTTCTTCTTTCTCAAGGCATCATGTAAATGTAACTATGTGCAAAGCTAAAGCTAATGGTAACTATATGAATTCTATCCTCGCGCATCAAGAAGCGATGCAAGATGGGTATGATGAGGCTCTATTACTCGACGTCAATGGTTTTGTTACTGAAGGTTCTGGTGAAAATATATTTATCGTAAAACATAATAAACTGATTACACCTGATCTTACGAGTGCATTAGAAGGTATCACTCGAGATACTATTATTCAAATCGCCAGCGATTTAAAAATCCCAGTAATAGAAAAAAGAATTACACGTGATGAAGTTTATACTGCAGATGAAGCTTTCTTCACAGGGACTGCTGCTGAAGTAACGCCAATTAAAGAGCTTGATAGAAGAACTATTGGTAAAGGACATCGCGGAGAAATAACTAAGGAATTACAAAGTATTTATTTTGATGCTGTCACTGGCAAATCGAAGAAATATGCAGATTGGCTAACTTACGTTTAAAATATGAATCAAAAAATTATCGCTATAGATAAAAAAGATCTGCCACTATTTTGTCCTTCACAAAAAGAAAATTTATTCTCATCTCACCCAAGAGTATTTTTAGATATTACAAAAACGGGCACTGTATCGTGCCCTTATTGCGGCGCAAGATATAAATTAAAATAAATTAACTCCATGCGCCTTTGTAGCTAAAGGTATTTGAATCCTTACCCCATAGCTTTTCAATAACGCTTGCAGCATTCAGGTTAAGGCTATTAGTCCAGAAATCTAATTTTCCTGCTGTATGGCTAAGATTAAGTAATTTTTTTTCCTCTAAAACATGTTTTAAATGCTTAGCGACTGCATCGCCCGTATCTACAATCTCAACATGGCTTGGTATCATTGCTTGAATAATAGGTTTAAGGAAAGAATAATGCGTGCACCCCAATACAAGGGTATCAATATTTTCTTTCAAAAGAGGCGCAATATATTGCTTTAAAAGCGCCATTAGAACTGGACTTTTTAAATCGCCTTGTTCCACAAGTTCTACCAACCCAGAACATGGCTGAGTAATAAAATGAATATCATTGCCATGATGCTCTAGCAGAGCTGAAAATTTAGCACTTAATAAAGTCCCTGATGTTGCCAATACACCGACCACCTTATTTTTAGATAGTATCGAAGCTGGCTTGACTGCTGGCTCCATTCCTATAATTGGGTAATTAAATTGATCTCTGAGTGTTTGGATTGAAGCTGCGGTAGCAGTATTGCAAGCTACCACAACTGATTTGACTTTATGTGTGTCTAAGAATTCAAAAACAGTTAATACGCGACGGGTAATTTCTTCAGATGTTTTTTCGCCATAGGGTGCAAATTTAGAATCTGCTACATATATCAAATTCTCGTGTGGCAAATAATCTCGAATATATTTCAGCACTGAAATACCGCCTACACCGGAATCAATCACGCCAATAGAATAATTTAGAGATGAGGCCATGGGTTTAATTTAAGTTTTATTTAAATCTAAATATAGATGATAGCAAGCTTAATGTACAATAGATTAGAAAGGAAAATCATGGGGTACCGTTTGTCAAAAATATTTACCAGGACTGGCGATAAAGGATCTACAGGCCTTGGAGACGGATCAAAAACTAAAAAATTTAGTGACCGAATAATCGCCATGGGCGCAATTGATGAACTTAATTCAATGATTGGGCTAATGCTTACAGAAAGCTTGCCACCTAAAATCAATAAAATCCTTACTGTTATTCAGCATCATCTATTTAATCTAGGCGGTGAAATCTCAATGCCTGGCCACAAAATTATTCAAAAAAAAGATGTGCTTGAATTAGAAGAAATTATTACGTCTTACAATAAAAATTTACCCCCTTTGAAGGAATTCATTCTTCCTGGCGGATCAAGGCCTGCGGCTTTTTGTCATATGGCACGAACGATCTGCAGAAGAACTGAGCAAGCTGTATTTAAACTTAACTCCGGAGAGAGTATCAATCCATTTTCTCTTCAGTACATTAATCGACTCTCGGATCTTTTATTCGTTCTTGCGAGAGTTATCAATAAACATAAAAAAGTTAAAGATGTTTTTTGGAAAAAAAATATCAGTTAGTACAGATCTTATTTAATGTCATCTACCCCCTTAATACTTAAATCCTTTTTCAAAAAATTTAAGAAGTCTAAGAAATCAAATTTTGAAATCGATTTTAAAAAAATCGATATTAGTCTTATTAGTGTTCATGCAATTAAAACGATTCAAGTGCTAGAAGAAAATGGCTTTGAAGCCTACCTTGTAGGAGGAGCTGTGCGCGATCTTCTTTTTGGGATTAAGCCTAAAGATTTTGACGTAGTTACAAATGCGACGCCTGATCAAATACATCATTTATTCAGGCGATCTAGGTTGATTGGGAGGAGATTTAAGTTAGTTCATGTAATTTACGGTCGTGAAATTATTGAAGTTTCTACTTATCGATCACAACAAAAAGAAATTCTTCAGGCTGATGGGTCTATAGTTAAAGATGATAATCACTACGGCACAATTGAAGAAGATGCCGTAAGACGTGACTTCACAATTAATGCTATGTTTTATAGTCCCTCAAACCACAAGCTTGTCGATTTCCATGACGGGCTAGATGATCTTAACCGTGGCATTATTCGAATCATTGGCAATGCAGAACAAAGATATCAAGAAGATCCAATTCGTATTCTCAGAGCTTTCCGTGTATGTGCAAAACTTAATATGGCGCTTAATGAAACCTCAAGAGCTCCTATAAAAAAATTAGTCCCTTTGCTCCATGACATTCCTCATTCTAGATTATTCGATGAAGTCATCAAATTTTTCTTAACAGGTCATGCGTTGAATAGTTATAGAGTAATGCAAGATGAAAATATTTACTCACAATTTTTCTTAAGTCCAGAATCTGAATTAAAAGATATTGATCTTTTTATTTCAAATGGCCTTAAAAATACTGACCTCAGAATAAACCAAGACAAATCATGCAACCCAAGTTTCTTATTTTCATTTTTATTATGGCATCAGGTAAACGTCTTATGGGATCGATACAAACTCGAATTGAAACATTCTATTGCAGGGCTGAACCAAGCGATCGACGAGGTCATAGAAAAACAAATTAAGCTTTTTCCTATTCATAAGCGCTTCACAATTACTATGAAAGAAATTTGGCGATTACAGCCACGATTTGAAAACCAATCTCCTAAAAAAATATACCGATTATTACTTCATCCTAGATTTAGAGCGGCGTATGATTTTATGTTACTTAGATGCGAATCTAATCAATTAGATAAAAATATTGGCATATGGTGGACTTCATTTATTGATGCCGATCATCACGAAAAATCATTAATGGTTAAACAACTGACACGTAAATAATTCTGAATGAGTACGAGAGCTTATATTGCAATTGGAAGTAATCTTGCGGAGCCGATGAAGCAGGTGATCGCTGCATGGGATGAGATTGCAAACTTACCTAAAAGTAAACTCATTCAGAAATCGAGTTTATATGTGAGCGAGCCTTTAGGTTATAAAGATCAGCCCGATTTTGTTAATGCTGTCGTATTGTTAGAGACAGAGCTGACTCCTCACGAACTCTTATCAGAACTCCAGTCTTTAGAAGACTTGCACGAAAGAGTTCGTTCTTTTCCTAATGCGCCAAGGACACTTGACTTAGATATTATCTTATTCGGGAACCTGGAAATTAATGACTCTCACCTTATCGTTCCCCACCCAAGAATGCACGAGAGAGCTTTTGTAATATTTCCACTTCAAGAAATTAGTGCAAATATTTCTATTCCTCATATTGGAGATATCGCTAAAATAGCAAAAGGATTCGACCCTGAAAGTGCTAAACGTATAACCTTATGAACATCTTTGATAAATTCCCCTATATTGTAATTGAAGGCCCTATCGGATCCGGAAAATCAACGCTCGCAAAGATTTTAGCTGATCGATTCTCAGTACATTTTTTAAGTGAAAAGGCGGAAAAAAACCCTTTTTTACCTAAGTTTTATGAAGATATGAAGCGTTATGCGCTATCAACCCAATTATTTTTTCTTTTTCAACGCGCTGATCAAATCCAGAAAATATCTCAAAAGGATATGTTCAAGGAATCAATCATTGCAGACTTTTTTCTTGAAAAAGATCCTATCTTTGCAAAGATTAATTTAGATGAAGAAGAATTTAAGCTATACCATCAAATCTTTTCACATTTACAATTAAAAGCACCTAAACCGGACCTTATTATTTACATTCAAACCTCAGTAGAAACTCTGGAGAAAAGAATTAAAGAAAGAAATATTGATTTTGAAATAGATATTTCCACCGGATACTTAGAGGCGATAGCTGAGTCTTATAGTCAATTTTTTCATAGTTATGATTACTCCCCTGTACTAATTCTTAATAATGAGAATTTAGATATTCTTAAAGATAAAAATGCAATTGATCTTTTAATCAAAAGAATTATGAACATTAAAAGTAATCGAGAGTTTTTTAATCCCCAGCTCGTATGAACTTATCCTCTTTTAAATCCATGAAAAGGGATGGTAAAAAAATTACCGTATTAACTTGCTATGACGCAACATTCGCCTCTCTTTTAGAATCTATTGGTGTGCATGCACTTCTAGTTGGAGATTCTTTAGGAATGGTCATTAAAGGCGATCAGAATACACATCATGTTTCACTGGACGATATGATTTATCATACGAAAGCGGTATCTCGAGGCGCTTCATCCTCATTCATTATTGCTGATCTACCTGTTGATACTTATTCTACAAATGAGGTCGCTTATAAAAATGCTTTAGCGCTTATTGAAGCAGGCGCAGATATGGTTAAACTCGAAGGTGGTAAGTCATTAGCGCCTATTGTGAAGTATTTAAAAGCAAAAGGTATACAAGTCTGCGGGCACATAGGACATATGCCCCAAAGCGTTCATGATAAAAGTAATAAAACTATACAAGATGTATTAAAAAAATCATTAGAGACTATTTTAGAAGATGCAAGGATGCTGGAAAAATCTGGCGTTGATATGTTAGTGCTTTCTTCTGTTCCAGAAGATATTGCTAAAGAAATTACAGAAACTGTATCTATTCCGACAATCGGTTTTCATTCAGGACGGCTTTGCAACGGTGAAGTATTTATTTTGCATGACTTACTTATCAACTCTAATACCCCAAACGATCTCTATGTGAGCAACGTAACCTCTCCTCATAAGACTGGAATCATCAAAGACTTTCTTTTGCAATTCATAAAAAATCATTCATAAACATGCAGATCATTCATACCAACTATGAATTAATTAATATCTTAAAACCTCTTAAAAATATCGCTTTTGTTCCTACTATGGGTAACCTGCATGCAGGCCATCTCAGCCTCATTCAAGAAGCCTTTAAAAAAACGAAGTATGTTGTTGTAAGTATTTTTATTAATCCACTTCAGTTCAATTCGAATGAGGATTTTAAAAAATATCCGAGAACGCTAGAGGAAGATCTAACTATGCTTAAAAAAATTGGCGTGCCTTTTGTATTTGCGCCTTCCGAAAGTGAAATGTTTGATCCATTGCAAACAGCTGAAATTCATTTGCCCCAAATTGCTTATGATTTATGTGGCAAATTTAGACCAGGTCATTTTGAGGGTGTTGCAGCAATCGTGAACAAACTATTTAATGTTGTTCAGCCAGAAATGGCTTTTTTTGGAAAAAAAGATTTTCAGCAACTTTTCTTAATCAAAGAACTTGTGAGACAGCTTGATTCTCCTATTAAGATCATAGCCGTTGATACAGTGAGACATGAAGATGGCCTAGCAAGAAGCTCAAGAAATAGTTTACTTAATATGGAAGATAGAAAAAAAGCGCCTCAACTTTTCCAGACATTGAGTAGTATGAAAGAAAAAGCTATCAAAAAAAGCCTGTCTTTTAGTGAGATTGAAGCTTTCGGCACTCAATCATTAAATGCAGCTGGTTGGATTGTTGACTACCTTACTATTCGATCTTCTCAGTCGCTTGAATCCCCAGTTCGCGATGAAAATCAACTAGTTATTCTAGGTGCCGCCACTTTAGGATCAGTTCGCCTTATCGATAATATTGAATTTTGCATCCATGATTGAACTAGCTATAATAGGACATCCTTTTGACCTAGTTTTGTAGTTAAATATATGCAAAGAATCATGCTCAAATCTAAGCTTCATCGCGTTCAAGTGACTCATTCAGAACTTGAATATGAAGGCTCATGTGCCATTGATGAAACATTGCTTGAAGCTGCTCAAATTCGGGAATATGAGCAAATTGCTATCTACAATATTACCAATGGGGAGCGTTTTACAACTTACGCTATCAGAGCCCAAAGAAATTCCGGTGTGATTTCTATTAATGGGGCTGCCGCTCATAAAGCTAACCCAGGAGATCTCATTATTATCGCGACTTATGGGAATTACAGTGAGCTAGAGCTTGAGAAATACAAGCCCGCACTTATTTACGTCAACGAAAAAAATCATATTATTGCAAAAAAAGATTCTATTCAGATTCAGGCTGCTTAAATATCGATGACCTTAAACGATATTAAAAAGGCCGTGGTTGAAGCGCTTGAAGACATCAAAGCATTTGATATAGAAGTCATCGATGTAAGAAAGCTTACAACCGTTACAAGTTTTATGGTTGTTGCAAGCGCCAATTCAACAAGACAAACTAAAGCACTGGCGCATAATATTTGTGAAAAAATGAAATCACTTGATATTCATATCAATGGGATTGAAGGAGAAAAAGACGGCGAATGGGTCTTGGTTGATGTGGATGATGTCATTGTTCATATCATGCTCCCTACCACAAGAGCCTATTACAATCTCGAGGAATTATGGATGGCGCCTTCTAAAAAGCAAACTCCAAAAAAAATTAGCTCGCTTCATTGAAAATCAAAATCATATCGATTGGCAATAAAATGCCAAATTGGATTAGCGAAGCTTTCGAAAGTTATATTGCAAAGCTCAGCCATGAATTCACGCCACAACTGATCGAAATCAAACCTGAAAAAAAATTTGACTCCATCGAACAAAAGAAATTAAGTGAGGCTGAGAAAATTTTAACTCATATTGAAAAAGAATTTCTAATCGTACTCGATGAAAAAGGAATTCAATTCACATCTCAAGAGCTTGCTCAAAAACTTAATCACTGGTCAGAGCATTTTAAACAAATTGCTTTTGTGATTGGAGGGGCTGATGGTATTCATGAAAATGTCATTCAAAAAGCCAATTTAATTTGGAGCCTTTCCAAATCAACATTTCCTCATGCATTCGTAAGAGTTTTAATTGCAGAACAGTTATATAGAGCCCATTCCATTTTAGAAAATCATCCTTATCATCGTGAGTAAAAAGTATAAAAATTCACTCGTTTGGTTTAGAAGGGATTTGCGTGATTATGATCACGCTGCTTTATCGCATGCATTGCAAGAATCAGAACATGTTTTCTGTATATTTATTTTTGATAAAGAAATTTTGAATGCTTTAAAAAGTAAAGAAGATAGACGGGTTGAATTTATATGGGAAAGTGTAAAAGAACTTAAAGAAAGTCTGATACGAAATAAATCAGATTTAATCGTGTTACACGACAAAGCTTTTGAAGCTATGTCTTATGCAATCGATCAATTTAAAATTGAAGCTATCTTCACTAATAGAGATTATGAACCAGCCGCCATAGCAAGAGATGAGCAGATTAAAAAGCTTGCGAGCTCAAAAAATATTGCATTTCATGATTTCAAAGATCAGGTAGTCTTTGAGAAAAATGAAATTCTTACGGCTCTCGAAAAGCCTTATACAGTTTTTACGCCTTATAAAAACAATTACTTAAAAAAACTCAGTCAAATGACGATACCTCGTTTTGACATTGATCCATGGATCACAAATCTTGCTCAATTTAAATCTCAACCTTTACCAACCCTTAAAGACATGGGCTTTGAAGCAACTAACCTTCATGATATTAAAATTCATACAGGTATGTCTGGAGGCAAGTTACTCGTTGAAGACTTTAAAGAGAGAATAGCTCTCTATAAAAAAACGCGGGATTTTCCAGCAATTAAAGGCGTTTCTTATTTGTCTGTCCATTTGCGATTTGGCACAATTTCTATAAGACAACTCTTTCGTTTAGCGCAAGAATCATTTAACGAAGGTGCTGAAACATGGCTCAATGAATTAATATGGCGCGAATTTTATTTTCAAATTCTATTTCATCGCCCTGATGTCGCAATTGGTAAGGCATTCAAAAAAGAATATGAATCGATCGCTTTTGAAAACAATCCTGATTATTTTAAAGCTTGGACTGAAGGTAAAACGGGCTACCCTATAGTGGACGCCGCAATAAGACAGCTTAACCAAACAGGCTTTATGCATAACAGGCTGAGAATGATTGCCGCTTCTTTTTTAGTCAAAGATCTCCTCGTTGATTGGCGATGGGGTGAGGCTTATTTTGCAGAAAAACTGATTGATTTCGACTTAAGCGCTAATAATGGCGGTTGGCAATGGGCAGCATCCACAGGATGCGATGCTCAGCCCTGGTTTAGGATTTTTAACCCAATCACGCAATCAACACGCTTTGATCCCCAGGGGAAATTTATTAAAAAATATATCCCCGAACTTAAAAATTGTACTGATGAAGAAGTTCATGCACCTTGGCTGAGTCAAAAGGCCGAACAATTTAACTACCCAAACCCTATTGTTGACCACGCCTCTCAAAGAATTAAGGCCTTAGCCCTCTATAAATCGGTTAAAAATTAAGCTGTTGTTTTTATACAACAACAAAAGCCTGCCAAAGCTTAATTTTCAATAACTTATGGACAAAAAAACAACAATCGCAGATAATTTCGGTAATCTTTATTAAAGTGCCCTTCATGACGAAACATATCAATAAATTCCTTGTAGCAATCTTAGTGACTTTTTTCATGTTTGGTTGTGCCTCTCAGCAAAACAAAGACCCTCTCGAAGGCCTCAATCGAACAGTTTACAAATTTAATGATGTTGTCGATAACGTGGCATTAAAGCCAGTAGCTAAAGGTTATCAAGCTATAACACCCGATCCAATTCAAACAGGTGTAAATAACTTTTTTAGAAATATTCGTGATGTAGTAACACTTGTGAATGAATTATTCCAATTCAAATTTAAACAAGGTGTTAATACAGCAGGTCGTGTAGCCTTAAATACAACGGTGGGTGTGCTCGGTATATTTGATGTACATTCAAAAAGTGGTGGCGTTCGAACCCAAGAAGATTTCGGCCAAACCCTTGGATACTACGGCTTTGATAGCGGCGCTTATTTAGTCTTACCAATCATTGGCCCATCAAGCACAAGAGATGGTATTGGCTTCTTAACTGATGCATTCTTCTTCGACCCAATTACTTACATTAATGATGACACATCAAGATATGTTACAACTGCTGTTCTGATCGTAGATAAGCGTGCCGAACTTCTTGATGATACAGATATCCGTGATCAAGCCTTTGACCCATATGCATTTATGCGCGACTCATATCTTCAATATAGAGAAAACCGCGTTAAAGATGGTGCAGAAGACCCAGTCGGTGTGAGACCTTACACAGTTCCTCTCGGTAATTAATTAAGTTTTCATCAGCTAGAAGCAATACTCATTGTTTCTAGCAAGATCGATCCCGTTAGTTTCGATCCATTTCTATAAACATCATTCCCAATCGCTACAATGTGTTTCAGCATGTCTTTCATGTTGCCCGCAATGGTAATTTCCTCAACCGGATAGGCAATCACGCCGTTTTCAATCCAATATCCTGCAGCGCCTCTAGAATAGTCTCCTGTGACCATATTGAGCCCGTGACCGAGTAACTCCGTCACAAGCAGACCTTGATGCATTGTTTTCATAAGATCTTTTAAATTTTTATTACTGGTCTTAACAATTAAATTATGAGCGCCGCCAGCGTTACCTGTTGATTCCATGCCGAGTTTTCTCGCGGAATAAGAAGACAAAAGATATCCATTAACAACCCCTTGATCAATTAATAATCTTTTATGAGTTGCAACACCCTCATCATCAAACATAGAGCTTGCATCCCCTCTTAAAAGGAAGGGATCTTCTTCAATGGTGAGACGATCACTGGCCACCTTTTCCCCAAGTGAATTTAAAAGAAAAGAAGATTGACGGTATAAATTACCGCCTGAGATCGCTGAAATAAGAGATGAAATAAGTCCTGCAGCTATAGGTGCCTCAAAAATCACTGGGGCATGACATGTTTTAATTTTTTGTGCGCCTAATCGAGAAAGTGTTCTTGTTCCAGCTAATGTTCCTATAGATTCTGGAGACTCTAAATCTTCAACATGTCTTGCAGATGAATACCAATAATCTCTTTGCATCATCGATTTTTCTTCTGCAATGACAGAGCACCCTATGGAGTGTCTTGATGTTGGGTAGCCCCCTTCAAAGCCGTGACTATTAGCATAGATAAAAATACCCTCTGAAGATGAAACACTCGCCCCTTCGGAATTGGTAATTTTTTGACTCACATCAAGCGCTGAAGCCTCGCAAACTTTCGCAAGATCAATTAAATGATCGATAGAAATATCCCAGGGGCTGTATAGATCGAGATCTTGCATATCAGTCGCCATAAGCTCTTTATCAGCTAGGCCAAATAAAGGATCTGGCGCTGTATAACGTGCAATATTAAAAGCGGCGTCTACGGTATCTTCAATACTTTGATCAGACAGATCTGAGGAGCTTGAGCTACCCTTTCGCTGCCCGTTATAAAGTGTCACAGAAAAACCTTTGTCTCTATTAATTTCAAGGGTTTCAAGATTGCCTAAACGTATAGAAACATTTTTACCTGTACCATAACTTATCTCAACCTCAGATGCAGTCGCACCTATTTTTTTTGCGTAATTAAGTGTGCGATCAGCAATTTTCTTTAAATGCTCTAAATCAAATTGATTTTTTTTCATGTCTTTATGGGTGAGAAAGTAAACCCTGTTATCATAACTTAGAAATAGTCACTCTATTAACTCACAAATATTCATATGGTAAAAGATAAAGACCTCGAAAAAAATACCGTCAGTAGAACGCAGCTCAAACTTGAAGCAGAAAAACTTCAGTCGATCGGATTGAAATTATGTGATTTATCTACCTCTAAATTAAAAGCCTTAGATCTGCCGCCCAACTTACTTGAGGCTATTCTTGCGATGCAAAAAATTACAAGCAATGGCGCTAAAAGGCGCCAGAGTCAGTATATTGGGAAGCTTATGAGGAATTTTGACACCACTGAATTAAATACCATCATGACTTTTTGGGACCAACAAGAGCTTAAAGAAAAGCAACATTTTCATAATGTCGAACTATGGCGTAAAAAATTAGTTGAAGAGCCAGGAAGCGTTAATGATTTTTTATCCAAACACCCTACCGACAAAAAATTAATTCTTTTAGACACGATTAAAGAAGCCATTGAAGAAAAGAATAAAGATAAGGCTCCAAAATATAATCGCGAATTATTTAAACTTATTAAAAAAATTATAGAGCAATAAAATTATCTTTTATTAAGCTCAGCTGTCGCAATTTTTTCTTCATCATCTCTGATATATTTTATTTTGACTTTAGTGCCTTGATTTTTTTGTACTACTTTCGAAAAATCTTCTGGCGAGTCAACATTAAGATCGTTTAATTGAAGAACTACATCACCCTTTTCCATGCCTGCTTTAAAGGCAGGTGAATCTTTAATCACCGCAATTACTTTAAGTCCTGGCTCTTGTTGCTTCTCTTTAGTATCTGAATTCTTTTTTACTAATTTAATGACATGCACACCAAAGATAGGCTGTGGAAGCTTTGCCCAATAGGTTGCATAGAATTCAAATTTACTATTTTTATCTTTTAAATCTGCTTCAGAGATTTCAAGTACAGTATTTTTTTCACCTTTATTGTCTTTTTTCATTTCATCATGAATCTGTCTTAAGCGAGCGGATCGAGTCATTTCATTCATCTTACGATCGTAGACAAAAACAACATCTGCTTGAATCGACTGAGCATGTTTCAATGCCTGATTAGGTTCAACAAAGGGTCCTTGAAATGAAGAGGTCCCCATTAAGTCATAACCATCCTCTAGCATTCTTGTATTGTCTTTGTCTTTATTCATACCTGCGTAAATCTTAGTATCAGGCTGATTTTGCAATGAGTGAAGGCTATTGTTACTCTGGGTAAAGTAATTGGATTGAAATAGATTTGTTTCATCCGCGACTGCTAAAAGACTTAAAAAGTTTAACAGTATAAAAATAAGTTTAAATTGCATAAAATTCCTTTGAAACGTTAATGTTATGATCAAGTTTTCATTAATTATGACCTACCATGAAAAATAAGTTCACTAAAATTGGACTCATTTCAATTAGCGACCGAGCCTCAAAAGGAGAATATGAGGATCAAGGCATCCCTAATCTTAAAGCCTGGCTTCAAAAAGCTATAGCCTCTCCTTTCGAAACGCTTGAGAAAATAATTCCTGATGAAAGGAGTTTGATTGAATCTTCACTCATTCATCTTGTGGATATAGAAAAGTGTGATCTTATTCTTACTACAGGGGGCACAGGACCTGCTGAAAGAGATGTAACGCCTGAAGCTACTATGGGAATTGCAGATCGAGAGATGCCTGGCTTTGGAGAGCAAATGCGTCAAATTAGCCTTCATTTTGTGCCCACCGCCATTCTCTCAAGACAAGTAGCCGTGATTCGTAAAAATACCCTGATTATTAATTTACCAGGCCAGCCTAAATCAATTACGCAAACACTCGAAGGCCTTAAAGACGATCAGGGGAAAACTCTTGTACACGGCATATTTGCTGCAGTCCCTTATTGTATTGATCTTTTAAATGGTCCTTTTATCGAAACTCATTCAAATATCGTTGAGTCTTTTAGGCCCAAAGCTAAGTAATCATGACTTCTGAATTTGAAATTATTCAGCGCCACTTTAATAAAAAAACGAAACATACTATTTTAGGTATTGGTGATGATGCGGCCATCATTAAAGTCCAAAAAAATTATGAGATGGTTATTTCTTCAGACATGCTTGTGGAAAATATTCATTTTCTAAAAAAAACTGATCCGTCTCATTTGGGTTGGAAATCACTTGCGGTGAATCTTTCAGATATTGCCTCAATGGGTGCAAAAGCTAAATGGGCTACTTTGTCGATATCATTACCTAAACCAGATCAAATATGGCTCAAAAAATTCTCTCAAGGTTTTTTCAAATGCGCAGAAAAATTTGGGATTGACCTTATTGGTGGCGATACGACAAAAGGACCTCTTACAATTTCAATCACCATCATGGGTGAAATTGCAAAAGGACAAAGCCTCCTAAGGTCTGGGGCTAAAATAAATGATGATATATGGGTGACAGGTCAATTAGGCAATGCATCAATGGGACTTACAAATCTCCAAGGGAAAATAAAACTCACTCCCCAATTGAAAACAAAATGCATTAAGGCGCTCGAAATACCCATGCCAAAAGTTTTATTTGGTCTTCATTTATCTAAGTTCGCACATAGTTGTATTGATATCTCTGATGGTCTGATTCAAGATTTAGGTCATATCATAAAAAATTCAAAGAAAGGTGCAACGATTTTTTTGAATCAAATACCTTGCGATGACTTTATTAAAACATCAAAAAAATATCATTTCGCATTAAATGGCGGTGATGATTATGAATTACTATTTACAGCGCCTTTAAAAAATAGGGCTCATATAGAAAAGATTGCAAAAGAAACGAATACTAAGATAAGTATGATTGGCTCTATCAGCAATCAAAGATCTATAAAGATCGTGAATGAAAATGGTAAATTACTATCATTTAGCTCTAAAGGATTTGACCATTTTGCCTAATCTTAAATTTCTCTTTAAACATCCTGCGTATTTTTTAGCACTAGGTTTTGGCACCGGCCTCTCAAGAAAGGCTCCAGGCACATTAGGCACGCTTGCAGCAATTCCACTTTATTTATTGATTTCTTCTTACAGTTCTTTCTCGCAAATATTGATTGCTATATTTTTTGCAATCATCGGGGTTTTTATTTGTGATTACACTGCACGCGCGCTCAAAGTAAAAGATCCAAGCGCTATTGTTTGGGATGAAATTGCAGCCTTCTTTCTAATGCTAGTCATTTGCCAACCCCTTTGGAATTTCACACAAATCATTCAATTATTTTTACTCTTTAGGTTGTTTGATATTTGGAAGCCCTTTCCGATAAATTATTTAGATAAACATGTCGATGGCGGATTAGGGATCATGCTTGATGACTATGCTGCAGCCCTCTTTGCTTTATTCATTTTTTTCTTAATTCAATGGCTCATAAACTCATAGAAGAAATATGCCTTCAATTAGGCAGCTTGCTTGCGCAAAAAAAAATTTATATAGCAGTGGCTGAGTCCTGCACTGGGGGGATGTTAAGCCAATATCTGACAAGCATCCCCGGAAGCTCCGCCTGGTTTGATCGTGGATTTGTGACTTATAGTAATGAATCAAAAATAGATTTACTTGATGTTGATACAAAGACGCTTTCAAATTTTGGGGCTGTAAGTAAAGAAACTGCTTCGGAAATGGCATTGGGCGCTTTAAATAAGAGTCGTGCCGATATTACGCTTTCTATTACTGGAATTGCTGGCCCTGGAGGAGGTTCCTCCGACAAGCCTGTAGGTACTGTTTTTTTTGCAATCGCATATCAAAATAAGATCATTTTTAATGCCTCGAAAGTCTTCCCAGGATCAAGAGAAAATATACGTGAATCTTCTTGTCTATTTGCACTAAATCAGGTCTTAGCGCTTACTTTAAATCTCCAAGTATGAAATAATTATCAGTGATAAAAACACTTAATTAAAGGCATATTTAGATGGATGACAACAAAAGTAAAGCCCTCGCTGCAGCACTAGCGCAGATCGAAAAACAATTCGGAAAAGGTTCAGTCATGAGAATGGATGATTCCGAAGTCATCGAAGATATTCAGTCTGTTTCAACAGGCTCAATCGGTCTTGATATTGCTCTTGGCATCGGCGGATTACCTCGAGGACGTGTAGTTGAAATATACGGGCCAGAATCTTCAGGTAAGACATCTTTAACGCTATCAGTCATAGCTCAAATGCAAAAACTTGGAGGCGTTGCAGCCTTTATAGATGCCGAACATGCACTTGACCCTCAATATGCAGCAAAGCTAGGCGTTGTTGTTCCAGACTTGCTGATTTCTCAGCCTGACACTGGAGAACAGGCTCTTGAGATTGCGGATATGCTTGTGCGAAGTGGTTCAGTAGATATTGTGGTGATTGACTCTGTGGCAGCTCTTACGCCACGTGCAGAAATTGAAGGTGAAATGGGTGACTCACATATGGGCCTTCAGGCTCGACTTATGTCTCAAGCGTTAAGAAAATTAACGGGTAATATTAAAAAAACAAATACCCTTGTCATCTTTATTAATCAAATTCGTATGAAAATTGGTGTGATGTTTGGTAATCCAGAAACAACCACAGGTGGTAATGCACTAAAATTTTACGCCTCTGTAAGACTTGATATACGTCGTATAGGAGCTATTAAAAAAGGTGACGAAGTCGTGGGCGCTGAAACACGAGTTAAAGTGGTTAAAAATAAAGTTGCACCGCCATTTAGACAGGCTGAATTTGACGTGCTTTATGGTGAAGGTATTTCAAGAGAAGGCGAAATTATTGAGATTGGTGCGCAATTAAATTTCGTCGAAAAAGCAGGTTCTTGGTATAGCTATAACGGTGAAAAAATTGGCCAAGGCAAAGATAATGCGAGAGAGTTCTTAAAAGAAAATCCAAAAATTGCTCAAGAAATTGAAGATAAAATTAGAGCAAACTCATCGACACTAAGTGAAGCGATGACTGCGCCGCAGGAAACTGACGAAACTGAGTAATACAAAAAATAATCCATCAGTTTTACTTAAGAAAAGAGCGCTGTATTACTTAGCAAAAAGAGAATATTCATATCTCGAATTAAAATTAAAAATAAGTGAATATGCTTGGACGCTTGAATTTGATAAAGACACACTAGATCTTTTTTTATCTTCTTTAGTGTCGGAAGGCTGGCTCTCTAATGAGAGGTATTGCGAACAATTTATACATGCAAAAAAAAGTAAATTTGGGCGTTATAAAATCATCCGACAACTTGAGGAAAAAGGTATTGATCAAACGCTTATTGACCAATATCTAGAGCCTCTTAAAAACCAAGAATTATCATATGCAAAACAAGTCTGGCAAAAAAAATTTAAACTTTTACCCTCTTCTCAAGAAGAATGGTCAAAACAAGCTCGCTTTATGCAAAGCCGCGGGTTTGATGTTTCGCTTATAAAAAAAATATTGAACGCCAAGGAAGAATAGCCAGCGCATGTCATCTCTATCAAATAATCCAATGATCTCAAGCAGTGAAATTAGAGATATTTTTCTCAATTTCTTTAAAAGCAAACAACATCAAATTGTAAGCTCCAGCTCTTTAGTGCCCGGCGAAGACCCTACTTTGCTTTTCACAAATGCAGGCATGAATCAATTCAAAGATGTTTTTCTTGGATTTGATAAGCGAAATTACGCACGTGCAACATCCAGTCAAAAATGTGTAAGGGCTGGTGGCAAACATAATGACCTAGAAAACGTCGGCTACACAGCTAGACACCATACCTTTTTTGAAATGCTGGGTAACTTTAGTTTCGGTGATTATTTCAAAAAAGATGCTATTCAATATGCATGGGAACTCCTTACTGAAGTTTACAAAATTCCTAAAGAAAAACTTTTGGTCACTGTTTATAGTGAAGATGAAGAAGCTTATGACATCTGGGCTAAGTTAATTGGTATTCAACCAGATAAAATTGTCCGTATTGGAGATAACAAGGGAACAAAATACGCATCAGATAATTTTTGGATGATGGGTGATACTGGGCCATGCGGTCCTTGTACTGAAATTTTTTATGATCACGGAAGTCATATACCTGGAGGACCTCCAGGATCTAAAGATGAAGATGGCGATCGCTTTATTGAAATTTGGAATATTGTTTTCATGCAATATAACCGCGACGACAAAGGGACTATGCATTTACTTCCAAAACCTTCTGTTGATACTGGCATGGGTTTAGAAAGAATAAGTGCTGTTCTTCAAGGTGTTCATGCAAATTATGAAACAGATTTATTTGTCCCTCTCATTAAATCAGCTGCAAAGATTACAAAAACTTCAGACCTTAATCATCCTTCATTAAAAGTGTTGTCAGATCATATTCGTGCCTGCACTTTTCTAATTTCTGATGGCGTAATTCCGAGTAACGAAGGTCGCGGCTATGTCTTAAGAAGAATTATTCGAAGAGCTATTAGACATGGCTATAAACTAGGCTGCAGGAAGCCATTCTTCCACCAATTAGTGGGCGATGTAGTTCATATGTTAGCTAGCGCTTACCCAGATATCGAAAAGAATAAACAAAACATTGAGCTATCACTTCAGCAAGAAGAAGAGCGCTTTTTTGAAACCATTGAAAATGGCA
>SESD01000187.1_pt1 | contig 38508 bp, 27 predicted proteins | sample 3171411 | NCBI WGS metagenome assembly SESD01 (sample SAMN06051880, study PRJNA518727) | freshwater metagenome | biome: subpolar coniferous forest; feature: holomictic lake; material: water; isolation source: holomictic Lake 442, 16.5 m depth | place: Canada: near Kenora, Ontario | collected...
AATTGGTCATGGTGATTTTAACTCTGTGCAGCTGATTATTCCGCTTGCACGACACGTAAAAGAGCGCGGTGAGATATTTTGCCGCGTTTTTTTACGTGCTGATTTTGTGTGTGCTTAACGGTGTCATAACGATAATAATATCGTTAGCCTTACCGTTATCAATATCGTTATAGATATCGTTTCACCCCCCATGATGTTGGTTGGCGATATGTGCTAACGATATTGGTTGACGATATCGTTACACGATATCTGCTTTTTTAACTGCACCGTCGAACACGGCGGAACGCCTGAAATGACGCCCTGGACGGGCTATTTCAGGCTTGGCGCTAGGGCGCCATCCTTGGTTCTCTCGGTAAGGGGTGCGCCGAGTTCCTCGGCTAGGTGCCTTTTTTCCTCTCTGGCGCTGCTTCGCATCCCCGACGAGGACGACACGCCTCCCTTTCCCCCCGCTGCCGCAGAGGGTAGGGAACCCGGCGTATCTAAAAAACGCACCTAGCCGAGGAACTCGGCGCACCGGGACTTCGTCCCCCACTCAATAACCGTCGTCTTGGGACGACTAAATTTGCTGGGGCAAATTTTTCTTGGCGGCTCCCCCTGTCCGAACCATTATCGCCCTTGGGGGCGACGAATGTTTCGGAGGCTGCGGTACGACGACGGCTGCGCCGTCTTTACCTTGCCCCACCCGCATGAGCGGGCGGCTCCCGTTTTGTCACAATGTGATTTTGGGCTGCTGCTCTTTATATCGTCCGAGCGCTTTAGCGCGAGGGGACCGTAAGGAGCCGCTTGCGGCGGAAAAAGGGACGACCCAACGAGACCTAAGGTCGAGGAGGGAGAGTTTTGAATGGCGGATTTGTTACATATAATTGGATGGTCCCGAGGATCTCAAGTTTGTATTTCATGATGTTTGAACGTTAAATTTAGTGTTTTTTTACAAATAAATATCGGGATGAAAGTTGGACCATTCAACTCCACGTGGACAAAAAGTGCAGTTGCTGTTTGCTATCGAAGCTTCCTCTTCATGTTAATATCGGGCGAGAAGGAATGTATGCCTAAATGTGGGGAAAATTTGTATTTTCCCTCCTCAATACGTTCTCTGTCATTTGTCGTTCTGAAGCTGAATTGCCTCTCGTAAAGCGGCTGCATTTTATAAGTAGGGGTTTGTGGTGAAGATTTCTTGTGTGGATTTATTTTGTGGCGCCGGAGGACTGACGCACGGTTTCGTATTGGAAGGGTTGCCGGTCGTGGCCGGAATCGATATGGATCCAGCGTGTCGCTTTCCATATGAAGCAAACAATCAGGCCCAATTTATTGAACGTGATATCAGTACGGTAACAGATAGTGAGTTGTCTGCCCTTTTTGCTGGCGCTGATGTGAAAGTTCTCGCTGGATGTGCACCTTGTCAGCCATTTTCGACGTACGCTCGGCGTTATGAGCTTGATACCAATGGTAAGTGGGGGCTTTTGTATGAATTCGCCCGGCTTGCAAAAGGTGCGAAGCCTGACATCATTACAATGGAAAATGTACCTTCTGTCGCCAAGCATGCTGTTTTTCACGATTTTGTAGATACCCTAGAAAGACTTGGCTATCACGTCTGGTTCGATGTGGTCGATAGCTCTCGATACGGCGTGCCTCAATCCCGGCGAAGGATGGTATTGCTGGCGTCTCTTTACGGAAAAATAGAAATCATCCCGCCGATCCTCGAAAAAGCCATCACGGTACGTCAGGCAATAGGTCAATTGGCGCACTTGCAGGCTGGAGAGGAAGCCACAAGTGACAAGTTGCATGTCGCATCAACGTTGAATGCCAAAAATATCCAACGCATCAAGGCTTCTAAGCCAGGTGGAACATGGCGCGATTGGCCTGAGCATCTCGTCGCCGACTGTCATCGGGCCGAGAGTGGTCGCACTTATGCTGGCGTCTATGGACGCATGGAGTGGGACAAGCCTGCTCCAACGATGACTACACAGTGCTTTGGCTTTGGTAATGGGCGTTTTGGTCACCCTGAGCAAGATCGCGCTATTTCTCTGCGTGAAGCTGCAATTCTTCAAAGTTTTCCCCGCGATTATGCTTTCATTCCGGAGGGCGGCGAAGTCGGTTTTAAAGCACTGGGTCGCTTGATCGGCAATGCTGTCCCAGTCGAATTGGGCCGGGCCATTGCTAAGAGCATTGACTCGCACTTGGCTTTGTTAAGGAATCAATAAAGTAAAAGAAGTTGTTTCTTTGGCAAAGGGAAAAGCCAAGCCATCCCTCTGTCATCAAATCCAAGTCCACAAGATTAACCAGGAAAATGATCGAAGGCATGGGAATCTTGAATAAGCACAATACCGAAACTTATCATGCGCTGCCGGAGCCCGGTCAGTTGGTTGAAGTTCGCCGCCGCCAATGGGTCGTCGCAGATGTGGTTTCCTCCAAACTGACATCGACTTCATCACCGCAGAATGCTGTATCCCTTTCTTCTATTGACGAGGATGGCCTCGGTGAGGAATTGGAGGTCATCTGGGAAATCGAACCGGGCGCTCAAATTATCGAACGCGCTGGGCTACCTTCAATCAGCGGGCAGGATGACTCGGACACCCTTGAGGCCTTTCTTGATGCGGTACGCTGGGGAGCTGCCACTAATGCGGATCGTGGATTCCTACAGGCACCATTTCGCAGTGGCGTAAGCATTGAGGACTTCCAGCTTGACCCGTTGGTGCGTGCTATCGACATGGCCCGCGTGAATCTGCTCATAGCCGATGACGTCGGGTTGGGTAAGACCATTGAGGCAGGGTTGGTCATCCAAGAGCTCCTTCTAAGGCACCGAGCTCGCACGGTCCTGATCATTTGCCCAGCATCTCTTCAGGAGAAGTGGCGCATTGAGATGCTGGAGAAATTCGGCCTTGAATTTCGTATCGTTGATACGGCGTACATCAAGCAGTTGCGCCGCGACCGAGGGATACACGCCAATCCATGGACGTCACATCCGCGCCTCATCGCATCAATGGACTGGGTGAAAAGTGGGGAGGGACTTCGTGCGATGCACGACGTGCTCCCTGCTCATGCGAGCTATCCGCGTAAATTCGATATGCTCGTCGTAGACGAAGCGCATAACGTTGCGCCTGCCGCCGGTGCTAATTACGCACTTGAGAGTCAGCGCACCCAGTTCATTCGTTTGATCAGTCCTCATTTTCAGCATCGCCTGTTCCTGACAGCGACGCCGCATAATGGTTACACAGAGTCTTTCACTTCGTTACTTGAGTTACTGGACGACCAGCGCTTTGCTCGCAACATTCTTCCGGACGAAAAACAACTTAGCCAGGTGATGATTCGTCGCTTGAAGAGCGATCTTGTTGATGCGAATGGTGAATTGCTATACGCTCAACGTAAACTTCAGGCGCTTGCTGTTCCGTATACCAATGAAGAGCGCGAGATTCACAGAAAACTTACCGACTACTGCGAGAGTCGGGAAAGCAATGCCGAAAAAGGTACGGGTTCCTTCGGCACTACTTTCGTCAATCAATTGCTTAAAAAGCGGCTTTTCTCTTCGCCCTCAGCTTTTGCCTCAACTTTGGAGAAACACATCAGCAGCCTGTCCGCAGGCTTTCAGCGTAAAGAGAAGGACCCCATGTCCGAGCGTATCTTGCGTAAGGCCATCCTCCGAGTGGATGAGGATTACGCCAATGACCAAGAAGTCGAGAATGCACAGGCTGAGGCAGTCGAGGAGGCATCCCGGAGATGCCTGCCGCTGACATCGGTGCAGCAGCGAACGCTGAATGATCTGCGTCAATGGGCACAGCGCGCAAAAAATCAGGTTGATTCAAAAGCTCAGGCTATCATCGACTGGCTGAACGCTAATCTCAAGACCAGCGGGCAGTGGAATGATAGACGGGTGATTCTTTTCACCGAATACAGGACGACGCATCAGTGGATGCACGAGATACTCGCAAGCCATGGTTTCGGCGCTGAAAGGCTTGCCATCCTGCATGGTGGCGTTGATATGAAGGAACGTGAGGATATCAAGGCGGCATTTCAAGCTTCACCTAAAGAATCTGCTGTTCGAATCTTGCTTGCGACGGATGCCGCTTCAGAGGGTATCGACTTACAGAATCACTGTAATTGCCTCATTCATCTTGAAATTCCATACAATCCCAATGTAATGGAACAGCGAAACGGACGTATCGACCGGCATGGTCAGCGTCAAAAAGAAGTGCTAATCTGGCATCCTGTGGACGGTGGTGAGCAGAAAAACTCTGCTGTCGGTGGGCATGGTGACGATATCATCCGTGCCTTGCGTAAACTGGAGTTGATGCGGGCCGACATGGGTAGCGTCAACCCGGTCATTGCGCCGCAGATGTCAGGTCTGATCGAAGGCTCCATCAAGGATCTGGATACTCGACTCGCTGAAGCCAAGATCGCCAAGGCGAGGCGTTTCGTACGTGCCGAGCGTGAAATCAAGGAACGGGTCGCCAAGCTTCACGAACGGTTGCTCGAGACACAGCACGACTACCATCTCACTCCAGATCATATTTTTATGGCGGTTAAGTCTGGCCTAGTTTTGGCAGACAAGTCGCCATTAGAACCCACTGAGTTGGCAGATGCCCCGAGCGGTACGGTGTTCAGGATGCCGCCGCTCTCTGGTTCGTGGGCGCGTTGTCTGGAAGGCTTGCGTCATCCTCACACTCAACAGATTCGTCCGGTCACTTTCGATCATGCCGTCGCCAGTGGACGGGATGATGTCGTACTTGTCCATCTCAATCACCGCTTGGTGCAGATGTGTCTTCGTCTGTTACGAGCAGAAGTTTGGGCGCAGGACGACGTCAAAAAACTCCACAGGGTGACGGTTCGGGCGGTTCCTGATGATCTTATCGATGGAATGGCTGTTGTCGTTATTTCACGCTTGGTGATCACCGGAGGCAATCACCATCGACTGCACGAAGAGCTGACGGTCTCGGGTGGTTATCTGCGTGATCAGAATTTCCGGCGAGAAGAGGGGGTTGCCCGTGTTCAGAGTTGGCTTGATCAAGCCAGTCCGATCACTGCAAGCGATTCGATGTTCGACGCACTCCAAACCCGTTTCGATCATTCGCAGAACAGTATTATGCAAACGGTGGACGCTCGATCAAAAGACAGGCTCAAATTCCTATCGAATACCCTACAAAGTCGAAAACAGCATGAAATCGAGAATATCACGGCCGTGCTGGATGAGCTTGAAAAAACCATCCGGAATGAGCTAAAAAAGGATCAGCAGCCCGAACAATTATCGCTATTTTCAGAAGATGAGCGAACTCAGCTCAGAAGAGATACCGCAGCACTTGCAGCCCGTTTAGATCGTATCCCCACCGAGCGCATTCAAGAGGCTCAAGCCATCGAAACACGCTACGCCAATTTCGTCGACCGCACATTCCCGGTCGCTGTGGTTTTCCTGATTCCGGAATCTGTTGTACAGGGAGGCAGGGTATGAGTTTAATCAGCGTACATGATGAATGGCTGTCACTCATCGAAATTTCTGGGCCATTTCTAGCTGTTCCGGTGCTGAAAGAAGTCTTCCCGCAAGGATTGGAAGAACTCGATGGCTCGAAGCGCAAGCGACTGAGACTAGCCTATGACGAATGGCGCGAGGCATGGGAGACGGGCGATGCCGAGTTTCCAGAGCTTCATGCGGCCTGGATTGATGAAGTTCTCGTGCGCGGATTGGAGCTAGACGAAGACGGCAGCGGCGATGCACTCAAACGGGGAGATTGCATTCCTACGAGCCTGCTTGTCACGCTGCCAGAACATGGGGTGATGCTTGCTCCTGATCTAGCTCTCGTTGACTCCAGTCAAACCGATAAGCCCTTGATGCTCATCCAAACGTATGCGTCCGATGTCGATCTAGAGGGAAGTTTTCAGCGAGATGGCTGGTCAGCCAGTCCTGCCGATCGCATGGTTCAACTCTGCCGTATGACTGGATGTCGAATCGGACTCATCACCAATGGTGAACGTTGGATGCTCATTGATGCGCCGGTAGGTGCAGTGACTACCTTTGCCAGTTGGTATGCGCGCATCTGGAGCCAAGAGCCTATCACGTTGCAAGCGTTTGTGCATCTGTTGGGCATCCGCCGCTTTTTCTTCGACCAATCGGAACAGCTCCCGGCGCTTTTTGATCGCTCTCTCAAATACCAAGATGAAGTCACCGAGGCTCTTGGCGAGCAAGTTCGGCGCGCGGTCGAGGTCTTGATTCAGTCGCTCGACAAAGCAGACCAGGACCGCAATCGTGAACTTCTACGAGACGTTGCTCCCGCTGAACTGTATGAGGCTGGCCTGACGGTGATGATGCGTCTCGTGTTCCTGCTCTCTGCCGAAGAGCGTGGACTCCTGTTGATGGGAGATGAGCGCTACGAGGCAAATTACGCGGCTTCCACGCTGCGGATGCAACTGCGCGCTGAGTCAGAGGAAATTCTGGAGCGGCGTTGGGATGCTTGGTCTCGCTTGTTGGCAATTTTTCGTGCCGTGTACGGCGGTATCGAACACGAGAATTTACGCATGCCCGCATTGGGCGGTTCTTTGTTCGATCCTGACCGTTTCCCGTTCCTTGAGGGGCGTGCAAAAGGTTCCAACTGGCGCGCTGACACGGCGAAGCCTCTGCCCATCGACAATCGCACCGTCTTGCTGCTGCTGGATGCTATCCAGCAATTCCAAGGTCGCACACTGTCCTACCGTGCATTGGATGTCGAACAGATTGGCTATGTGTACGAAGGGTTACTTGAACGTACCGTGAAGCGCACCAGCGAAGTGACGCTGGAGCTAGTTGCTACCAAAAGTGCCAAAAACCCCTGGGTCACGTTAGGCGAATTGGAGTCGGCCAAGCTGGATGGAAGCAACCAACTCGCGGCGCTGCTTCAAGAGCGTTCCGGCTGCTCCGCGAGCCGTATTCGCAATGATCTGGCCAAAGATATGGATGATACGGCGGCTGACCGTTTACTCACGGCTTGTCAGGCAGATACAGAGTTGCGTAACCGCATCAAACCCTATACGCATCTGCTGCGTACCGACCCTTGGGGTTATCCGCTCGTCTATCCGAAAGGCGCATTCATAGTCACCACGGGTTCCGACCGACGTGAGACAGGGGCACACTACACCCCGAAGTCACTGACCGAAGCGATCGTTACCGAAACGCTCACCCCAGTTGTTTATGTCGGACCTGCCGAAGGAAAACTGCGTGATGAGTGGGTATTGAAATCGCCTGCCGAATTGCTCGACCTCAAGATATGTGATCCGGCGATGGGGTCGGGTGCTTTTTTAGTGCAGGTATGCAGGTGGTTGTCTGATCGCTTGGTCGAAGCCTGGTCGCAATCGGAGGTGAACGGCAAGTTTATTACCATCGACGGCGAGGTTTTGGCAGCGGTTGCGAATGATGAACCTCTACCCAGAGATGCCGAGGCTCGCACAGTGATTGCTCGACGACTGATCGCTGAGCGTTGCCTGTATGGGGTCGACTTGAACCCGCTGGCCGTCGAACTCGCCAAGCTTTCCATCTGGCTGGTGACTCTGGCAAAGGGGCGTCCGTTCGGCTTCCTTGATCACAACCTTCGCTGTGGTGACAGCCTGCTCGGCATACATAGACTTGATCAGCTAACAGAGTTGAGCATGACCCCCGGTGGTAAGGGGCAGCAGCAATTGTTTGGCAAGAATATTGAGCAAGCGGTGCTTGAGGCAATTGAGTTGCGCCAGCAACTGCGTGCCATGCCGATACGTGACATTCACGACGTAGAGGCTATGGCACAGTTGGATGTAGAAGCGCGATTGAAACTGGAAGTGCCAGAGAGCATCGCCGATGCGTTCATCGGAGAAGTACTGGCGCTAGGTAGTAACGCGAATACGTTGGATGGCGCGATTGCATCGCTGGCTATGCAAGCCGGACAGTCAATCGCAGGAGATCGGAACGTAATTAATGCAATATGCCGACGCGCAGAAAGTGCCTTGAATACTGACCTGCCTGCCGAAAAGACTAGCCGCTGTCCGTTTCATTGGCCGTTGGAGTTTCCCGAAGTTTTTGTCCGAGCACCTTCTGGGTTTGATGCGATCGTAGGAAACCCGCCATTTCTGGGTAATCGCTTGTGGCGAGGGGCGATGGGCGAAAGACTGCAATGGCAGTGCCAGATGGTACTGGGTGCCTCGCCAGGTAAGGTCGACTTGTGCGTCGTATTCCACCGTCGCGCCGTCGATTTACTCCGCAAGAGAGGCTGCTATGGTTTGCTCGCCACCAGCAATATTGCCGAAGGTAGTGCTATTGAAGTTGGACTTCGTGCCATCGTTAAAAATGGGGATGTTTACTTTGCCAAGAAGGGTATGCCTTGGCCTGGAAAGGCAGCGGTCATTGTTGCCGTCGTCAATTTTATCAAAGGCGAATGGCAGGCTGAGTGCGACCTTGATGGTCAGAAGTGCCCTCGTATTGGACCTCGCCTTATACCTGAGTCGGCCGATGTTTGGGTGCCGCAAGTATTACATGATACGCCGTTCTCATTTGCAGGCGTGGATAACAGCAGGGGACTAGCCTTTCTGGTGACTGTTGATAACCCATGGTTCGAATTGCTGAAAAACGAGCCGAATAGCCTGTTGAGGCCGTATATAACTGGCGATGACATCACCAGCTCAGCGCTGAATAAAATCACACGCTGGGCGTTGGATATTGGGGATCGCGGCCTTGAAGAAATTGAGAAAAAATGGCCAATAGCAAATCGCTTCTTGGTTGAGGTCGTTCAACCAACGCGAACACCAGAAGCGCTTAAAAGTTACAAGGAGCTCCAAAATCAATGGTGGAAATTCCTAAGACCTAGGGCTGACCTGATGCAGAGACTTCGAAAGAAAGAGAAATTTATCGGGTACTCCAAGAATACCAAGTATTCGGTTGGAATACTTGCTCCCTCTGATTGGATATACACTAATAAGGTGATGTTGATCGGAATGGAGCGTGACGATCTTTATGCCATTTCGCTAAGTTCTGGGTTTCGTTTGTGGCTTGAACGCTTTAGTGGCGGAAGCTTAGGGGAGACACTTTCCCTCTCCATCAGTGAATCTGTTGCCAAATATCCAGTTCCGGAAAACGAAGTCTCACATACGGGCAGTGTCGCGGCGGCCCGTTTCAACGATCTCGCAGTGCGGTTTGGCGCAGATCATCACTGTGGCCTAACGGATGTAATGAATGCGCTGAATTCACCAAGCAATAGTGACCCAAAGATAACAGAACTACGACAACTCTTGTGCGTCATTGATACCGAGGTTGTGGCCATTTACGGCTGGGTGGACCTTAATATCATCTACGACTTTCGAGAGTTTAGTGGTGGGTCAGTCAACGATCCGTGGCGTTGGGCGCTATCGGAAGATGTAAAGGCTGAGTTGATGCGTCGACTAACAGAGCTAAACCGGCAACGCTTTGAAGAGCTTTCCTTGGCGGAAGCAACTGCACCTAGCTCAATAAAACGAGGACGTCGCTCGAAAGTTAATTCGGCGGTTGACTTGGGCGGACTCTTTGAGGAATTAAATGAGTGTGTATCAATGTAATGTTGGATGTTATAACCGCCGCGATAATTTTAGGGGAAAAACATGAGTGAAGATTTGGTGGAGGCAAAGGCTCCAGACGCAGCCATCGCAATGCCAACAAAGCAGTTCTTTGTGTCAATGCTGACACGCGACATTACTCTTGCAGATGCAATTCTGGATCTAGTGGATAACTGTTTGGATGGTGCGTTGAGAATTGCTGGAGGTGCAGACGTCGATTATTCGAAGCACTTTGTTAAGATTGCGCTAGCAGAAGATCATTTTGCAATTGAAGATAATTGTGGCGGAATTCCACGTACAGTTGCAAAAAATTACGCTTTCAAGCTGGGGCGTGAGCCGGATGATGATCGTGATTCTGAAAATGAGACTATCGGTATGTACGGCGTTGGTATGAAACGCGCGATCTTCAAGATGGGGCGTGATGCATTGGTCAAAACTCTGCACAAAGATGATGCATTCGAAGTGCCGATCTCTGCAGGATGGCTTGACAACAAGGACTGGGAGCCTTTGCCTATCAATGATTCGGACGTGACTTCTGCCCCACAGGAGCCTGGCACACGAATATGGGTAGGGACGCTGTATGCCGGAGTGTCCAAGCATTTTACCAATGATGCATTCAGGAATGATCTCCGCACTGCCGTGGCAGAGCACTTCACTATGTTTTTGCAGCGTGGTCTCCAAATATTCGTCAATGATCAACTTGTCGAACCAGTTCGTGTGGAGGTGCTCGTTTCTGAGCAAGCTGAAGGCCCAGCTCCATATGTTTTCCAAAAGACCATTGATGGTGTTTTGGTCTCTATAACGGTCGGCCTCAATACAGGACGAGGGTTGGCGTCAGACGATGACGAGACGCCTGACTTTGAGCGAGAGCGTTCTGCGGCCACGGCGGGGTGGACCGTATTTTGTAATGACCGGGCGGTGATTGTTGGGGACAAGGGACGGCTTACTGGCTGGGGGGACGGAATTCCTATGTATCACTACCAGTTTTCCGTCATCACCGGCATCATTGAATTTCGATCTAATCTAGCGGAAAAACTCCCTGTCACTACAACAAAGCGCGCACTTGATACGTCGTCCGATATCTGGCTTGAGGCAATGGTAAAAATGAAAGAAGGGATGCGGGTCTGGATTGATTACACGAACCAGTGGAAAAATCATCCTCGGTCAGATCAGACGCAATATTGGGAGAAAGCAAAGCCGTTGGCACTTCGTCAAACCGTCGCGATGATCTCAATTAGAGAAAAGGCTACAAAGCCAAACGGCATCATCGAATTTAATCCCAAAAAGCATAATGCCTTTCCTACTCCTCCGACTCAAAAACCATCGTCCCGTCGCGTAACATTTTCGCGTGGTGTTGAAGAGATCAGGCTGGTTTCAAAAGCACTGTTCGACTCTTACGACATGCAGCCCGGTATTGTGGGAGACAAGTGTTTTGATTTGGTCTTGGTGGAAGCAAAGAAGAAGGAAGCCGGAAATGAGTAAGGGCTCCTCGTTGCCTTACAAATTACGGCCAAACAAAGCTGTAGATCGTGAACTTTTTTTGGGGATGCTCGCGCGACTTGCCGCGTCACTTAAGCTAGAAAATTATCGATACGTTGGTTTAGGTGGGCCTTTTCTTGAGGACTTTCGACTGATTCATGCTCGGCTTGCTATCAAAGACATGGTCTGTATTGAGATGGAGAAGGAAGTGCATCAGCGACAGAAATTTAATTCTCCGACAAACTGCATTAATTTCGTTCATAGCACACTTGAGAGCTATCTTGATTCAACCGACTTTGAGACCCCAGCGATAATCTGGTTCGACTATACAGAACCCGGAACTATCACGGATCAGATCGAACGGTTCGCGACAACAATTGGGCAAATCCCTATAGGGAGCATTCTGCGTATTACCTTGAATGCAAACCCTACATCCTTGGGGACGCCGAAGCCAGAAGAAACAGGCGCAATGATAGGCTCTCTAACAGATGCTGCGCTGAAACCAACCGTTCCTCAATGGCGGCTTGAACGCTTTCGGGAGCGCTTGGGAGCCTTGTTCCCAATTGATTTGACAGACGCAGGATTGACGTTCAAAACATACGGGAAAACTGTGTTGCGCGTACTATATCTAGCTGTGCAACGCGAAATACTCAGCTTGAAAGACCGGAAAGTGGTCTGGTGCTTAGCAACGCATTATGCAGATGGTCAGCCCATGGTCACCGCGACTTTGTTGATATGTAGTGCCGAAGACACTCTCACCGAAACTTTGATCAAAGAGTGGGAGTATTACTCGGAACCAAGTTCGCCGCTCCTGTTGGATATGCCCGCGTTATCCACACTAGAACGCCTATCTATGGAATCAAGCGAGGATCCAAAAGTGCGTTTGGGTTTTGCGCTTCCTAAAACTGAAATGGGCGAGGATCCTTTTCTTTCTTTCAAAAAATTCTATCGGGTATTTCCACATTTCTCACGAGTTGAGCTTTGATGAATAGTTCTGATGCAAAAAGTTAAGTATCAACCGAGAGAGCGAAGCGATGAAACAGATTCCTATCTATGGTGATGAACGAACACTCGAATTTTGTGCTTTCTGTGGAGGTAAAACGGGTACTCGCGATCATTGCCCGTCGCGCGTATTCTTAGATAAACCGTATCCTAAATGTTTGCCCGTTGTTTTCGCATGTTTGGAATGCAATGCTGGTTTCTCCGAAGATGAGGAGTATTTTGCTTGTTTAGTTTCCTGCGTTATTGCTGGATCAACGGACCCCGAGGCAATGCCTCGTGAAAAGACAAATCGCATACTTAAATCAAAACCAGCATTGCGTGCTCGAATTGAACAGTCACGTTCAGTTATTGATGGCATCACTCTATTCAATCCAGAGCATGGACGTGTGAAGGCGGTATTCACGAAACTGGCGCAAGGGCATGCCCTGTATGAACTTCATGAGTCCTGCACGAAATCGCCCGACAGCATTGTCTACTTGCCGTTGCTAAATATGAGTGAAGAACAGCGCCACGCTTTTGAAAACCCTGAACTCCAAGAGGTTTGGCCGGAAGTTGGGAGCCGTGCAATGCAACGAGCAATCATCGGAACTGATGTTACGCTTGGCGGATGGCTAAATGTCCAGGTCGGGCGTTACCGATATCATGCTTCACAAGGTGACGGTATTGATATACGTATCGTTATTCATGAGTACCTTGCATGCCAAGTTCATTGGGCCTGATGATTGTTGCCGCTCGACCTGGCAGTCAAGAATGGCTGCAAGAATAAAATCAAGCGCAATCTATTGCTTTCACGATAGGAAATTATGACACACCTTACAACTGAATTAAAATCGACTAACGCATGGATTGCAGTTGACCAATGCATAAGCAAAGACAAAAGTTTGGTTCGCTACACACTGGTGTTGAAAGGTCAGAAGTCGCTGTGTCAGGCGATTCAAGAGGATGACTGGGTTCTTATCTTGAATCAAGCGGGGGAGATTTCACGCCTCGGATGTGTCCTGCGGATTCGCTCCGACCTTGAAACCACTACGCTTTATTTCGACAGAATATTGTTTGTTGATCCTAGCGTTCCTCTCAGCGTGACATCATTCTCCGCCCCCGCATCTGGCAGCGTCGGGCGTCTTCAGTGGACTAACTTCGTCGAGACTCTGCCGAAGGTGTTGCACAAAACAATAGCTGATGTGCCATCGATTGAAGACCAAAACTACATTCGCGAGCTATTGCAATTAGCTGTAATGGACGATTTGCTCGGCCCGGCTGGTGGCCCTCATGAACAGATTGTCGACATGGGGGTGCGTGACCGCTATTTGGTGGGTAAACTTTCTCCTCGCGAAGCAGTAAATGGTGGTGTGGAAGGTTTGGAAGGACCGCTCGCCAGTGACGACACAGAAGTGCCCGAGGATCAAAATGTACCGGGACAACACGAGCCTGGCGCAGAGTTTGGTACGGCCACCGGGCGGATTGAGCCAGAGGCTGACTCAGCAGATGAGATTGATGCTGCAAGCAATCAGTCGCTCGTGCCATCAAGTCTTGGACTGACTTTCTGTGTAGATGGTGAGGTCAAACGAATTGAGGTGGAGGTGCGCTGGGGGCGTTATGAACGTGTTTCAAATGAAGAACATGAACTCATAAAACCCAATGGGCAGAAGGTAAAGGTTTGGCAACGCATCCCTTGTGGTGGAAAGCTGGTGCTGTCGCTTGTCGAAGGTCAGATTGTTCATCAGGCTCCGGATAGCGCCTATCCGGAAGTACGAGTGCAGGGTTCCATTCGAGGAAAGAATGCGAATGGGGATCGCCTAGTGACCTTGTTTATGGTTAATGCCCAAGAAGAACCAGAAACCAACCGCGATACAGGCTGGGTGTTTCAACCTGAACTGATCATTCGCGCAGAAAAAGATGCAAGTCGACGCGCTATATTCCGACGCAGGCCAGTGCTGGCGTCGGACGGTAAGGATTTAGAGCGCGAGGCGTTGGAGATGATCTACCGTAATCGGGTCGAGTTCGCAGTAGGGCATGGTGTTGCCGTACATGCAGTGACATCGGAGGATGTGAGCCTCGCTACGGAGGTGCGCACCGTGGTCATGCCGAACTACGAAGTTCAGGCTACTGAGACACCAGGGCTCGATCCCACGGATCGCCCCGCGATGAAGGAGATGGTCAGCACTGGTTTAATCGACATGCATTTGCTTGCAACTTTGGAGTGCAAGGCTCTGGTCGAGGCGTTGAGTGTGTTGACTAGGGATTACGCTGAATGGATCGATGAACAGCGTGCACGGGTTGGTCACGATGTGGTTGGTTATGATGAGCAGTCTCAACAAGCGATGGATCGGTGTCAAGATATCTGCGGGCGACTGCAACAGGGTATCGACACACTCCAAAGTGATGAAAAAGCCCTTGCCGCCTTCCGGTTTGCTAATCAGGCAATGGCTACTCAGCGTGTACGTAGTCAATATTCACTCGCCATGCGTAGAGGCGAGGACGTCACCGTCGATAGTTTCGATGTGGTGAAGAACCGTAGCTGGCGTCCGTTCCAGCTAGCGTTTTTGTTGCTGTCCATTCCGTCTCTGGCCAATCCGAATCATCCAGATCGGGTCAAGCCCGTCGAAGCCTATGCTGACCTGTTGTGGTTTCCGACCGGGGGCGGTAAGACTGAAGCCTATCTTGGCGTAGCTGCATTCACCATGGCGATTCGGCGCATGCAAGGTAATCTGGGCGGATATGATAGTTCGCGGGGGTTGGCCGTGGTCATGCGCTACACACTGCGTTTGCTGACGCTTCAACAGTTTCAGCGCGCCACCGCGTTGATTTGTGCAATGGAAGTGCTGCGGCGTGAGGCTTTGGCGAAGGGAGGCAAGTCCTTCGGCACTGAACCATTCACTATTGGTTTGTGGGTGGGTAATCGTGTGACACCCGGTACAACCGAGGATAGTCACCGAGCCATCGAGGATATCCGCAACCCCGGTAAATATAATGCTGGGGCTGCATCACCCGCTCAATTGACCAGTTGCCCCTGGTGCGGCTCGGAGATCGTTCCCGGGCAAAATATCGAGGTCGACAAGAGTGCCGGTCGCACACTTGTGTATTGCGGCGACAAGAAGAGCCGCTGCGAATTTTCAAAAGGGAAATCCAGTAAGCTGCCTCATCCGGGTATTCCTGTGTTGGTCGTGGATGAGGAGATCTATCACCGGCCACCCACGATGATGATCGCTACTGTGGACAAATTCGCCATGATGGCTTGGCGTGGACAGGTTCGTACTCTCTTCGGTAAAGTGGATCATGAGTGTGAGCGGCATGGCTTGCTTTGGCAGGGTTCAGACTGCAATGGTAATCACACTGCTGGCAAGGGGCTAGCTGCCACCAAGATGAAAATTGTCAGCCCCATTCGTCCGCCAGATTTGATCATTCAGGATGAGTTTCATTTAATCAGCGGGCCGTTGGGTACTATGATCGGTTTGTACGAGACGGCTGTAGATGAACTTTGTAGTTGGAAACTTGGCGATAATATCGTCAAGCCCAAGATCATCGCGTCCACGGCTACGGTGCGCAAAGCCAGAGAGCAAGTGAATAACGTTTTCATGCGGCGTGTCTCGGTATTCCCGCCGCATGGACTGGACGTGGAGGATAATTTTTTCTCGGTTCAACGACCGATCGAGGATAAATTTGGTCGTCGTTATCTCGGCGTATGTTCACCTGGTAGCTCACGTCCTGCGATGTTGATCAGGGTCTATACGGCCTTCTTGACAGCCTCACAGGCACTGTTCGATCGCTTCGGCGCACCCGCAGACCCCTATATGACTATGGTCGGATATTTCAATTCGCTTCGTGAACTCGGCGGTATGAAGCGACTGGCAGAAGATGACGTGCAAACGCGTTCCTACCGCGTGAAAATGAGCATGGTGGAACGTCCTGCTTTGGCTCAGCGCAGCGTGAGCAATATCCGCGAGTTGACTTCGCGCGTATCCAGTCAGGATATCCCGAAGTACCTTGATCAGTTGGAGATCAAATTCAAGTCTGAATTTGATGCTGTTGCTGGTAAGTATGTGACTCGCTGGCAAGAAGGCGATACGCGGGCGATTGACGTGGTGTTGGCGACCAATATGCTGTCGGTTGGAGTCGATATAAATCGACTGGGATTGATGGCGGTCAACGGACAGCCCAAAGGAACGGCAGAATACATTCAAGCCACCAGTCGTGTTGGTCGTTCCTTTCCAGGTCTGGTCTGTACCGTGCTGACTTGGGCCCGCCCCCGTGATCTGTCTCATTACGAAACATTCGAACATTACCACGCTACGTTCTACAAGCACGTCGAGGCGCAATCGGTAACTCCATTTTCTCCCAGAGCGATGGATCGAGGACTGACTGGATCGTTGCTCAGTCTGATGCGCCTTGATAACGACGACTTCAGTTCGAACGAGGGGGCTGGCAAGTTGAATAAATCAGACCAACCCGAAATTGCTAAGGCTATCGACATCATCGTCAAGCGCGCCTGGGGTGTCAGTGATTTGGCGAGTACCAAGGTGCTTGCAGAGCAGGAGCTGAAGGAGCGCGCCGATGAGTGGGCCAAGGAAGTCAATAAAGGCGGGCGTATTTTGGCTTATGAGAAGCGTGGCCCGCAAAAAGACAAAACCGTTGCCTTGATCAAATCTCCAGGTATACAGGGGTGGGATAACTGGACTGTGCCGATGTCGATGCGGGAGGTTGAGCCGGGCGTTCGCCTGATCATGAACACGAGTCACATTACGGACGATCACGAGTGGAAACCGCGTCCGGCAGCCAAGGACGAGGATTGAGTATGACTACAACTATAAATAATAAGACGCCCGTTGGGGAAGTTAGGCCCAGTCAGTTGCTGTGGACTTATGGGCCGGGCGCATTGATTGACCTTCCGAGTCTGTCGGTCGTCACGCAGGGAATTGATCGGTGGGAAAAAGATCGTTGTCAGCCGATCCAGGAAGCTCGGTTACTCGCTGCGGTCAGGAAGGTGCTCGGGCCGCAAGTGGAAAATTTGCGGATGCCGCCATTCCAGAAGAGTGATTTGGTAGATATCTGGTCGGCTGAGGCTAATATCGGCGTGCCGGTCAGACCGTTTCCGCGCTGGATGCGTTGCGTGAAATGCGGTCTGCTGTCCCCGTTCGATAATGGGCTGTTCGTAATCAAGGAAAATCGCTACAGGCCGGAAAGAACACGTTTCGTTCACAAGGGCTGTCGCGGTTCGAAAGGTGATCAGCCTGCCAAGGATGCCGATGCTGTTCCAGCACGTTTCCTATTGGCTTGTCGCAACGGCCATTTGGATGATTTTCCTTGGCACTATTTTGTTCATGGTGGGAATAGCTCGTGTAAGGGATCACTGCGGTTTTTCGAAAGCGGAGCATCTTTGCAAACAGAAAATCTGTGGGTGAAGTGTGATGCTTGTCCTGCGTCAAGGAGCATGGCCCATGCATTCGGCAAGGCGGGTAAGGAAAACTTACCGGCGTGTCGCGGTCGACATCCGCACCTAGATCATTTTGATACTGAATGCGATGAAGATGCGCGTGCTGTTCTTTTGGGTGCTACGAACAGCTGGTTTCCGATCACACTTTCAGCCCTCGCAATTCCGCAGACGAAAGATCCTCTCAGTCAGTTGATTCATGATGGGTGGGAGTATTTTGAGGATCTTGAATCTGAAGCCGAAGTGACGGTGACTGTGAAGACACTTAAAAAGACAGGTGCTCTACCCGGAATCAATAAATATACTCCTGCGGCTATCTGGTCCGCCATCGCAGTGCATCGCACAGGTGGCGAACCGGAAATCGTTGGGGATGCTGACATCAAAGCACCTGAATGGGATGTGTTGACGGAAGCAAATCCGCCGACCGATTATCCGCATTTTATGAGCAAAAAAGTTGGAACGCCGCCGGGACTTTCGGCACACATTAGCCGAGTTCTCCTTCTCGAACGCTTGCGTGAGGTAAATGCTCTGCTGGGCTTTACGCGGGTAGAAGCGCCGGAAGAATCCGGTGACTCTAGTGAGCGTCCACAGATGGCCAGTCTGTCTCGAGGTAAGTTGGATTGGGTTCCAGCTAACCAGGTTCATGGTGAAGGCATATTTATCCAATTCAACGAACAGGCACTGGTTGCTTGGGAGGAGTTGGCCCCAGTCAAGAAAGTTGATCAGATGCTGCGCGGTGGTCATAAAGGGTGGCGCAATTCACGCCATCTTGATCCAAACGAGGGATATCCCGGTATTCGGTATGCCATGCTTCACACACTCTCTCATTTATTGATTCGAGAGCTGGCGCTGGAGTGCGGTTATAACGCGGCAAGTATTCGTGAGCGAATATATGCTGACACATCAGGCGATCGCGCTCAGGCCGGTATCCTGATTTACACCGCAGCCGCAGATTCGGATGGGACGCTCGGTGGTCTCGTCGATCTGGGTAAGCCGGAGAATCTTGGGCGTTTGCTGGAGCAAGCACTGAGCCGTTCGAAAATTTGTTCATCTGATCCGCTTTGCTCGGAGCATAACCCAGAAAAAGATCGATCCCTGCATGGTGCAGCATGTCATGCATGTAGCTTGGTGGCAGAAACATCATGTGAGCGGGGCAACCGCTATTTGGATCGATCATTGTTGGTGCCAACACTCGAATGCGCCGACGCTGCATTCTTCAAAGGGTTTTGAAATGGAGAAGTTGTTAGAGGCTATCTCGGCAGTGGTTTTTCTCGTTTCTCCGGGTAAAGTCGAAGCCATCGCTTCACGTATTCGCGGGACCGATGCCAGTAAAGCCATCTCAGCACTCAGGGGGGTGGTAGGGACACCGATTGCGTCAGGGGTTATTGATCAGTTAGTTGAGGCTTGGCAGTCTCATGCCGTCAGCCCAGATGAGCTTGCATCAATGCTGCTCGCTGCGGGGCATGTATTTACTAAGGCCGCAGCAGAACAATCCACCGAACTTGTCTGGACGGGGCCGACCACGCCTGTCGTTTCTGCCAGACGAACGGAGCAGGCGCTATTGCAGGTGATCAATGCTGCCAAATCAACCTTATTTATTACAAGCTTTGTTGCCTACGACGTATCTGGCATAGTCAAAGCACTCAATGCAACCAGTGATCGTGGTGTGCATGTTTCCATGCTGCTTGAGTCATCGCAGGAGCACGGTGGTAGTATCAGCATTGATGCGATCGGAAAGATGAAAAAACTGGTTCCACTTGCCAAGATTTATTCATGGCAGGATAAGGATGAGCCGTTTTTAGACGGTAAGGTGCATGCAAAAGTCGCTGTCGCGGACGAAGCTATCTGTTTTATCACCAGTGCAAACTTGACTGGCTTTGCAATGGAGAAAAATATGGAGGCTGGCGTGCTTGTGACGGGCGGCAGAATTCCCCAATTGCTTGGCGAACATCTCCGGTCTTTGGTCGAAACTAAAATTGTGTCGATTGTTTAATGAGTTTTTCTCATGGCAATTACGTAATTAACTGATTTAAATAATTTTACGTTGGTTTGAAATGTTGTTGAATCAAGCGATTGTCGTTTTTTTGAAGAAAGTTATACTCGTAATCCATGGGTTGTGCATCCAGAAACAATGGATTCTAAACAGAATCTGGTTTTATATAACGAAAAACCGCTCGAATTCCAAATGGCGAAAAAATTGGCCGACAGCTAACGCTGAAAATTCAGGTGGTTTCTGGATGAGAACGAGCTAGGCTTACAATGATTGCATATTTGGTGGCTGTGCGGCTAAGTTGCCTAACTTATGTGAATGTTTTATGCGCGTTTTAGTTGTATGATTTTCGCGGTTCCAGCAGCTTCAATTTGGTCGGCCCACCACTGGAGCATTCGGGCTCGTTCATCCAGTCGTTCGGCTTTGTCGTAAGCGGTCACTGTCGAGTTTGCTACTGTGTGTGCGAGTTGGCGTTCCATCGCTTCAAACGACCATTCGCTGTGATTGCTCCAAGCTGTGCGCGCCAACCGCCTGAATCCATGTCCAGATTGTCTGCCTTTCCACTTGCCTGCGGCAATGTTTGCCAAGGCTGCGGAAACGGCATTTTCAGATGCTTTCATGTTGTAGTTTCGGTAAGAGGGGAAGACATACTTTTCTCCACTATTGCCGGTAAGCGTCCGCGTTTCTTCGAGCAGTTCAATAACCTGATGTGACATTGGAATGAAATGAGGCGTGGCAGCATTCCCGGAATTTATTTTTTTCCTTCCTGTTTTGTATCCACTTGGGGGAATGGTGATTAGTTTTTTATCAAAATCAATCCAGTCCCAAATCAGGTCGCGCGCTTCACCTGTTCTGCATGCCGTCATCATTATGAAGCGCATCAACAGAATGGTGATCGGGTATCCCCGATATTTAGCCAGGTCGCGCATGAAGTCGGGAAGTTCACTCATCTCTATCGCTGGACTATTTTCCCGCACGGCAGGTGGGAGTGTCTGGTGAGTCATTTTGGTGACAGGATTGAAATCGCGCCGACCGGTGGCAACTGCAAAATCCATTACCTCACCGATGCGCTGAATAATCCTGTGTGCTAGGTAACAGCCTGCATTCTCAGTCTTTTTTCCAAGTTCAATTATTTCGAGTGCACCGATTTCTTTAATGTTGCGACTGCCGAAAGTTGGTAGAACATGCAGTTCCATGCTTCGCCGGTAATCATCGCAATGTTTTTCGCTGGCACGATGGCGTTTTGCGTTAAGCAGTTCATCCATAACTTTGCTGAATGTTTCAACGGGTTTGGCGGCTACTTTAATCGCATTTAGTGCATCCTTTTTGATTTGCATTGGATCAACCTTTTGTCCAATGAGCTTGTGTGCATCGGCGGCGTACTGGCGCGCTTCCTTGAGAGTCGTTTCAGGATATTGTCCGAATGAAAGTAGCTTTTCTTTTCCTGCGACGCGATATTTGAGGCGCCATAGTTTCACGCCAGATGGTCTGACCAGTAGAAAGAGTCCTGCACCGTCTGAAATCTTGAAGTCCTTGTCTGTCGGTTTGATTGTCTGAATCAATTTATCGTTCAGTTTCATGTGGGACTCCAAATTCCGTTGGGGATTCTATTTTAACGATACCCCCATGTAATTTCAAGTGATACCCCCTTAAATACCCCCGCTTTGTGTTGGATGTAGTTGGATGAAAATGGACGATTCTGAACACCAATGGAAATTAAATACAATAAAATCAATGACTTGGTTTATTTTTGACGATAAAAAAGCCCGTAAATATACGGGCTTGATTTTGCTATTTGGCGGAGAAGGGGGGATTCGAACCCCCGTTGGGATATTATCCCAAACACGCTTTCCAGGCGTGCGACTTAAACCGCTCATCCACCTCTCCGAAGGGCGCGAAGAATAAACCAGATTACGTTTTAGTGCAATCGGCATCTGACATATTTAAAATTTCCCGAGGAGAAGTGGCATTGATTGCATGTTTTTACACTAAACTGAGCAGTCATTATCCGATTGTAAAAACATGCGTCTGATTCTTGCCCCGATGGAGGGGTTGGCCGATTCGAGTCTGCGCGACATATTAACGCGACTGGGCGGCATTGATCTTTGTGTGGCTGAATTCGTGCGGGTCACGAATCATCTGCTCACCGAAAAATTTGTGCTGCGCACGGTGCCTGAGCTCGAACTCGGTGGCTGTACGCCTTCCGGTGTGCCGGTGCGTGTGCAGCTGCTGGGAAGCGATCCTGTCTGTCTTGCTGAAAATGCCGCCTTCATTGCAAGCCTTGGCGCGCCGGGGATTGACCTTAACTTCGGTTGTCCGGCACCGACCGTTAACCGGCACGGCGGCGGGGCTGTCCTGCTTGCGTTTCCCGAACAAATCCACGCCATTGTGGCGGCTACGCGCCGGGCTGTGCCGGAAGGTATTCCCGTGACAGCTAAGATGCGTCTGGGGCTGTCCGATACTTCGCTGACCTTGGAATGCGCTCGTGCAATTGAGACTGGCGGCGCGGATGAGATCACCGTTCATGCGCGTACGCGCTCGGACGGCTACCATCCGCCTGCGAGATGGGAGTGGCTCAGCCAGATTCGTGAGGCGGTGACGCTGCCGATGGTGGTCAACGGGGACGTCTGGACGCCGGAGGATGGGCAGAATATACGCAGGGTCAGCGGGTGTCATGATGTCATGATCGGGCGCGGTGTTATCCTCAGGCCCGATCTGATGCGTCGCATCAAAGAGGGCGGTGAGGCGATGAACTGGGAGGCGTTGCGGCCCTGGGTGCTTGATTACTTTGATCTGTTGTGTGATCGAATGGAACACCGGCATGCGCCGGGGCGGCTCAAGCAATGGATGGGAATGATGCGCGCGGCATATCCTGAAGCGCAGGCGCAATATCAGGCGTTGCGCACCGAGCGGGATCCGGCGGTCGTGAGGAGCATGTTATCGGCATATCAAAGTGCTTGAGGGCATAAACGCTTAGTTGGCGCGGCCAAACTAAAATTATTGCAAGCGGGGTAAGGGATGAACAAAGAAATGAAGCCGCCCGAGGCGAGATTGACGCTCGTCCAGTTGTTAAGCTGGCTGGTGCAGGATGGTGTGATCCTAAGGGGTGATGCTGAACAACTGACGAGCAGTCGCAAGGGGGAGCGCGGGTTATCTCCTCTGGTGGTGATTGCAGAGCAAAAGTGGCTAAGCCAGCTATTGCCCGCCAGACTCTTGACGGTCGAGTCTCTGACCGAGTGGCTGGCCGCGCGCACCGGCATGGCGTATTTTCATATCGATCCTTTGCAGCTCAATTTTGGCAGTGTCGCCAATGTGGTTTCCAAATCCTACGCGGAGCGGCTCAAAATCATGCCGGTGAAGGTTGGTGACGGCGAAGTGGTGATCGCAACCTCGGAGCCGTTTGTGACCGATTGGGTTGATGAGCTAGAACGCATACTGAATCTTAAGATTACCCGGGTGCTGGCAAGTCCGCTCGATATCAACCGCTATTTGCCGGAAATCTACAGTCTTGCCAATTCGGTGCAGCAGGCGAGCCGGGCGCGCGCCGGGCAGGCGGTCGGCGTGCAAAATTTTGAGCAGCTGGTCGAACTCGGCAAAAACAAGAATCTCGACGCAAACGAGCAGCATATTGTGACTTTGGTGGACTGGTTGTTTAAATACGCTTTCGAGCAGCGTGCCAGCGATATCCATCTTGAGCCGCGCCGCGACATCGGCATCGTGCGTTTTCGTATCGACGGGGTGCTGCATCAGGTTTATCAGTTGCCAGCCAGCGTCAATAACGCCATTACCAATCGCATCAAGCTGCTGGGGCGCATGGATATGGTGGAAAAGCGCCGCCCTCAGGACGGACGCATCAAGACGGTGAATGAGGCCGGCGATGAGATTGAGTTGCGATTGTCCACCATGCCCACCGCCTTTGGCGAGAAGCTGGTGATGCGGATTTTTGATCCGGAAATTTTAGTGAAGAGTTTTGCCGATCTGGGCTTTTCTCGGGGGCAGACGGCGCTGTGGAATCAATGGACGGCTCAACCTTGCGGCATCATTCTTGTGACCGGGCCGACAGGGTCGGGGAAGACGACGACGCTGTACTCGACCCTGAAGCAGTTGGCGACTCCGGAAGTCAATGTGTGTACCGTGGAAGATCCGATCGAAATGATCGAGCCTGCGTTCAATCAGATGCAGGTGCAGCAAAATATCGGTCTGAATTTTGCTACTGGCGTGCGCACCTTGTTGCGGCAGGATCCCGATATTATTATGGTCGGCGAAATTCGCGATGCGGAAACGGCTGACATGGCGATACAGGCCGCACTCACCGGGCATCTGGTGTTGTCGTCGTTGCATACAGGGGATGCACCGTCCGCCATTATGCGTCTGCAAGAGTTGGGGGTGCCGTCCTATCTGCTCAATTCGACGCTGTTGGGTGTGATGGCGCAGCGTCTGGTGCGCACACTATGCCCGCATTGCAAGGCCGCAGGGGAGGTCGGTGCTGACGAGTGGCAGGCGCTGGTTCGTCCGTGGCAGGCGGCTGTGCCGTCCCAAATCAGTGTGGCGACAGGCTGCCTGGCGTGCCGTATGACCGGCTATCGCGGACGCACGGGTATTTATGAAATGCTGCCGTTTAGTGTGGACATGCAAAGGCTGGTGTCAGTTGATGCCGATTTGGTCACGATTAAAGCGCAGGCAATCAAAGAGGGGATGAGGCCGCTGCGGCTCTCGGGAGCCGAAAAAGTGGCAGCCGGGGTGACAACGTTGGCAGAGGTAATTAAGGTTGCACCGCCGTTCGAATCAGGCGCTTGATTCATAAGCGTGTTGAATCGGGTGCCAAATTGGTGGTAGAATGCGCGTTGCATCGGAATTGGCCGGTGCAAATTTCCCGCTCGCACAAGTTGGGGTGCTCTCAGGAAGTCGCAAAAATCGTCAAGATAGAGCCGCTTCCGTAAGAGTCAGGCTGGCGAGTGGTAGTTTTAACCCTTACGTTAGGAATAAACATGGCTGTAACAATGCGTCAAATGCTGGATGCTGGTGTTCACTTTGGTCACCAAACTCGTTTCTGGAATCCTAAGATGGCACCGTACATCTTCGGTCACCGCAATCGTATTCATATTATCAACCTGGAAAAATCCGTAGCCCTGTTTGCAGAAGCAGAAAGCTATGTACGCAAATTGTCCGCGAAAAAGGGTACTGTCCTGTTCGTCGCGACTAAGCGTCAGGCACGTGAGATTTTGCAAGAAGAAGCGGTTCGCGCAAATTCACCTTTCGTCAATCACCGCTGGTTGGGTGGTATGTTGACCAACTACAAGACAGTTCAGCAATCAATCAAGCGTCTGCGTGAGCTCGAAGCGATCGCCGCTGAAGGCGCTGAAGGCGTTTCCAAGAAAGAAGCGCTGGTAATGGCGCGTGAACTGGAAAAGCTCAATCGCAGCCTGGGCGGTATCAAGGATATGCCTAATCTGCCGGATGCGATTTTCGTCATCGACGTAGGTTATCAAAAGGGCGCGATTGTAGAAGCTAAGAAGCTCGGTATCCCTGTTATCGGTATCGTTGATACCAATAACTCACCTATCGGTGTGGATTTCGTAATTCCTGGTAATGATGACTCAACTCAAGCCATTCGTTTGTATGCGCGCGGTATCGCTGATGCGGTATTGGAAGGTCGCGCACAGGCATTGAATGAATTGGTTCAGCAGGTTGCCGCTGAAGAGCCAGAACAAGTAGCCTAAGTTTAATTTAGGCGTGGAAAGGGGCGCAAGCCCCTTTTTTTGTAAGTTTTTTAAGAATTTTTGGAGTGAATCATGGCAGAAATTACTGCAAGTATGGTCAAAGAATTGCGCGAAGCCACTGGCCTCGGCATGATGGAATGTAAAAAAGCCCTGGTCGAAGCCAATGGCGATTTTAAGGTTGCTGAAGAGCAAATGCGCATCAAGAGCGGCGCTAAAGCCAGTAAAGCCTCATCGCGTGTAACGGCTGAAGGTGTTGTTAGCGCGTTTATCGCCGCTGATGGTAAATCCGGTGCTGTGGTTGAAGTGAATTGCGAGACTGACTTCGTCGCTAAAAACGATGACTTTATCGCATTTGCTAAAAACGTCGCTGAAACCGTTGCGGCTAACAATCCTGCTGACAGCGCGACTTTGGCTGACATGAAGATTGTTAATGGTAGCGATACCGTTGATGAAACACGTAAAGCGCTGGTGATGAAACTGGGTGAGAATCTGACCGTTCGTCGTTTTGAACGTTACGAAACTACTACAGGTTCGCTCGCAACCTACTTGCACGGTAGTAAAATCGGCGTGCTGTTGAGCTTCACTGGCGGCGATGAAGCCCTCGGTCGTGATATCTGTATGCATATCGCAGCCTCTAAGCCTAAGTCGGTTGATGTGTCTGGCGTGAATCCAGTGGATATCGAAACTGAACGTCGTATTGCGATTGAAAAAGCGCGTGAAGCGGGCAAACCCGAAGCGATGCTGGATAAAATCGCCGAAGGTACTGTACAAAAGTTCCTGAAAGAAGTGACGCTATTGGGTCAAGTCTTTGTTAAGGCTGAAGATGGCAAGCAAACCATCGAACAACTGTTGAAGATTCGCGGCGCTTCTGTCGCAGCATTCCAGATGTTTGTGGTGGGTGAAGGTATCGAGAAAAAGGTTGAAGATTACGCGGCAGAAGTTGCTGCAACGATCGCAGCGGCACAAGGATAATCATCATGAGCGCACCCGTCTATAAACGTATTCTGTTAAAACTCTCCGGCGAAGCCCTGATGGGCGACGACAGCTATGGTATCAATCGCACGGTAATCGAGCGCATCGTAGCCGAGATAGCAGAAGTCGTGGCGATGGGGGTGCAAGTGGCGATGGTGATCGGTGGCGGCAATATCTTCCGCGGTGTGGCACCAGCCGCAGCGGGGATGGATAGGGCTACTGCCGACTACATGGGGATGCTGGCCACGGTGATGAATTCGATGGCGCTACAGGATGCGATGAACCGCGCGGGGCTCGATTGCCGCGTGCAGTCGGCGCTGAACCTGGAGCAGGTTGCCGAACCCTTCATTCGCGGTAAAGCACTGCGTTATCTGGAAGAAGGCAAAGTCGTGATTTTTGCGGCCGGTATCGGTAGTCCGTTTTTTACCACCGATACGGCGGCGGCATTGCGCGGCGTGGAAATGAGTGCCGAAGTGGTGATTAAAGCCACTAAGGTTGATGGAATTTATACTGCGGATCCTAAAAAAGATCCGCACGCGGTTCGCTATCAAAGCCTGAGCTTTGATGAGGCGATCAGCAAAAATTTACAGGTGATGGATGCCACAGCGCTGACTTTGTGCCGTGACCAGAAATTGCCTATCATCGTATTTAGCATCTTCAAGGCAGGCGCATTAAAACGCGTGGTGTTCGGTGAAGGTGAAGGTACGCTGGTACGTGTTGAATAGAACTCTCGCAAAGACAGGAGAAAGCTGTGATTACTGAAATCAGAAAAGATGCCGAAGCCAGAATGCGCAAGTCGCTGGACGCTTTACGCGGGGATTTAGGCAAGGTTCGTACCGGTCGCGCTCATACGGGTTTGCTCGATCACGTGATGGTGGATTATTACGGCAGTCCGACGCTGGTGACGCAAGTTGCCAATGTCACGCTGGTCGATGCCCGCACCATCGGTGTGCAGCCATTTGAAAAAAATATGGTGGGTAAGGTTGAGCGCGCAATCCGTGATGCGGATCTGGGGCTCAATCCGGCGACCAACGGTGAAATGATCCGGGTTCCAATGCCGATGCTGACCGAGGAACGTCGTCGTGACATGATCAAACTGGTTAAGTCAGAAGGCGAAGATGCGAAGATTGCGGTGCGTAATATTCGTCGCGATGCCAATGGCACGTTGAAAGATTTACTCAAGAAAAAAGAAATTTCCGAAGATGATGAACGTCGGGTTCAGGATGATATCCAGAAACTGACCGATCGTTTCGTGTCTGAAATAGACCAGATGCTCGCCGCTAAAGAAGTCGATTTGATGGCCGTATAGCTGGAGCGAGGAGCGAGGATTGAAAACACCCAAACTCTCCGCTTTTAACTCGATCCTCAATCCATAATCCTATATGACTAAAATGCCCAGTTCCACGCGTGCTATTCCGGATGTGGCTCGTGTGCCACGTCATATTGCCATCATCATGGATGGTAACGGGCGCTGGGCGAAGCAGCGCTTCATGCCGCGTATCATGGGGCATCAGCGCGGCGTGGAATCCTTGCGTGCGACGGTGCGTGCCTGCCGCGATCTGGGCGTGCAATATCTGACCGTTTTCGCCTTCAGTAGCGAAAATTGGCGTCGTCCGGAGGACGAAGTCTCCTTTTTGATGTCACTGTTCCTGAAAATGCTGGAGCGCGAAGTCGCCAGCTTGCACAAAAACAATATCCGTCTGAAAATCATCGGTGATCGCAGCCGTTTTGACGAAAAACTGCAAAATACCATGTCGCATGGGGAATCGCTCACGGCCGGAAACACCGGTTTGACGCTGACCATTGCGGCAAACTACGGTGGACGCTGGGATATGATGGCGGCAGTGCAGCGATTGTTGAGTGTTCATCCAGAACTTGCGACTTCGTTTACTGAGGATGATCTGCAGCCCTACCTGTCTATGGGGGATGCGCCTGAGCCGGATCTCTTCATTCGTACCGGTGGCGAGATGCGCATCAGCAATTTCATGTTGTGGCAGTTAGCTTATACGGAGTTGTATTTCACCGATACCCTGTGGCCGGTTTTCGACCGGAAAGAACTGGAAAAGGCCATCGCTTCGTATCAAAATCGGGAGCGGCGTTTTGGTCGCACCAGTGAGCAACTGACAGGCGTCCCTGTGCCAACGAGTGAAGGAGAGCCGCGTGCTTAAATCAAGAATCATTACAGCCGTCATTCTTCTGCTGTTGTTGCTGGTGGTCCTGTTTGCCTTGCCGGACGGATGGTGGGCGGCTGTGGTCGTGCTGGTCGTGATGCAGGGGACACTCGAGTGGTCAAAACTGGCTAAGTTGCAGGTAAAGGGCGCGTACGTCTACGCGGGACTAACGCTGGCTGTGATGCTGACTTTGATCTGGTTTGACGCGAATTACAGCGAGGCCGACCGGCTGTTTACTCATTTGACGATCTACGCCGTTTCCGCATTGCTGTGGCTGATTATCGTGCCGAGCTGGATGATCGCATCCTGGCGCGTTGAGAGCCCGATATTGATGGCGGCGGTGGGGTGGGCGGTATTGATCCCGACGGGTCTTGCTATGCTCGATTTACGTGCCGTCAGTCCGTTTGTCTTGCTGCTGCTGATGGGGCTGGTGTGGGTCGCTGACATAGGGGCTTATTTTTCAGGTCGCAGGTTCGGAAAAAATAAACTGGCGCCCAGCATTAGTCCCGGTAAAACCTGGGAAGGGGTTGCCGGCGGCATGCTCGCCGTGACAGTTTACGTGCTGATCGTCTGGTATGTCTTTCCATTCGCCGTGTTGCCTTTTATATTGCTGGCGGCCTGGTGGTGGGTGGGACTGGCTGTGATCGGCGATTTGTTTGAGTCGGCAATCAAGCGCCAGGCTGGGGTCAAAGACAGCGGCACGCTACTGCCGGGGCACGGCGGTCTGCTCGATCGCATCGATGCGCTGACCTCGACGCTGCCGCTTGCCGCCATGGTGATACTGTTAGGGCAGTTTAGTTAATATGCAAAACATTACGGTATTAGGTTCAACCGGCAGTATCGGCACGAGTACGCTGGATGTGGTGGCGCGCCACCCTGATAAGTACCGGATTACGGCGTTAACAGCGCATCGTCAGATCGACCTGTTGTTTCGCCAGTGCATGCAGTTCAAACCCCGCTTTGCCGTGTTGCTTGATGAGAATTCCGCCGCGCAGTTGCGTGCGTTGCTGTGTGACGCCGGACTTGCAACCGAGGTATTGTGCGGCGTGGATGCGTTAGAACAAGTGTGCGTGTTGCCGGAAGTCGATGCGGTGATGGCGGCGATTGTGGGCGCGGCAGGCTTGCGGCCTACACTGGCTGCGGCAAAAGCCGGCAAAAAAATCCTGCTGGCCAACAAGGAAACGCTGGTGCTGGCGGGCAATGTGTTTATGGACGCCGTTCGCATCAGCGGGTCGGCCCTGCTGCCGATCGACAGTGAACATAACGCGATTTTCCAGGCTTTGCCGCGCAATTACAGTGGCGATCTGGCAGGGCATGGCGTGCGACGCATTTTGCTCACCGCATCCGGCGGGCCGTTCCGCAATACGCCGTTATCTGAATTGCAAAATGTCACCCCGGATCAGGCTTGCGCGCATCCCAACTGGACGATGGGTCGTAAAATTTCGGTTGATTCGGCCAGCATGATGAACAAAGGTCTGGAAGTCATTGAAGCGCACTGGCTGTTTAATGCATCAGCTGATGACATTCAGGTGGTCATCCACCCGCAGAGCGTGATTCATTCACTGGTTGAATACATCGACGGCTCGGTGATCGCGCAGTTGGGTAATCCAGATATGCGCACGCCGATTGCCTATGGCCTGGCCTATCCTGAACGCATCGACTCAGGCGTGGCGCCGCTCGACTTATTCAAGGTGGCCACCTTAAGTTTTGACGAACCCGACTTTGAGCGCTTTCCTTGTCTGGCGTTAGCTTATCAGGCGCTGCGCACCGCAGGGACGGCACCTGCCTTGCTCAATGCGGCAAATGAAATCGCGGTGGCCGCATTTTTAGATCATAAAATTTCCTTTTTATCGATTCCGCGTGTGATCGATGAGGTGCTCAATCGCTTGCCTGTTCATGTCGTCACGGGCCTCGACGATGTGCTGGATGCAGATGAGCGCGCACGTTCCGCCGCAGAGCACGTCATCTCAGCTTTAGTCAAATGATAACGCTGCTCTCATTCGCGGCGGCCATTGCGCTCCTGGTGGTCTTTCATGAATTCGGTCATTATTGGGTGGCGCGGCGCTGCGGGGTGAAAGTGCTGGTTTTCTCGCTGGGTTTCGGCCCCGTTCTGTACCGCAAGCGTTTCGCAGATTCTGATACCGAATGGGTGTTGTCAGCGATTCCGCTGGGCGGTTACGTCAAGATGCTCGATGAGCGCGAAGGCGAGGTGCTACCGTGCGAGCTGGACAAGGCATTCAATAAAAAACCCGTTTTGCAGCGCATGGCGATTGTCGTGGCAGGCCCTGTCGCAAATTTGCTGCTGGCGGTTTTTTTATATTGGATTTTGTTCGTGCACGGTGTGCCGGGTTTGAAACCGGTGTTAGGTGAAGTCGTGCAGGGGACGCCGGCGGCCAATGCACAGATGAACGCGGGTGAGACGATCATACGTATCAACGACGAGTCCATTCCCAGTTGGCAGGAGTTGCGCTGGACGCTTTTGACGCTGGCGTTGCAAAAAGGGGACGTCACTGTTGAGGCGCAAACAGCCAGCGGAACGACGGTGCAGCATACCTTGAGTTTGAGCAGTATCGACGCGCACGACTTAGAGGGCGAGTTTCTCGATAAGCTGGGGCTGCATTTAAATCAGCCGGCTGTTTTGCCTGTCATCGGAAAATTGACTGCCGATGGCGTCGCCAAACTGTCGGGCTTGCAGGAGTCAGACCTTGTTTTGCGTGCTGACGGCAAAACGCTCGCCAGTTGGAGTGCACTGGTCGATATTATCCGCACGCATCCCGGACAGTCTGTTGCGCTTGAAATTGAGCGTGCGGGAAGCGTGCAGACGATTTCGCTGACCCCGCAATCCGTTTTAGAATCCGGCAAGCTGGTAGGGAAAATTGGTGCAGCACCCCGCGTTGATCCTGCGGTGATTGCGGCGATGTTCACCGAGGTGAGCTACGGTCCGATAGATGCGATCGGTCAGTCGCTGAAGAAGACATGGGATACCGCTGCTATCAGTTTGAAAATGCTGGGGAAAATGGTATTGGGCGAAGTGTCCATAAAGAATATCAGTGGCCCTATTACCATCGCCGATTACGCAGGGCAGTCGGCGCATATGGGATTGACCGCGTATCTGGGATTTTTGGCCCTGATCAGCATCAGTCTGGGGGTGTTGAATTTACTGCCTGTTCCCTTATTGGATGGCGGGCACTTGCTGTATTATGTAGCGGAATTGATCAAAGGCAGTCCGGTTTCCGAGCAGGCCTGGGAAATCGGTCAGAAGATCGGCATTGCAATACTGGGTACCTTGATGGTTTTTGCCATCTATAATGATATTAATCGCCTCATTTCAGGTTAGTACTAAATGAACAAGACAAAACTCGCAGGAATTCTTTCATTGTTGTTTGCAGCGCCCGCATGGGCGATTAGCCCCTTTACCGTGACAGATATTCGCGTCGAAGGCATACAGCGCACCGAAGCGGGTACGGTATTTAGTTACCTGCCTGTCAAAGTCGGTGAGGTTATGAATGACGAGCAGGCAGCTGTCGCAATACGCGCCTTGTACGGCACGGGTTTTTTCAAGGATGTGCGCCTCGAAGTTGAACAGGGTGTGCTGATCGTGCTGGTCAAAGAGCGCCCATCGATTGCCAGTATTCAGGTGAACGGCGTCAAAGACTTTTCCAAAGATCAGCTCAAAGACAACATGAAGTACGCAGGCTTAGCTGAAGCGCGCATCTTCGATAAAGGCGCACTTGATAAGGCGGTGCAGGATTTGAAGCGCCAGTATGTGGCACGCGGCAAATACGGTGTGAGCGTGAATGCTAAGGTGACGGAACTCGAACGCAACCGAGTCGGCGTCGTGTTTGACGTGGTTGAAGGGGAAGTTTCCAAAATTAAACAGATCAACATCGTCGGCAATAAAGCTTATTCTGAAGCGGATCTGCTCGATTTGATGAAGCTCAGTACGCCCGACTGGATGAGTTGGATGAGCAAGAATGATCAGTACTCAAAGCAGAAGTTGTCTGCCGATATGGAGTCGATGCGTTCGTTCTATATGGACAGTGGCTTTCTGGAATTTAATATCAATTCCACGCAGATTTCCATTACGCCTGATAAAAAAGATATCTACATCACCATCAATGTCACTGAGGGTGAAAAGTACACGATTTCTAAAGTTGCTGTGTCCGGCAATACGCTGGTTGCCAAGGAAGAAATCGAGAAGCTCGTTCAGGTGAAACCGCACGATGCATTTTCCCGTAAGGCGTTGTCTGAAACCAGTAAGCTGGTCGGCGAGCGTCTGGCCGCTGAAGGCTATGCCTTCGCGAACGTCAATGCGATTCCCGAATTGAACAAGGAAAAGCATGAAGTCGCGTTCAATTTTGTAGTGGATCCCGGGCAGCGCGTGTATATCCGTCGCATCAATATCGCGGGCAATACCAAGACGCGAGATGAAGTGATACGCCGCGAATTCCGTCAGGTTGAAGGCGCCTGGTTTGACGTCACCAAAATTAAAAAATCCAAGCAGCGCGTAGACCGTTTGAATTTCTTTTCTGAAGTGAATATTGAAACGCCGGCTGTACAGGGCACCTCCGATCAGATGGATGTGAATGCCTCGGTCAAGGAAAAATCGACCGGTAGTTTTACCGTTGGTGCGGGGATTAGTCAGGGTGAAGGTTTGGTGCTTTCGGGTGGTGTGTCGCAAGCTAATCTGTTCGGCAGCGGCAATATGCTCTCGACTCAGCTCAATACCAGCAAGATCAATAAAAATATCTCGGTGTCCTATACCAATCCGTACTACACGGACGAGGGTATGAGCCGCGGTTTCGATATCTATCAGCGCAACACCAATGCGACGAATACCGTCATGAGTCAATACACGTCCTCTACCACCGGCGGGGGCGTACGTTACGGAATCCCCATCAGCGAGGATCAAAACATCTCATTCGGTTTGTCGGCTGAAAAATCCAGTATTGGGTTGACGGCGCTCAGTCCGCTATCCTATCAGAACTATGTGGCAACCTTCGGGAGTACCAATACGACGGTGCTGGGCACCTTAGGTTGGGGGCGTGACAGTCGTGATAGCGCGATCTACACCACCGAAGGGACGGTGCAACGTGCGTATGCAGAAGTGGCTTTGCCTGTGATGGATATGCGCTATTACAAGGTTAACTATGAACATCAGTTTTTTTACCCGATATCATCGGACTTTACGCTGATGCTCAATGGCCTAGCCGGTGCAGGTCAAGGTTACGGTGGCAAGCAAATGCCCTTCTTCAAGAATTTTTATGCGGGCGGTACAGGTTCGGTGCGCGGTTACGAGGCTAATTCACTGGGGCCGCGTGATGCCAATAATTTTTCGTTGGGTGGTCAGCGTCGCGTCGCGGCAAGTATGGAGATCATGGCGCCGATTCCCGGTATCAAGGATAAATCGGTTCGCCTGAGTGGTTTTTTTGATGGCGGTGCCGTTTATGGAACGGGTACGCTGCCCGGTAGTGTAGGGATGCGTTATTCCTACGGTGCTGCGGTCACCTGGTTATCGCCGATGGGGCCACTGAAATTCAGTTACGGTTTGCCGCTGAATAAACAAGCTGTCGATAAATTGCAGGCCTTCCAGTTTACTTTGGGTACGATGTTTTAGACATGTCTGATCAACAGCCTACTATCGGGTAAACATAAAGAGGAACTCACGATGAATACGAAAATAATTAAATTAGCGTTGTTGGCGGTGGTGCTGGCGGCAGGATCCGCTGTGGCGGGGGACTTTAAGGTCGGTGTAGTCGATACCGAGCGCGTCCTGCGTGAATCGGCACCTGCGGTTAAGGCCGAGAAGAAAATCGAAAAGGAATTTTCCGGACGCGATCAGGAAATCAAGAAGACCATGAAGCAGACCAAAGACTTACAGGTGCTGCTGGAAAAGGACGCGAGCTCGCTGCCTGAGGCTGACCGGCGCAACAAGGAGCGTGAACTCAATGCGCTTAACGTCAATTTGCAACGCATGCAGCGCGAATTTCGTGAAGATTTGAGTTTGCGCAAGAATGAAGAGTTAGCCGTTGTTTTGGAGCGTGCCAACAAAGCCATTCAAACCATCGCTGAAACAGAGAAATTTGATTTGATTTTGCAAGAAGCGGTATACCGCAACCCGAAGATTGATATTACCGATAAGGTGATCAAAAATCTCGCAGCAGACAAAACTGACAGCAAGTAATTGACAGAATGGCGTATACATTAGCTCAGATCGTGCAGCAGTTAGGCGGGCGCCTGTTAGGCGATGGCGAGGTGCTCATCGGTCAAATTTCCACGCTGGAGCGAGCCACGGCCGGCCAGGTTAGCTTTCTCACTAACAGTAAATATCATGCGCAGTTGGCCAGCACAGGTGCTGCCGCGGTCATACTGGGGGAGGCGGATGCGGATGCGACCGATTTGCCGCGCATTATTTCCGCCAATCCCTACGCCTATTTTGCACGGGTCTCCGCTTTGCTCAATCCCGCTTCTGAATTCAGGCCCGGGGTGCATCCGGCCGCCGTGGTCGGTGTCGGGGCACAGATTGATCCTACCGCTTGTATCTGCGCGACGGCGGTGATCGGTGCGGGTGCTGTGATCGGCGCGCATACCCTGATTGGTGAGGGATGCAGCATCGGGGACAATGTCGTGATTGGTCGCTATGTCAGGCTCTATCCGCGGGTGGTGATTTACCACGATTGCGTGATCGGCGACAATTTGATTGCGCATTCCGGTGTAGTGATCGGCTCCGATGGATTCGGTATCGCAATGGATGAGGGGCGCTGGCTGAAGATTCCGCAAATCGGTCGCGTGGTAATCGGCCGCGATGTGGAGATCGGTGCGAATACCACCATCGATCGTGGCGCACTGGACGATACCGTGATCGAAGACGGCGTGAAGCTGGACAATCAAATTCAAATTGCACACAACGTGCGGATCGGTGCGCACACCGCGATTGCCGGTTGCGTGGGGATTGCGGGCAGTACCACGATCGGAAAATATTGCCAGATCGGCGGCAGCGCGGGCATTTTAGGACATTTGAAAATTGCCGATAACGTGGTGATCGCCTCCTTTACCCTGATCGGTAAATCCATCCGTGAAGCCGGTTCTTACGCGGCGATTTATCCATTTGGAAAAACTGAAGACTGGCGAAAGAATGCAGTTCATCTGCGTCATTTAGATGAAATGTCAAATAGAATCAAGGTATTAGAAAAGTTGTTGAAAAAACAAGAATCATAGAAAAGGAAAATGGATGACAACTCAAGAGACCAAAGCTAAATCCGTGCCGTGCATGGATATTCACGCAATCCTCGAAACCTTGCCGCACCGCTATCCGTTTTTGCTGGTCGATCGCGTACTGGAAATTGATCCGGGAAAAAGTATTGTCGCCTTGAAAAACGTTACCATCAATGAGCCGTTTTTCCCAGGCCATTATCCGCATCATCCGGTCATGCCGGGTGTACTGATTATCGAGGCGATGGCGCAAGTTGCCGCGTTGTTGTCGTTCCAGAGCATGGAAAAGAAGCCGGATGAAAAAACCGTGTATTACTTTGCCGGTATAGACGGTGCGCGTTTCAAACGCCCGGTAACAGCCGGCGATCAGTTGATTATCAAAGTTGAACTGGTGCGTAGCATGCGCGGGCTTTATAAATTTAAAGCGATCGTCGAAGTGGACGGTCAGTTGGCCGCACAAGCTGAATTGATGTGCACCGTCAAAACGGTGGAGTGATGATACACGCGACCGCTCTCGTTCATCCGAACGCTCAACTGGCCGCTGACGTTGAGGTCGGCGCGTATTCGATCATCGGTGAACATGTCGAGATCGGCGCAGGTACGGTCATCGGCCCGCATGTGGTCATCAATGGTCATACACGCATCGGTCAGCACAACCGGATTTTTCAATTCTGTTCGCTAGGCGAAATACCGCAAGACAAGAAATACGCGGATGAGCCGACACGGCTGGAAATCGGCGATCACAACACTATCCGCGAATTCTGTACCTTCAATCTCGGTACGGCGCAGGACGTTGGCGTGACACGGGTCGGAAATCACAACTGGATCATGGCCTATGTGCATTTAGCGCATGACTGTCAGGTTGGCAATCACACCATTTTTGCCAATAATGCACAGTTGGCCGGTCACGTTGAAGTTGCGGACTATGCGATTTTGGGCGGCTTTACCGTGGTTCATCAGTTCGTTCGCATCGGTGCGCACATCATCACCGGCATGGGAACGATCCTGTTGCAGGATGTGCCCCCCTTTGTGCTGGTGTCCGGTAATCCGAGTGCGCCACACGGTATTAACTCCGAAGGCCTGAAGCGACGCGGTTTTTCCAGCGCATCCATCATGGCGATTAAGCGCGCCTACAAAACGCTGTATAAATCGGGTCTGAGCCTGGTTGACGCGCAGGCAGCGATTGCAACCATGGCACAGCCCGAGTTGCAACCGCTAGTCGATTTCTTGGCGAGTACTCAGCGCGGCATCGTTCGGTAGTTGGATATGGCTCAGCAAAAACTAGTCATCGGCATCGTCGCCGGTGAGGCATCAGGTGATCAACTCGCCAGCCATTTAATGGCGGCGATCAAACTCGTGCGGCCGAATGTGGAATTCGTCGGCATTGGCGGCCCGAAAATGCAGTCTGCCGGGATGCAGATTTTGTTTCCGATGGAAAAGCTCGCCGTGTTTGGTTATGTCGAAGTGCTGCGCCATTACCGTGAAATTACCGGTATTCGCTCGACGTTGCGTGGCTACTTTCTGTCGCATCGTCCGGCCTTGTTTATTGGTGTGGATGCGCCGGACTTCAATCTCGATCTGGAATTATCACTTAAAGGGCACGGTATTCCGACGGTGCACTATGTGAGTCCGTCGATTTGGGCGTGGCGCGGCGAGCGCATCAAAAAAATCAAGCGGGCCGTGACGCATATGCTGGCGCTTTTTCCGCATGAGCCTAAGTTGTATCGGGATGCCGGCATTCCGGTTGAGTATGTCGGTCACCCCCTTGCGGATAGTCTACCCGATATGCCTAATCGAGACCGTATGCGCGAGACAATGCGTATCCCCCAGTCTGCTAAGGTGTTCGCTTTTCTGCCTGGCAGCCGTCAATCTGAGGTGAAACAACTGGCGCGTTTGTATATCGAAACGGCCAAGCTGATTCTGCAACAGATTCCGGATGCGCGTTTTCTGGTGCCGCTGATTAGCCGCGAAACGCGAACGATCTTCGAACAGGCCCGCTACGATTGCGACGCGGATGCGTTGCCGTTTGTGTTGTTGTTCGGCCATGCGCAGGACGCGATGATCGCGGCCGATATCGTGCTGGTGGCCTCCGGCACCGCAACGCTCGAATGCGCCTTGCTCAAACGACCGATGGTGATTACCTACCGCCTGAACCCGATGACCTGGCGGATGATGAAACGCAAAAGCTATCTGCCGTATTTCGGTTTGCCGAATATTCTGTGCGGACGTTTTGTTGTGCCTGAATTGATACAGGATGACGCCGTTCCTGAAAATCTGGCGCAAGCCTTGCTCAATTTGTTGAACGATCAGGACGCCGTGGCCCAACTGGAACACACCTTTACCGAGTTACATCACACCCTGCGCCAGAACACCGCTGAGAAAGCGGCCGCCGCTATCCTGCCTTATTTGCCCGCCGCCTGATGCCGCTCTTCAGCTCAGGCGAGATGGCGTTAAATTACGAAAAACTCACACTGATCTGTGGTGTGGATGAGGCGGGGCGCGGGCCGTTGGCCGGACCTGTAAGCGCGGCGGCGGTGATTCTTGACCCGAATAATCCCATCCCGGGCCTGAATGATTCAAAAAAACTCAGTGAAAAACAGCGTGAAAAATTAGCGCCGTTGATCCGCGAGCGTGCGCTGGCCTGGGCCGTGGCCTATGCGTCAGTGGAAGAAATCGATCAGCTTAATATCCTGCAAGCGACCTTGCTGGCGATGAAGCGCGCCGTGCTGGCCTTAAGTATTCGACCCGAATGGGTGCTGGTCGATGGCCTGTATTGCCCGGAAACCGGCATACGCAGTGAGGCGATCGTCAAAGGCGACAGCAAGGTCGCCGCCATTTCTGCCGCGTCCATACTGGCAAAAACAGATCGAGATGCACTGATGCTGCAACTTCATGAACAGTATCCGCACTATGGATTCGACGTCCACAAAGGCTATCCGACCGCGGCGCACTTGGCCGCTTTGCAGGCGCATGGCGTGAGCGCGGTTCACCGCAGGAGTTTTAAGCCCGTGCGCGTGC
>SESD01000190.1_pt1 | contig 37929 bp, 57 predicted proteins | sample 3171411 | NCBI WGS metagenome assembly SESD01 (sample SAMN06051880, study PRJNA518727) | freshwater metagenome | biome: subpolar coniferous forest; feature: holomictic lake; material: water; isolation source: holomictic Lake 442, 16.5 m depth | place: Canada: near Kenora, Ontario | collected...
TTGGCGCAGAAGTAGTAAGAATATCAGACCTTGTTTTTAACGGCCGGACGCTATTCAACGATAATTTTATTCAAGAGGTTCTTGCTAATAGTACTGGAACTATCACGCAATTTGGAGGGACGGGCTTTAGTAACTTCTTTGATACGCTCTCAGCCCAGACTCAAGCAGCATTTAGTGGCATTGGTCTTGCGTTTGGTCAATTAAAAGGATTTGCGAGCGAGCAATCAAAGCTAATTGGAGTTGCTCTTGCCAATAACATCGGTGGCAGTCTTCAGAACCTACAAGTATTGATTCAGTCAACTGGAGAGTCTTTTGATGATCTTTCAAAGGCTGTTATGAAGGGTTTCCTTGAAGCTCAACTAACTATAGAAGAAGCCTACAACGCATTAGTACAACTTCAAAACTTATATCAAACTGGATTGCCTGACGCAGTTGGAGATTATAAGAAAGCGTCTCAAAATCTTTTTGATATATTTAAAGATAATAAACCAGGGCGCTATGCCATAGATTCACTTCGCGATATTGCCGCAGAGGGACGTGAAGCTAGTGCGTCATTTACCAGCGTAATTTCAACCCTTGGTCAGACGTTTAACTTTACAGCAGAACAACAAGTTAGGCTGTTTGAGGCTCTTCGCCTCAATGGAATTACAACTCTTGCGGACCTTGAAAAGGCAAGTGATGCACAACTGCTTTCATTTCTTAGGAACATTCAACTTATTCAACAGAATGCCACAGCGCCGTTAGTATCAACTCCACAAACTCAATTTGAAAGCAAGCCAGCGCCTAGCTCAGGTGAGAAGAAAAAGAGCCCAGCGCAAGAGGCGCTTCAAAAGCTACGAGAAGAGACTAAAAAACTTGTTAGAGAGTCCATCGAATACGAAAGTATTCTGAATAAGATTACATCTGGCGAGCTTACGCGAGCGGCGGCTGGGGCAGCAATAATTAAACTTCAGACTGAGATTCAAAATGCCCTTAAAAAACGAACTCGCCTAGAGGAAGCCCTTGAGGCAGAGCTTGATAAGGGGCGCAAGGCTAACAAAAAGAGATTGGCGGATCTTGCGGCACAGCTCGATGCGGTGCAGAAGAAGATTGATGGATTTACAGACAAGACCGAAGGAACCACCAGAGTCTTTAAGGAGCTTGACCTCAAGGGAGTTATTCCATTTATAAAGGACGCCAATAACCTTGGCGTTGTTATGAGGCAGGTTGGTGGTACCTTTGAAACGGCTTCGGATATTCTCGTTAAGGGCTTCCTCCAGGGCCGCTTGACGCTTGGCGAGCTTCGCGCTGAGATGGACAAGACTAAAGAAACACTTGGGGCAGGTATTCCTAATTCAATAGGGGCCGTTACCGATGCGTTTCAAAACCTGATAGATGCTGGGACACAGGGCGGCACCTTCAGCGTTGATGCGTTTACTGATGTTTTTGCAGAGTTCCGCGAGAAGTTTCAAAAGGAAGGATCTGCTCTTAGGGAGGTGACGCGCAAGCAGCTTAACGACAACCTTGCTCTTGCTAATTCGGCGTTTAAAAATGCTGTTGGCCCAGAGGCTACGGCAGCTGCTAGGAAAGTCTTGGATGAGGCCAAGAAGTCTCTTGATGACTTTAATGCATCGGTTGCGGCTCCTGACCTTGCCGATCTTCGATCTCAACTGACCGCCACCTTCGGAGCAGACCAGGTTGATAAGTTCTTCCAGGCACTTGACGAAAGCGGCCTCAAGACCTTTGGCGACTTTGAGAAGGCGGGGGCAGACTCGGTCGTTGGTATTCTTGCCAATCTTGACAAACTTGGGTTTCACTTCGGACAGACATCTCAAGATATAATTGATACTCAGAAGGCATTGAGGGATGCAGAAAAGAAAGCTAATTCAGGGTTCGATCCGTTACAGGCGGCTATTGACCTCGTTAAGGGACTTAATGAGGGCGCAGGGCAGCTGCCCCCTGTGTTTAATGCAACCACACAGGCCATTGAAGGCATGAATGGCCCGTTGACTGCGCTTGCTGATGGCTTTGATAATATCATTGAAAAGTTTGGGCAACTCAGTGGCCAGAAATTCGAGAACGACGTGGTGTTTAACATTCGAACGATTGGAAGTGAGGGGGGCCAGGCGCTAGTGGAGCTGCTGTTTGGTAACGGAGAGGGGGCGATTGGGACTATACCACCCCCTGCGTCTGGCGGAACTCCTACAGGGGGTAATGCTGACAAGATAGCAGGGTTTAGAAAGGAGATTCGGAGGATTAAGAAATTAAAGTCTACCGCAGACAGACAGGCCCGTATCGCTCAACTACAGGGTCGTATAAGAAATCTGGGAGGGTAAGGCATAAGGCATGGCTTCTAGTTTTCTAATCTTTCATCCAGATATACCAAGCTCTGCGCTAAACGTAACGAGCATTGCGACGCCGTCCAACGCCCCTCTATACTTTGATGACGACTATGCGCTGGTCTCTTCTTTTTATGGGGAGACTTACAATCACGCAAAGCTCGACTCCACGCGCCTTACTGCTGGGACTACTGGATTCGAAGTTACATTTGACTTGGGCACTGGAAACTCCAGGATTGTAGATCATTTGGTAATAGGGGGAGTTGGGTCGCTTCTGTATGCCAACGTGTCTGAAGTATATGTCCAGGGTAGTAACGATAATGCTTCATGGACTTCTATTATTGGCACCACCGATATCTTTATCGGAATGTTGTCTAATTTCGCAACCCGAACAAGAAGCGGCCCTTATAATGATGATACTGCTTTTACGGCATCGTTTAACGATCAGATCCTTGGGACCCCGACGGCCTATAGGTATTTTAAGTTTGTGGTCAAAGGCGCAACAGCCAATGCGGCGTTGGCTTTTAGGAAGTTATATTTCGGCACAGCCTTTGATATAGGCAAGGAGCCAGACAACTACAAGATGGAGGTTTCTACGGAGCATGACGCAGACACATGGAAGTACCCTCGTGGGCACGTTATTATGTCAAAGGCATTCTATCCTCGACATATTTTTACGGTAGAATGGGACGGGATCACGGATGCCAAAGCCAATGAGTTTGCTACCAAGATATTGGGGGACCCGTATAGAAGCACTGTGTATCTCTACACTGAGAGCTTCCAAGATCCTCTATATGATAATAGGTTGATACACTGTAGGGTCGTGGCTAAATCTTGTAAGATCAGCAAAGATAATGAAACGCTGGGCTGGAATGATATTGTAGCCGTTTTCGAGGAGGTATAAGTGCCAAGCAATCTCCTTATAGGATATGCAGATATACCGAACGCCGCAGTTACTACTACGCTTAGTAGGGCAGAGTCCTCTATGTATCCATACTCCAATTTGTTTGGAGGCAATCGCACCGATCTGTTTTACCTCTCAACTGGAGCCACTGGAGATACTAGAGCTACCTTTGATATGGGGGCGGCAGTTTCCAAGTCTAGCAACTTTCTATACATTGCTCGCGCAAATCTTCTTCAGCAAGCAAGCACGAATACGATTACCATAAAAGCGGGTGCCACTAATAACTATGCCAGCGCAACAACAGTAAGAACTCTCTCTAGCTTTACGACTCAAACCCTATACGGACCCAATGTCGATGATCATATCGAGAGCCATACGGCATCGAGCAACTTTAGGTATTGGTTTATAAACTACAATACGACCGCAGCCTCTCTTGTCCCTCACGCTAAGGTCTTTCTAGGGACAGCTTTTGACACAGGCAGAGATCCAAATGCACCTGCCACAATTACAAGAGTTACGCAGGGTGGAGCGCAGATTCGTCCTACTTTCAGCTTTGATATTAGCTGGGAAGGCATTGCCTATTCAAAGGCCATAGAGATGTACCTTAAGTTCTATAAGACAAGGCGATTCGTACCATTGGTTCTTTTCACTACGACTTGGCACGATATTCTCATGGGGCATCGCGCTATCTTCTGTAGGCTTACGGAGATGAGTATGCCTCCGCGCGTGACCGACTACTGCGATATCTCTGCGACCTTTGAGGAGATGCCATGACAGCTCCATCATTTAACTACTTCTATAGAGTAGAGCTAACAGTAGTGCATATTGGCGATCAGATTGAATCTGGCACGCAGACCATTAGAACCAAGGTTAGTAAGACTTATAACTTTGTAAGTAAGTCTCTTCGCGATGCGACAAATCCCAGTGATAGAGAAACCATGATCCCAATATTGGAAGCTGTGGGCGAAGTAAGTCTTAATGCTGGAGAGTTTCTTCCTTCTACGTCTTTCTCGTCCATTAGTATCCTCAACTATCGTGGCTCCTTTGGAGCGGATCGAAGATTCTCAGATGTGCTTGAGCGCTTTACGGCAATCAATCAGACAATTAACTTCTATGTTGGGCAGTCTGATAATTTTACAAACATGCCAGCTTCATGGCAGCAAATCTCTAGTGGGCAAGTTCAGTCATGGAGCACTGCGCTTGGAGGTCAAGATCCGACAATCTCCTTTCAGATAGCTCCATATAAGATATCAGAAAAGGTAATGAACCTTGAGGTGTCTAGGGATATTGTAGGAATGGAGAACGCTCCTGACTCTAGCCTTGGTGTTGCGCTGCCGATTGTATTCAATAAGATTCACAATACTCAGGTCTTGCCGCTTACAAGTTATCCACAGGTTATCCCCACGCGTATATCTACAGACGGCGCAGAGACTGCAAAGTATGCCCTTTGCACTTTGATGTATCAGGCCACTAAGGCAAGGGTAATGACAAACTACTATGTCAAAAAGCCCTGGGAAACTGACGCAGATATATGGGCCGATATCTCTTTTACTAGAGATGTCGATTCCTACCTGTCAACGACAGGAACTCCGAGAGCCTTGAATACCTACCTAGCTGAAGCATACAGAATCCCCGAACATGCAGCTGGCTCTAATGCGACAGGATTTATAGTACAGGGGGTAACCTTCTCGGCAGTTGGTGGAAGTAGCAATCCAGCACGAGTGAGCAATGCGTCGCTTGCCGTTTCAATTCTTAGAGTTGATAGAGATACATATACGGTAATTGATGAAGTTGCCCAGGGTAGAGTGCAGCTCAATAATTACGATGCATCAAACAACGTCTCTGGCACCAATTTCACTATTAACGTGTCCTTCGTTCAGCCAACGGTCTTAGAGTTGATGGCCGATAGGAACTATGATTTCTATCTGACCTATGAATCTACGGGATGGGCTGCTGGTGATATGACTTTCAGGCTTTATCCGATGGCCTCAGGCTCAAGGTTAATGGTGAAACAGACGGGAGGGACTACGGGTGACTGGAGCATTATCAGTCCTGCTCCGTCCACGGTTATTGCTCACAAGCTAAGAATTGTTACTGCCACATCGGTCGCACATGAATCCACCAATTCTAAGGATGGCTTTACATATGCTTCCCTTACTCTTAGCCAGCCCGCGCCAGATACGGGGCAGACAAATGCAGCGTTAGATTCTCTTAGTATTGTGGCATTGGTTGAGGGCCTTAATGACTACACAACAAACGCTAGGGTTAGAGATGCCTATAATGCGCTCTATTATTTTTCGCTTGAGTGGGACGGAGAGAAGTGGGTTGATGTAAGTGCGGTTGATAGCTCAACGCTTCTTAATAGTCACTATCTGCCACTGCTTAGTGATAACAGTGCGGTCGGGACTCAACGTGCTAGGTATATTACTGGAATCTTTGATTCTAAGGTCACATACTCTCAGGTGATTTCAGAGATTGCGCGTGCTAGTGCTGCAAAGATTGGAATCTTTAGCTCAAAAAAGCTCTTTATGTATCCGTGGGGTGTAACGGCGACTCCAGCCTTTAACATCCCCCAGGCAGATATAATTCCATTATCCTGGGAGATGAGAGATCCGTCGACGGTAATGAACCGAATATCTGTTGCCTTCGGCAAGGTCTATGCACTTGAGAAGCTTGGGGGTTCCGTTGACGACTATGCCTATGCCATAGACTTCTCTAATCCAGACTACCTGCCAGTACAGCAGATAACAGAAGAGAGTCGTGCTCTATATGGGGTACAGAATATAGTCGAGAATAAGTTTAACGTCTTTGGATACTCTGACTACTACGCTGCCGTCGGCGTTCCTGGCTACCTTACTGGTGGCCCAAGTAATAGTCAGCCAGTAGAAGGTGGGGTTGTGGTATTCTCCGTAGACTTTCTTGCAGAATACTACATGACTAGGTTTGCGCTTCCTGCGGTATATTGCAGTTTCGTAATACCTTGGCATCGTTACAGCTCAATAAAGATGTTTGATGTTATCAACTTTTCCCACTCTGAGTTCCCTGCGTTTTACGGAACAGATCCAAGCGCTAAACCTGGGGTGGTCATAGTTGGCTCTAGTACCACTTCAGTGCCTAATGCTGGCTATGGGCAGGAGCTGACCAGGGCTCAAACCTATAGGGGGTTGGTAGAGGGGTTAAGTTATGTAATGGCGATGGAACATGCCCCTGCCATACGTTTAACGGTTCTGGTATTACTGAATAGGGAGTTTGACCCGACATGACATATGCAGATAATTACAACATAAGGACCACGAGCGTTAAGTTTAACGACGTTGGAGACGCCCTGGACGGTCTTATAACTCGCAACTACGCAGGGCTTACTACAGGGACCTCCACTGCCTATATCGCCACGCCGTCACCATCTTGGGACGCCTACACCACCTCTGGGCTAGTGGTTATCATTCCCCATGTGACCAATACTGGGGGCTCTACTATCAACATTGCTGGACTTGGGTTACGGGACCTTAGAATAGGCAACATAGCGATAGCGGCTGGGGTATTGCAGCAGAACATCCCAACCATTATGGCCTATACGGGCACATACTTTGAGGTGCTTCTTCAGAGCGTCAGTATACCAATAGGTGCTATATATACCTATGCAGGAGCTTCTGCACCTGGTGGCTACTTGTTATGCGACGGAGGCTCGAACTCTACTACTGGGGCATACGCTGCTCTCTTTGGCGTTATTGGTTATACCTTTGGAGGCTCTGGAGGCACCTTCCTTCTTCCCGACTTTAGGCGAAGAATGCCAATCGGGAAGGGTGCCTCGGATACCCTTGGGTTTGTCGAAGGCAACATCAACAATACAGGCACTGCCTATGCGTCTCGAACCACGGCGCATACCCATACGACGCCAGCGCATGAGCACTCGGTTGCCGTGCCGAACCATCAGCATACTGTTCCAGTGCATTCTCATGCCGTCAGCGGCACTTTGTCTGTTGATATAGCGCATAGTCACTCCAACGCCAGTTTCACAGGCTCTATTGGAGGCTCTGATGGCACACATACGCATGGGGTTAGTCTAAACGCAAGATCGGCTAGTGGTAATACCGCCGCCGAAAACTTTCTTAGTAGCTTTATACCTGCGTCTGCGACAAGCAGTTATTTATTCACGAATGGTTCGGCAACATCTTCTGGCTCTGGTCACGGCCACAGTCACACTCTTGCGACAAGTCTTGCGTCAAGCCCTACTAATGCTACTGGAACCCTTACCGCTGGTTCAGGGGTAAGTGGGGCAGCTACATTTCAAACAACACCAGCAGAGGGTGGGGCTACTGTTGCCACTACTGGTGGAGCCGCAGGGACTTCAGGCACTGGCAATTCTCCGTTCCTATTTATTAACTACATCATTAAGACCTAGTGCGGCGATGGGGGACTAAAGTAAAGTAGGTATATTATGGCCGCAGGAATCTACGACATTATTATAGAGCAGGGGGCGACATTCACACTGAGCGCCACTTGGAAGAATAGCGCAGGGGCTGTTATAAACCTTACGAGCTACTCGGCAAGGATGCAGGTGCGGCCTGGGTATGAAAGCGAGGAGATCCTCGTGTCGCTGGTGTCTCCTACGGGCATTACGCTAGGGGGGGCCCTTGGTACAGTTCTTGCAACTATTAGCGCCACAGCGACTAAAGAGCTAACAATTCAAGAAGGCGTATATGACCTAGAGCTAGAAAGCTCTGGCGGTGTGGTCACGCGCCTTCTTCAGGGTAAGGCAACCATATCAAGAGAGGTAACGAGGTAGTTGGCGGCTTGAAAAGCCCATAGAACCTGATGGGCAAGTAAAGTAAAGTATAGATATTATGGCAGCTAACCTTTATGAAATTACTATAGAGCAGCCCAACTCTACCGTAGACGTTGCTGCCGCAGGTCCACAGGGGATTCAGGGGATTCAGGGGATTCAGGGGATTCAAGGTCCAGCAGGGTCTAATTTGATTGGGGGATATGAAGTAGCTATTTCAGGTCTTTTGAACAACGACCTACTGAGTTACAGTTCTGGGGTAACGAAATGGGTGAATCGTAAAGCGCTTGATTTAACAGATGGTGGAAACTTTTAAGGAACAAAGAATATGGCAAATACAATCAGAATTAAACGACGTTCTTCAGGAGGGTCAGCAGGGGCACCAAGTTCGCTACAAAACGCAGAGTTAGCATTTAACGAAGCGGATAACTCCCTGTATATTGGTATCGGGACTGGCGGCGCAGGGGGCTCGGCGACCACTGTTGAGGCCATCGGCGGAAAGGGCGCTTTCCTTACCCTCTCAGGTACTCAGACAGTTAGTGGCACTAAGACCTTTTCAAGTCTAATTGCAGGTTCGGTCAGTGGTAACGCTGGAACCGCAACAGCTCTTCAAACATCTCGCACTCTGGGCCTAAGTGGTGATGCCACTGGCTCCGCATCTTTCGACGGCTCTGCAAACGCCACGATTTCTACTACCCTTGCCAACACTGCGGTTACGGCTGGTAGCTATGGAAGCAGCACGGCGGTCAGCTCAATTACAGTAGACGCAAAGGGCAGACTTACTGCGGCTTCGAATACCTCTATTGCGTTCCCTGTTACCTCCGTAAACGGAGCTACTGGAGTAGTGTCTCTAACTACGACCGACGTTGCAGAGGGAACAAACCTCTATTACACAGACACACGAGTAAGGTTGAATCGCTTGGATCAGATGGCTGCTCCAACTGCTTCGGTTTCTCTTAACAGCCAGAAAATTACTGGACTTGCTAATCCAACTGCCGATCAAGACGCAGCGACCAAGGTTTATGTCGATTTAGCAGTTCAGGGCTTAGATCCAAAAGCCTCTGTTAAAGCGGCAACAACTGCAAACCTTGCATCACTTTCAGGCGCTCAAACTGTTGACGGGATCTCGCTCATCGCAGGTGATCGCATCCTGGTTAAAGATCAGACCTCGGCTTCTGCAAACGGCGTATACGTTGTAGCAGCTGGCTCTTGGGCTAGGTCGTCTGACATGGCAGCTTTTGCTAATTTTATTTCGGCTTATCTATTCGTAGAAGAAGGTACGGTAAATAGCGACAATGGGTTCCTCTGTACTGTTGATGCTGGCGGTACGCTCGGCTCAACAAGCATTACGTTTGTACAGTTTTCTGGAGCTGGTCAAGTAATAGCTGGGGCTGGCTTAACGAAGTCTGGCAACACTCTTGATGTTGGAGCTGGCACAGGAATTGCCGTTGGCTCAGACACCGTAGGGCTGACGGGTCAGGCATTGGCCTTACACAACCTCGCCACTACTGGGCTAATAACCCTGACAAGCAGCGGAGTAGTTGCTGGGCGAACACTTACAGCTGGCTCTTCAAAAGCCAGCGTTACGAACGGTGATGGTGTTTCGGGCAACCCGACTATCGACATTACCGAAGCAAATTTAACACTCGACAATTTAGGTGGAACTCTTGGAGTTGCGAAGGGCGGAACGGGCGCAACCACATTGACAGGGTATGTTAAGGGTAGCGGAACCTCAGCTTTTACAGCATCAGCTACTATTCCAAACACTGACATAACAGGGCTTGGAACGATGTCTACCCAGGCTGCATCCAGTGTGGCGATTACGGGCGGCACTATTGACGGTATCACCTTTGACGGGGGAAGTTTCTAGGGTAAACCCAGTCGAGAGTCGGACGGTTTTGATCGTCCGACTCTTTTGACTATAACGCCTACTCGCAGGTGATATAAAATGGCGAACACAATACGGATTAAACGAAGCTCAGTTTCTGCTAAAGTACCTCTAACAACCGATCTTGCACTGGGCGAGTTGGCAATCAATACATACGATGGAAAGCTGTATCTCAAGAAAGATAATGGCTTCGAATCGGTTGTGGAGATAGGTGCAGGTGGTGGCGGCAGTGGAATCACTAGTCTTAATGCGCTGACGGGAGCAACCCAGACATTTGCAGTCGGAACCTCTGGAACAGACTTTGGAGTCGGGAGTTCGGGCACTACGCACACTTTCAACATCCCAGATGCTAGTGCTTCTGCTAGGGGGTTAATTACCACAGGCGCGCAGACAATAGCGGGGGCAAAAACATTCAGCTCACCGCCAGTATCTACTGTTGCGACAGGCACGGCACCCTTTACCGTTACCTCAACCACACAGGTAGCGAATCTAAACGCAGCGACCGCAGGTAATGCATCAACTGTCACAACCAATGCAAACCTTACTGGCCACATCACCTCAACGGGCAATGCAACTGTACTAGGATCGTTCACGTCCCTTCAGCTCCTCACTGCATTAACCGACGAGACAGGAACGGGCGCTAATGTCTTTGCTACTTCGCCAACTCTAGTAACTCCTAACCTCGGCACACCTGCATCGGGAGATATGACCAACGTGACAGGAACTGCTGCTGGGCTTACGGCAGGTAATGTTACAACCAATGCGAACCTAACGGGCGTAGTTACAAGCACGGGCAATGCAACTGCTATAGCCGATGCGGCGCTATCTATTGGAAAGACCTCTGGGCTACAAAGCGCTTTGGATCTAAAAGCTCCTCTTGCCTCGCCTACGTTTACTGGAACGGTTACCGTACCAACCCCATCAAATGGAACCGACGCAGCAACTAAGGCATATGTCGATACCATTACATTTCCGATGGATCTTAAAGGCAGCGTGCGTGCTGCCTCCACCGCAAATATCGCTATCGCATCTGCCCTTATTAATACCGCAGTTATTGACGGCGTTACTGTGGTCACTGGAGATAGGGTGCTTCTCAAGAATCAAACTACTACAAGCCAAAATGGTATCTATGTGGTTGTGGCTTCTGGTGCTGCCTCGCGTTCTACTGATGCTGATGTTAGCGCAGAAGTAACGCCGAACATGTTCGTATTTGTCGAAGAAGGGACAGCAAACGGGGATACTCAGTGGGTATTAACTACAAACGCTCCAATCACGCTTGAAACCACTGCCTTGACGTTTTCTCAATTTGGCACGGCCCCAGGCATGGGTATTCAAACACTAAACGCTCTGGCTTCTACTAGTCAAACACTTGCAGTCGGAACTACAGGAACAGATTTCGCAATCAGCAGCTCAAGCTCTACGCATACCTTTAACATCCCTGACGCAAGTGCAACAGCTCGTGGTCTTATCACTACAGGCGCGCAAACGGTTACGGGAACTAAGACCATTCAGACTAGCGCAGCAGCAAATAAGGGGCTGATCGTTAAAGGAGCTGCATCTCAAACAGCAAACCTATTAGAGCTACAAAATAGTGCTGGCACTGCTGTCGCTCAGTTCACAAATGCTGGTGCTGTAACATTTGCGAGCACTGTCACGGCAGCCGGAACATCATATATGCCAGCGCTCTACTTTGGCGCAAACGGGGCAGGGCTGCAAATCTTACACGGTAGTAGCAGCGTCAACGGAGTAGCTCTGGGCAGAGATGCTACGGTCGGCGAATCTGGTCTTTCGCTTGGTTCGTATATGACAGCTGGAACCAATCAAATGCGTCTTGGCTGGGGCGGTGGTGGTACAGGCTATTCTTTTACGGGATTAAGCAGCGGAGCAGTTGGACTTGGAACATTGTCACCAGGAGGACAGTTTCATGTAGTAGCAAAATCGGACATGAAGGGTTTGATCGTGCAGGGAGCTGCGAGTCAAACTGCTAATCTGCTTGAGCTTCAGAATAGTGCTGGGACTGCGCTTGTCTCCGTTACTTCGGCTGGAGTCCTATCAAGTGCAGTTGCGACTGGTACGGCACCATTTATAGTTGCATCAACCACACAGGTAGCGAATCTAAACGCAGCGACCGCAGGTAACGCATCAACTGTTACAACTAATGCAAACCTAACGGGGGTAGTTACAAGTACGGGCAACGCAACTGCCATAGCCGATGCGGCGCTATCTATTGCAAAGACATCTGGGTTACAGGCAGCACTCGATGCAATTATTCCCACTGGAATGATGGCACCTTACGGGGGAGCTTCCGCGCCTAGCGGCTGGTTGTTGTGCGACGGAACAGCGGTTTCACGCTCCACCTATTCGACGCTCTTTACTGCGCTCAGTACATCTTACGGGGCTGGCGACGGCACAACGACTTTCAATCTTCCAGACCTACAGCGTCGTGTGCCAGTAGGTCGTTTAGTCGGGACGGACGCGCTAGGTAATACGGAGGGAATTGCCTCCGCTTCCAGACTTCTGACGCACACGCACAAAATCTCAGCTCACTATCACAGCATGGGGGCGGGGGCGGATTTAAACATTGCGAGCAGTGGAACACACGACACGTCAATTGCTCATGATCACGCAGCATTTACTTCGGGAGCAGGAAGTTCGCACACGCATGGGCACAATCTAAGTATCTCATCAAGTGGCGCACATACGCACACCTACACGATTAACTATAATACAAATACCGTAAACACCGACTCAGCCAGTAATACTCGGATTAAAGGCACTGATGCAACGGGGACATCTAGAACAAATACGACGGCTATGGTGTTTGATACCAGTGGCGCTCATACGCACACAGTAGATACTGGATCGATTACTGGGGAGTCTGCCCATACCCACAGTATTGATGTACCTGCAACTGGGGCGCTGAGTTCTAGTAGCACAGGAGCACACACCCACGCATTAGGAGACATTTCGGGATCTATCGGATTAGTAACTGGAGGCGTGAACGGCAATGCCGTAATGACTTCGGGGGCAACTTCTCAGAACTATCAGATCGTGAACTACATTATTAAAACGTAAAGGGGCGATATGGACTGGAGCAAGGTGTTGATTCTTTCGGATGAAGTTGAGGAGAATCTTTCAAACGACTTCCTAATTGAGCGTATTCGTAACTGGCGCAATGTTGAACTGGCAGCTACCGATTACACTCAGTTACCTGATGTAATTGCCAATAAAGCAACCTATGCAATTTATCGTCAAGAGCTGAGAGATTTAATGGCAAAATCAGAAGATGCTAAACTCTTAGTCTTAATGTTTCCGAAAAGGCCATAAATGATTGATCATGGATTTTCAGCGCAAGAAGTAGCGCTTCTGAACCAAGTGCTAAGCCAGCTCACAGTCAACCCAGCAGCACCCGATGCGGTAGATATCTGTATGATAGTCCGCAGCATCCAGCAGAAAATAAACCCAGCTCAAGAGCCCATAGAAGTTAAAGAGTGATCCCACCATTTCGGTGACACTAACAAAATGGTCGGTGGCTGCCCCCATGTGCGCTTAATGACTGGAAGATTTCTAATTCTGCTGATAATCTTGGGCTTCTTAGGCAATAAACATGATTAAGCACCTTATCGCCATGGGCATTGATGATGACACATTCCGTTGGGTGGTTGGTTGCTTGATCGGTATCATAGTTTCCATTGGTGGCTTTTGGATGTCGCATCTTACAGATGGAGTCGGCGCAATGGCTGTGGATATTTCAGAGCATAGTCAGAGAATTAGTGTGTTAGAGGCAAACGTCCAGGGGGTAGATCGAAGGCTCGATAGAATCGAGGGCAAGATAGATTACTTAATTCAAGGGAAGCAAAAATGACCGCATATACATCCAAACTTTCTAAAGTTAGAGCGACGTCAGCAACAGGATCGTTCCCATCTCATATTGCAACTGCCACTCAGCCAACGGATGATGGCGTATTTGGAGACCCTATCGTTCAGGGTACTCCTCAGTACGTTCAGGTTATCCCATTTGGTGACGGCGCTAATAATTCAACATTTGACCTGCGAGTTATTGGCTGGAAGGTTTCCGGCCTTGGACTTTGGGTGCCAACAATTTTGGCACAGGCAGCTTGTAGGCTTTCTACTGCGGTAGGCGTAGACACCTATGAGGTTACAGCCTCTCAACGGTTTGCCGACGTAATTACTCTGACGCAAGTATTGACCAACGTAGACTCGAAACTTTCGAGCGCAACTGGGAACCTAATCGCATCCTTCCAGGTTGAGACCCGTGGGTCTACGTTTATCGAAATTGCGTTTAACCTCGGCACAGCGACTGGCGCAAACGCTCTAATTTCTTGGGTATAAAGCTATGAGCAGCGATAAGGCCAAGAAGATGCTTCTCGTTGATGAGGGGCTTCGCTTGAAGCCATATCGCTGTACGGCTGGTAAGCTCTCAATTGGCTACGGGCGCAACCTTGACGATGTTGGCATTTCCCAGGGGATTGCCGACATTATGCTGGATGAGGATCTCCAGGTTGCCGAGAAGGTCTGTAAGCGCATATTTCCAGACCTCTACGACAAGTGGGGAGAGAATCGCCGACTCGGCTGGATAAACCTGGCGTTTAACCTGGGGTATCCCAGGCTCATGCAGTTTCGCAACACTCTCAGGGCCGCCAGAATTGAAGACTGGATTGAGGTGGAGAAAGGGCTTCGAGGTTCTTTGTGGTTTAAGCAGGTTGGCAAGCGGGCCGAAAGAGTTATAGCGATGGTCTGTCATGAGATTTTTCCTTATAATTAGCCTCTTATGCTTATGGCCCCTCCTTGCACTTTACGCGGAACCGATACGAGGCGCGTCCTACATAGGGATGTGCAGTCCATATTTCCCATGCGCCAGAGCTCTGAAGATTCAGCCAGAGGCCATAGGCTATCTAGCAGATGCCTTTGGTCGCAAGTGCCAGTGCGTTCAGGAGGCCCTAGAGGCCCCTTCCCTCCGATACATAAGGGTCCACATATCGAATGGCACCTGCTTTCCAGAAAGAGGCAGGAGGTGCGGGAAGTCGGATGTCTTCTACGGCGAGACCATGAAGAGTGCGGCTCGTAAGATACTGTCAGGAAATAAGGCCATCTACCGACGGTTCCTCAAGGCGCTAGAAGGCTCTATGAGCCTCCTGGAGGGTCATGGCAAGGAGGTTCGATACTCGCCTATGCTAGAGTCTCCGTTTCCCTCTAGGGTCCGACAAAGGCTTCTGGAGGCCGTGGAAGAGCGTGTGGGAAAGGAGCGCACGGTCGATTCCGTTTTGTCTCAGCGGTGCCTAAATGGCTATATCTGTGAAAAGCATGGGGACTCCCCTAAATATGCTTTGGGCCAACGGTGTATTTCAGACCTCGATGGTAAAACACTGTTTGAAGCAAATCTTGAGAGCTTGAAGAGGCGGTCGGAACAATGCGAAGCTATATTCTACTGGTCTACGGGATTTAACCTCCTCCCCCTTGGCTATAAAGGAATCTTTATATCACCACAGGATAGGCGGCATAGGTTCTCAGGCTGGGAATTAGAAGGGCTTCGGCAATGTTTAGAGCCCTTATAACCCTCATAGTCCTTATGGCCTCTGGGTGTGGTAGTATACGGAATATAGGGCTATCGGTGTGGAACGAGACATCAACAGTCTGTCCAGATAGCGGCTATGACAACGGCGGAAGCGTAGAACCAGGATTGGGCTATTGTAAGTTTGGTCGCGGATTCTTTCTTTCTTATGAAACTAAAATAAACTAAGAGGCTCCTTATGAACTCAATTCTTATGTACCTATTTTCTAAAACACGAGTTGGAAAAATTGTTGATGGGAAAAAGACTGTAATTGGTGCGATGCTTGTCATTGTGGTATCCGCCCTTCAAGCTCTGGAAGAAATTGCCCCTATGTTTCCCGAACAGGCATGGCTAAAAGGCTCAACAGGAGCAATCTTAAGTGGCCTTAAAGCCGCAGAGCCGATTATAAACACTTTGGGTCTTGGTTTCCTAACGGTCGGAGTGCTGCACAAGGGCGCTAAGTTACAGTTGCCTCCAAGCAACTAATAGCACTTGCATCAAGCCGTATTTTGTATCAACCTATATGGGTGTGTATTACCTTTTATAGGAGGCATTATGAAGAAGTTAGGAGCCCTAGCTGGCAAGGCTGTTGTTGGAATGGCGATGTGCGTACTTGTAACCACAGCACTAAAGATAGCTTTTGAGTTCACGGTAGCAAAGGCTTACGGGCTAAGGGACGCTGTGTATGACGCCCTGCCGAGGAAGGAAGTTCCCAGGCGTCCCCTGGGCCTAGAGGAATCTATTCAGATAGCATCCAAGGACCATGGAGTAGACCCTCTGATCCTGAAAGTAATCGTGGACAAAGAGAGCACCAATGGCCACATGAGATCCCTCTATCGCTTTGAGCCTGGCCTGTATTCCAGACTGCGCGGAGAGAAGTCTCACCGCATTCTTAGCGACAGTGAAGTACGAATGTTAGCCTCCAGCCATGGAGCGTTTCACATATTGGGGCTTACGGCTGAGAGGGAGTGTCAACTACACTTCTCGCAGCTCTATGACGTAGAAACATCGGCAAGGTGTGCGGCAAAGATTATCCGAAACATCGACAATCAGGTGTCTGAAAAGTCCACAGGTACTCGATTGAAGGAAATCTTTAAGCGCTACAATGGACAAGGAGAGTCGGCAGAAAGCTATGCGAAAGATGCTATGGGAAGACTAGCCGCCATCCTTTACCAAAGGACTAGAGGCTGATAAGGCTACTCTTCCTGCCAAAGATTCTTAGAGGCGAAGTCCCCACAGACTTCGCCTCTTTTTTTATCTACAGCACGAGCTGCCTCTTCTTCTGTATTCCACATACCGCAGTGGTATCTGATTGCGTTGTATTGGAATGCAGCAACCCACCTATTATCCTTAGCTCGAAAGCTCACTCCCTTATATTGTGAGGTTCCTCCACGACTAGCCGTGTTCTGCTGGTTCTGACTGTTTGTGCATAAGCGTAGGTTAGACTTGCGGTTGTCTAGGGTATCACCGTTTATATGGTCAACCATGTACCCAGAAGGTGCATCAATTAACCATCTGTGCATTTTTAGTTTGGTTGCAGCGTAGGAGTGAGTTTTCTCGCCGTTGCCCATGGTGTGCCATTTATATCGACACGCCTTCTCATAGTCTTCGTCATCGACTATTGCAAACTGCCCGTGTCCGAGAGGAATTTTCTTTGCCATTGTTTAGTATAAGGACGTGTCCGTCCCTCCTTAAACCCCCGTGGTCAATGGCCTGTTTGACGGCACCAGTAGCGGTGTCTGCATCCACGCCTTGCCTAAACAAGGCCCAGTATAGCCCACCCTCGGTAAGTTGGTGTACCCCACTAATTTTCATGGCAATGATGATATTTTCCATTATGGCTTCTTCAGATTGCATATTTCCCCATTAGACACTTTGCATAGATTGCATATCGGTGCTTTCTGTCTAAAACTATAGGTCTATATTCGGCAACTATCTCGTAGTCTGGATATTCGCTCCGAAAGAACGAAGAGCCTATGTGGTGGAGGCCAATCTTGAACTCCCAGCCCCAATTGGTAGCCATAAGCTCATTAAGAACTAACAAACGATTCTTACCCATGTAGTGTGTAGTAATGTTTAGTTTTTCTGCTGCTGGCATACACGGATAGAGTTCCTGGTTTTTTTCCGTGTGAGTGGGAAACCAGGAGAAACCACCTTTCTTAGGAGGCAATCCATAAGAAAATCGGTTCAGCATTTCACAATAAGGCTGACGCCCGTTGGACTACTTGTGCCATGCTGATTGTACAAAGTACAACGCATATATGATGACACAAGGAGAAAGGCGTGTCCAATCGTATTCTTGATACAACATCAATAGACAAGCTCTCAACGCTCATTAGCATTGCCAAGGATAACAGCCTGGCCGTCTCCATTGATTATCTCGGCGGCTCTCGTGATGGAATGTGGATTATTCAGATATTTGATCTTCAAGAACGCATCGTAGTTTCGGCAAACGGAAAGACTGCAATAGAAGCAGTCAATAGAGTTCATGAGAACTGGTTTGCCAAGACTGCGCCAAAGTCATGAGCCGCATGAGAAACATGAACCCACATGACGAGCAGATGTCTTTGCCCTCTAGGCCCGTCGAACAGTTGAATTTTCAAAGTCTCAGCGAGTATGCATGTGCAAAGATGCTAGAGAAGTACGCAGGATGGAAAGGCTTTGAGGGTGCTACATTTCAAATCCTAGTAGGGCGAGCGATTTACGACTTTCGCATTAACGATACGTTTGTCGAGTATCACCCGATATCTGTACACCGAGAGTTTGGTACAGATGCCCTTAGAGATATTAGGACGGCAATCCGTAACCTTCCAAGGCAGAATAAACTGCTACTCATGGAGAGCCTAGCAGAAGAGCTCAAGGCTCAATATTCAAAGCGTCGAGGGCAAACCCTGGCAGCTCACCCAGTCTATAGTCGGATGGAGCTTCTATGCGTCCATAGCGTAGAAGAGTTTGTGGGAAAGGTACTTAGGCGTTTTGCAGTTAGAGAAGTACCAGATATTGCCGTTGCTGCACAAGAGTTTAGGAGGCTACAGAAAGCTGGCAAGCGCATGGGCATCAATTAAGTCCACGCGAGGGGCCTCCTCACGAAAGGCTTCGGGGCTAATAAGACAAAGGAAGCTGGCAAACTTTGGAGAGCTTGAGCTAGGGGACCCAAGGAATTGTATGCGCTTATTGATTACTAAGATTTCAGAAGACACGTCCCAAACCAGTTTAAACCATTGTGTCGAAAAGTCGGCAGGTAATAGCATCACTGTACGGTTGCCGAGGTTGGTTTCTAGTGCTGCCTTCTCGACCCACGGGCGAATGTTTGAGTACGGAGGGTTGCACCAATTCAAGTAGGCCCAGGGCTGTACCAAGCTATTATCTTCAACGGTGTAATAGGGCTCGCACTTAAAAGAGTCAGGCGCGGCGCAAACGTCTAGGTCGAAGTCCCCAAAGCGACTTTGAGCATACTGAAAAACCCATACGGGAGTTGCCCATGTGTCGTTTGCCACTAAGAACCTTTATCAAATACGAAGCGCAGGTGGTCTCTTACCCACCTGAGCCCGTCATCCTGTCCCTCCGAGAACCTATCCCCCCTCTCGCCCTCTAGCTTCTCATCAATGAAGTTCTCAAGTTCCGCTCGAAGCGTTAAACATCCAGCGTGAAACATCTCTTCCGAGGAGAGCTTTGTGGCCTTTGCTAAGGGTGTGGCCATAAAACTTTTATAGAGTTCTTTTTGTTCTTTGTTCACGGATTCTCCTTGATAGCGGAAACAAGAGGGGGGTAATGATCGTACCCCCCTCTCTTGATACTGTCAACATTAACGCCCTACAGTGCTTTTGACAATATCTCTAAAAGGCTATACTGACATTGATAGCCACCTACCGCACAGGTAACAGTGAACATAGTTTTTTCTATGGCTGTTATCAGTACGACAAAGAGCACTGGATAGCCGACTATTCTTGCTGTTTGCGAATACCAGGTAATAAAAGCATTCATTACTTATTGGCCCCCTCTCCCGTTAGCTTTTGAAATACACCCAAGCGTCGTGTGCGTTGACCCTCTTGATTGCTGCGATGCCTCCAATGCGCCGAGTCTCCAACTGGATCTTGTGTTGTCCCGTTGGCTACTAGCCCATTAAGCCCATCCATCAGACTCTCCACGCCCTCTGCGTCTCCAGCAAGCACGACAGAGCCACGCTGGAAAGGTGATGGCGTAAAAGCCATGCAGCCCGATAGCGCTGTAGTTAGTATTAGCGATGCGATTACTATTCTCATGTTGCCTCCTATAAGGTTAGTTACTTCTAAGGCTGATATGATGCCCTAGAAGCATAGGAGGTTTCGGAATTTAGCTTTTCTTTGGCTTAGGTGACTTAGGTGGCTTGTCGAACTCTTTCATAACAGCGTTAGTCTCAGCTATTGCGTCTCTAGTAGATTTTAAGTTCGAATAGATTGAGGAGAAAACCATAGCCTTTGAGACAAGGTACAGGTTGTACTTAATAAAGTGCCCAAGTATTAGGGCCTCCCTGACCTTCTCATCGTCGGTCAAGGGAGGATTTTTCGAAGAATCCGAAGTCATTACTTCTTCTTAGTAGTCTTCTTAACAGGCTTTTTAGCCACAGACTTCTTAGCCATAGGCTTCTTAGCCATAGGCTTCTTGTCAGTACCTTTTTTCATTTTTCCGTAGGGATTTGGCATATTCTCTCCAATATAATTAAAAGCTGCCGCACTCGATAAGCCGAGAAGGAAGCATAGGACCGATGTTAGTATAGTTACTTGCATCATTTACCTTTCAAAATGTTTGAAACGCTTTTTGCGCTCCACATCTTGCACGACCAATAGCGCGCCTTCCATTTTGGCCCAGGGGTATCATCGCATTGATGACGAGCTCTGAAGTTCTTTCTTCGCTCAGGATCGTCACGCTTGATATCCATTTTGGGGTCGCCAAAAGTTACTTTGACTACATTGCCTTTGTCGTTCTTCACATAGACCGCAAACTTCTTTGGTCCGTCTGGAGTTCTAAAAGGTTTATTCAACGTGACTCTCTTACCCTCACGCGTTATTGCCATTGCATTATGTCCTCAAAGAAAATTAGATCAATGGCATATCTGGCCATTTCATCCAATGTGAAATGTCGGACTTGTTCCATACCCATTGCCCATTTGCGTCCTGCTCCCAATACGCTGCGCTGCGGACACGCTCGGCATTTTCTGGGGCTTGAACAACGATGTACAGCTCTCTTGTTAGAGGCGGCAGGTCATTGACGCTATTCCATCCATCAATCTTCAGGGGCTTGCTGAGTTTATATTCCATATTCTTCCTTTTTAATCCTGTTTACTTCATCATTTGTTAGTACACCTTGATCGACTACTACTTCCTGTAAGGTGACTTCATTGCCATGCAGAAAAGTACAAACAGCATCTAACATCTCTCGGCGTCCAAGCATCAGTAGCTTGCAAAGCTCGGAAGATTCCACCTCGTCATGCTGTGCAAGCAGATCAAGGCGACTGGACTGCTCATCAATAAACGTCCAGAAGTTCTGTGCGTTGACGTACTGACTCTCACTCCAATGTCTGCTCATCTTTCAACCCTTATGCCATTTTTATCCCAGCTGACTATCTCTACGGAGGAGATTTTTGGATTATCCAAAATCCTTTCTGCCAGTTCTACCATCGGCAAGTCTTCGTATCTGCGAATTGCCATATCAATATCCGTAAAGCCTAGCTGCTCATATTCAAAACTAGCGGACTCATCAATAAAGGCTTTAACCTCATACTTGCCGATAGCAACTCTTATAATGCTCTGAATCTTCATACATTCTCCGCCCCAAATCCACTAGGAATCGTGGTTAGCTTGCCTCTATGTACTACGGAGCCCTTACGCATCACGATGCGCGTTAGTCTACGGCCTTTGCCGACTCGCACAAGAGCAGGGTGGGGGCGGCGATAGTGAGGTGCGTATTCGATTGATGCGCCAATATTCCAACCTTTCTTGCCCCTGCGGTGCGCTCGAAGGATGATCTCCAGCCTTTGCGCCTCAGAAGCCTTGTCCCACTTACTTACGTCCTTAATGAGAATGTCAGGAGCAATAATATCGGAGTCGCTATCTATAAGCGCTACGCACGCACATAGACGAATAAGCGCAGACATAGTGTCTGATGGGATAGAGACACCGACGTCAAAGCTCTCGTGCGCTGGCAGTAGGTTGGTAGCTTGCTCAATCGTCAGGTCGTCCCGAAGCGGAAAGAATTTAAAAGACAGTATCGGATGGCCATGCTCGTCAGCCTCTCCGATATCAAATGCAATGGTCATTCCAGTTATGAGGTTCTCACCATCTACGGCCTCTGGAACTAGTTGCAGTCCCATGACAAGACTCTTAACTCGGCCCTCTGGCCATACAAGCCCAGGAGTCTCCAAGCCTTCTGGTAGGCGCACTTCTATAGGCTGCACACTAATGTCCTTGAGAACAGAGCAGGGAATGTCCAACCGTAGGCCCAGGAGCATTGGGATTATTGCTGGATAGAGATTGTAATACGGGCGTTCTTTTTCTTCCCATAGCTTTTCGAGCATCCCACGACGAAACGCAAAAGCGTCGCCAATGCGCTCGGCTCCTTCGATGTAGTTATCGAAGAACTCCGTTTTATTAGAGAAGAGGCTTCTGCAATTTACTTGCTTCAGTAATTCCCAAAGGGGTCGGTATTTATAGAACTCCATGCCCTTAGTCCTCTCCTTCTTCGTTTAGAGTGCGCCCAACGACAATCGCTAAGAGGACGTATGAAATAAAAAGCAATATAACTAGCTCAATCATTTAAGGTCCTCGCTGAAGAAGTTGACACGACCGCTTCATGATGTCATAGTTGACACAATGTATCAACCTTTATGTTGAGAGGAATATTATGCCAAAACTAGGGCAGACTAGGTGTATTGATAAAGACGCATATCACGAACAGATTTCAAATCTTCTTACTATCATTGCAAAGAAGGGCGACAAGCGACGAGGCGATGTAGTTATTGCTTACGAAGAGGACATCAGCGTTTATGCAGTTCGCATGTGGCTAACACGACCGATTCCAAGGAAACACTGGAAGACTGTTTCACGGCTCTCTGGTTACTCGCTTGCGAGAGTAGAGGAGCTGTCAGTCAAGAATTTCATTATAGTATAGTGCCGTTCAATCAGGAAACTGTTGAGCTAAATCGCCCTCTAGCTTTTTCTGCATCTCTGGACATACAGGCTTTGCGGGACAGAACCAGCACCAAGCTCCCATTTTATAGATGGGGGCTTTTGCTTTCCCCGCCATCCATAGAGCCTCTTCAGCACCCAAGGTGAGCTTACTTTCCCAGGCATCCAACTCCTGCTTCGAGAATGTAACGGAGGTCGATGGATCGTCGATGCGTGGCTGTACAATACGCACTACCACATTCTCCAGAGCTTTCTTTGAGCACCTCCTGAGAGCTACTGCATAGTAAGCCAACTGTGGATTGTTCTCCGTCTTTACCTTCTTACCCTTGCCATACTTCAGGTCAATAATTACCCCAGTCGATACGCCGTTCCTAAGCCCAGTGGCAATAAAGTCTGCGGTTCCAAACATCGCCATGCCCTCATCAAACTTCAGGCGCTGCTCAATCCGTATCGCTGGCGTCCCGTCAAAACGCATGGCCTCTTCCACACACGCATAGACGTACTGCATAACGTAGTCGAACATCTCTTCGTTCTCTGCCTTCTTCTTCTCCAGAAACCTGTCAGTGAGGTCGTAATTGTCTTTCAACCACTGTTGCAAAATAGTCTCCGAGAACTCGTGCGCCTTCGTGCCCTCCAGTGCATAGATGCTTGTGGGGGGCTCTGGCACAGTCATGGATAGCCCAACAGAGCCAGGGCACTCTAGCCATCGCTCTGCACCACTTGCGGAGCATAGCGCGTGCTTTCGTTCGGCGTGGGGGGTTTCGTTCTTATCGGTCATTTACTACTACCCTTGTTTTTGCCATCTCTTCAGGTGTTTTGCTCATGATTTCTCCTTCTCATATTCATCTTTGGCGGCCTGGTAGCCAGCGAGAAAGTCTTCTTTCGCATGTCGGTCACGGCCGTTCGGGTACCACTTTCTCTCACCCTCTGCCGAGATGTACCACGATTTAGATACTGCCTCGCCATACTCGGCAGCCAACTCTTCAGGTGTCTTATAACTCATGAGCCACCACCTCTCTTGCTGCGTCCCTAGCATCATCCCAACCCATCCTGTAAATGTGCTCTACAATTTCCGCTGGAATCTCTACGACATTGTAGGGTGGCGTGGGTTCGAGACTAAGCTCGGTACTCATGCTGCATGAAAAAATAAGAGCTTTTTCAAATTGTTCTGCGCTCAGACCTCCTTTAATAAATGTGTCTATAAGCTTTCGTTGTCCTTGCCCTGCAAACTTCCAAGAGTCTCTGCCGTAGGGGAATCGTTGATTGTAACTCTTCTGTTGCTTATTCATGTGTCATCCACTGTAGCTTTTCTAAGATTTCAGCAGTTAAAAGCTCTGCAATTTCATTGAGAAACTCATATTTTTCTTTTGGAAACGAAAAGCCTAATATTTTTCGATGCGATCTTCTGGCAAGCTCTAGTCGGCTAAGGCAAACTGTAAAAACATACTCATCCGATACTGCGCTAGTAGTTACAGCTATTTGATCAATTATTCTCATCTCTGTGCCTCCCCCTACTTAAATATATACAGCTTGCCGCGAAACTCGTAGCCAAAGCACTCATTATCGTAGCCCCACCGCTTGCCAAAGAGCTTCACTAGCCACTCTTTCCAGAGTGGGATGTGAGTGTAAGTAACCATATCTCTTTACTCCTTCTCCTCACACATTTTCAGGCACCAGTTCAGCTTTCTGGCAAACTTCCGCAGGTCCGCAGGGTCCATCGCCCAGGCTTCTGTAGAGATCCTTGCATACCTCCCAGCTCCAGCATCGCATATCTCGACTGTCAGCTCCTGAGCGTCAATCGAGCAGCTATCCGCTTCTTGAGAGAATACGAACTTAGTCCCTACTGTCGGGTTTTTCATAAATACAATTATCGCCGTATATACGTTCTACGGAGCACTCTGAGTTCTGGCAGGTAAAGTAAGTCCCCCTTATGTGCGTATCGTCTACGAGCTTTGTAACGCTCACCCAGCCGCACTTTGGGCATCGCTGCGTGTTCTTATCCTCGTTGGAATCTGAATCCATCTGCATTCTCCTTCGAGGTCTTTGCTGTACTTACCCACGCTAATAGTTTGTGTCGGAACTCATCTACTGGAATTGCGGTAAAGCTCTCTACAATACGAGAAAAGCTCATTGCGTATGTGCGCTCAAACTCCTCACCTAGTTGGCCACTTATCCACTGCTCGGCATCACTCCTGTCTCTTTCCTTAACGCCAGGAGTGATAAGGTCCAGAACAGCCCGTTGAAGTACTGCAATCCCCAAGGACTGTTCTGGACATGAGTCAGAAGCCTCGTATAGCCATTCGCACTGCTTAACTTGATCGCGCATCGGCATATTAAGACGCTTTCTTGCGATCTCTGATATTCCGTTGCCCTTTGTCCATGAAGTAAATACGAATGGCTTTTTCATTAGAAGTTACTATCCTCAGTAGATTCAGTTGCCAACACCTCGAAGGCTTCCTCAGCACTTACACCACCGCCGCCAAATCGCTCGCCGTCCTTAACCTTCTGCACGGCGTTGAGATACAACGTAACGCCCCAGCCTGTAGGAATTGAGTAAGAGGCAGGAGTGAAGTTGATTCGTCCAAAACATCCACCATAGATGGCTTCTTTAGACTCAATCGGAGTGCGCGAACCATCCACTACTACTGGGCGCTTGGAACTCTTTGCCCGAATTATCCAGTGCCCGTAAGCAGGATCGCTTGGGTCCTTATCGTCACCATCTTTGATCGGAGGGTGCTTGAGCTTCTCTAGCGACTGGAACTTAGTCCCAAACGCTTCCTTTGCAACCTTCTCAAGATTCGCACGGAGTCCTGAGATGTCCTCGCTCTTTGGAATGTAGAGAGTTACCTCGTACTTTCCTTCCTTTCCTGCTTCCATAGCTTTTGCTTTCTCAAAAACATACGGAAAACTTACTCGACCAGTCGGGGTCGTCATCTTCTCGCCAAATACGCTACTCATTTTCATCTACCTTTACACTATTGACCGCATCGACGCTTTGGAGCGAATTCTCCTTTTCGTCTTCTCGATCACCTTTAAAGTCCCATACAAATCTTTTTTCGTCAGGCTTCTTAAACTTTGTAGTACGCTGTAAATAGTCCTCTACTTTCCGTCTTAAATCCTCCCTAACTGCTATTAAATAGTTGGGCTTTAACTCCTCAACTACTCTAATTTTGCCGTAAGACAAAAGAGCCGACATTGCAAAAACTCCAAGGGGTACTTCTTTAGGCCACTTAGATAGCCCGTACCTTGAATTGCCAAATTGCTGTCTCCAATAGCGGTACATGTATGCAAGGTAGTCAGCCTTTACATAATTTTGATCCTTCGGATACTTCGATAGTCCAACAGCTCTAAAGAAGAAGTATGCAGCTTCGATTTCCAGGTCTAATTCATACGCCAGCATGTACTTTGCATAGTCTAAAACTTTGCCGCGCTTGTCTTCAGGGATACTTCGGAACTCCTCAAACCCAATCCCATATGCATGAAGCAAGGGGAAGTTGGCAGATACCTCTACAATCTTTTTAGTTTCAAGGTTATTATTATCAAGTTGCAGTTTGCCAATTGCCCTTCTCTTCACGTTTCACCGAGCGCTTTTGTTATATCTCGTTGTTTTCTCTGTACTACTTTAAGTATTTTCTCATCGAGGCTATCCACAGCAACAAGGTATCGAACGCGACAAATTTCTTTTTGTGACACTCGATACACACGCGCCTCTGCTTGTTCGTTTGTTGACGGAACCCAATCATACTCGGCCATGATAAGAGTTGATGCTTTCGTCAGTGTCAGCCCCGTATTGGCGGCCTTCAAAGAACCAAGGAATACTCTGGCTTCACCGCTCTGGAACATGTCAACACTCTTAACCCTGTCATCAGGAGGTGTCAACCCCGAAATACTGACATGCGATATCTTTTTATCAGTCAGTCCCCGAATGAGATGCGCCATGAGCTCTCGATGGTGCAAGAAAACTACAAGGCACTCGACTTCCTCTAGCGTTTCTTCTATCGCCTGAAGTATGTGAGGGGCTTTAAGCATTGAGAGCTTTCTGCGAACCGTTGTTATATGATCACCCTCAACTGGTAAGCCGTTCTCAATTGCATTCACAATTGCGTCTACGTCAATGCCCCCTTCTGCATCTAGGACTTCCATTTCGGGCAAGCGTATTGGTACATTCTGTCGTACCAAGCCAGGTAACTCTCCGAGTACCTCTTCTTTAGACCGCCGCACCATAAAAGCCTTCGAGAGCTCTTTCAGTTGTGGAAGGTTCTTAGAGCCTGGGTATGTAACGCCCCATCGGGTTCGTTGTTCAATGCAGTAGGTTTTCTTATATGTCTCCCAGGAGCCGAAGTGCTTTTCGGAGCAGCGAGAGAAGCAGGTGTAGCCCTCTACTGCGCGCCCGTTTGGTAGTGGCGTTCCACTCATCAGAAGTCGAAACTGGCATCTTGCCCACAGAATCACTAAAATAATGCGAGCAGCTTGCGAGCTTGCGTTCTTTAAGTAGTGCGACTCGTCTATGATAAGTAAATCGTAGAATCGCTTTGAGAGTTGGTGATGAATGCGACAAGCGAGAGAGAACGATGTTATAATTACATTGGCATTCGGGCTTATTACGTCGGATGAGGAGTTTAGCACTTGAGCGACAACGGGAGCGCCTGGACCCTTAGACCATCGGGCAAGCTCTCGTCGCCAGTTTTCTTTTAAAGACGCTGGGCAAATAATTAGTGCCGAACGACTGCCTAGTGCATCATATAACCCAATTGCTTGTGGAGTCTTCCCTGCGCCAGGAGGGTCGCACAGCATTGCAGCACGCTCCTCGCTTCCTGTGAGAATAGCGTACAATCGCTGTATACCTTCTTGTTGATATTTATATAGTGCCATTAAGATTATTATGATATCAAATGTTGACAGGTTTCTACAAGGGGTGAAATTATGCCGAGGGGAGTAATAGTCAATCGTCGCACAGCAACGCCAAACTTAGTTGAGCTTGCACAGCGCAAGCTCGAAGATATTCCAGATATACCAGATAACTATCGCAGTAGATTGTGGAGCACGACGAAAGTATTTCGCGAGGTAAAGCTCACGGAAGAAACAGATCACTTCCTTGGGATTATGTGTCTACACTTTGGAATTAAGAAAGACGACATCATCCTACACGCCATTAACCTGCTATGGAGCGAGGTGGTTCACTCTGTCGATACTGAAAGATTAAAGTTATACGAAGATCATGTTGAGGCAGTCCGCTTTGAAAAGTTGCAGAAAAAAGAGCTATCGATCAACCGACGTGCAGCTGGATTAAAAGAAGGCATGAGGCAGTGGCACAACGATAATCCATCAGCACATGTAAGAGCTTACGGGAATTGTACAACGTGGAACTTAAAGAAAAAGGCAAAGTGATGGAGGCAAATACCGTGTTGAAATTTACTGGAGGCAACGAAGAACTAAAAGCTCTCGTCCTGCAAACCGCAGAGAGGTATGTTCGTGCGGGTCTGCATATCGTCTGCGTCCACAGTGCTTGGTGCGATAATAAAATTAAGCGCGGCAAGGCTCCAAGCCACTACGCCTGGCAGAAGGATCGGTTAGAATGGGGGACGTTGAGAGAGGAGATCCTGCGCGTCTGGTCCCGTGAAGGCGGATGCAACATTGGCCTAAAGACGGGAAAATCCTCTGGCCTTATATGCATCGACGTAGACTCAAAGTCAGGGGGCCTATCGTGGTACATGGAGCATGAGGACCATCTCGGTAGTCCCATTGTCGAGAAAACTCATGGTGGTGGTTTGCATCTATACTACAAGTATCCAAAGGGGGTAGAGAGACTTGAAACGCTCTCTTCCGCCAAGCGCTTATGGAAAGGTGTGGACATTCTTGCCGATGGCCACGGGCAGGTTGTCACCTGGCCGTCAATCCACGCCTCGCAAGAGTTGCAATACACCATGGATCGGAGTCTGGACCTTATAGACGCCCTAGAGGAGGCAGACGAACTCCCCCGTTGGATACTTAACGAGATAATCAAGAGGGCTTCTTCTGGTGAGAGAGCGGAGACGGTAGGGTCGCAGATGGCCGAAGGGGACTCCCTGGACGTTAGAGCAGCTTCCTTGGCGCTAAAGGACCTTCAGGGTGCCGCAAGTGGCCAGGGTGGTGACCTTCAGACCCTAAAGGCGGCTATGATTTGCCGAGATTTTGGTCTTAACGTATCTCAGGTGTATGAACTTCTGTTGAGTGAGTATAATGGGCGATGCAGCCCTCCGTGGAACGCCAAGGATCTAAGGGATAAAGTAGTCAATGCTTTTAAATACGCTAAGGGACAACAAGGCGCTATGAGTATCAGTAACGCTTTTACAGATGAGCCTAGTGTCCCAGAGGCGGTTACCAGTGGTGCGGAGAGATACTCCAAGAAAAATGCGGTGCATAGCGCCAAAGTATTTCTTTCAAGGCACAAGGGTCGCATGGACTGCTACGACGGTCAGTTAGTAATGTACGACGCAGAGGACCATAGGTGGACAGTAGTTTCTGACGGAATGATGGACTCCATCATCTATAGAGACATTGAAAAAGCTGAGGGTGATGGAGAGCTTTTAAGAACTCTGAAGGCCAGCTTCCTTTCCGACATTCGAAAGATTGTAAAGTTTGAGCTTAATAAGTCTGGAGCTATTCCCGATGTCCACTGGCGTGGAAAGGAGGGGAAGGACTTTATCTCTTTTCGTAATGGCATTCTCGACGTGCAAACTGGAGATCTCTTAAATCACTCAGAGCGCTGGTTCTGCTTTCAGTCTGTTGACCTCGACTATAAGGACGATGCAGGTTGCGAAGGGTTCCTTAGCTTTCTTAATGACGTTTGGGAAAGTGATGCAGAACTTATCGAGTCGCTAAGACTGTGGATGGGCTATTGCTTATTGTCCCAGGCCAACCTTCAGAAGTTTGCAGTATTTAAGGGCGCATCTCGCGCAGGAAAAAGCACGCTCGTCGGTGTTATCGAAGCGATGTTGGGTCGCAGTAATTGCACCAGCACCAGCTTATCCCTTATCGGCAGCGACTTTGGCCTAGAAAGCCTGATGGGAAAGAAGCTCTGCATTTTCCAAGATGCCGACAGAGCTTCAACCGACAGAATGGGTGTAGCAACCGAACGCATTAAGAGCCTGGCGTCTAACGATCCCCTGGGCATAAATCGTAAGGGGCAGTCTGTTGTCAACCAAAGGCTTTCGATCAAGGTAGCGTTTGTGTGCAACCGTATGCCGCCGTTTTTGAACGATGAAAACGCTCTGACAAATCGCATGTTGGTGTTCCCCTTCTGGAAGTCTTTCGAGGGCCGCGAAGACTTTGGATTGCTTGAGCGACTTGAGGGAGAGATCCAAGGGGTTTTGAATTGGGCGCTTGTCGGTGCTCGTAGGCTTTTGAGAGGCGAGAAGCTCGTCCAATCCAATAAAGGGCGAGAGGCACTGCAAGAGATTCACGAAGCTCTCGATAGCGTCCAGGGGTATATAGCAGAAGCAGTAAAAGATTCGGGGCACGAGCACAATAAAGTCAGTACGAGGGCACTTTGGGAGTCTTACCGCGAGTGGTGTAAAGACAGCGGAAGATTTGCGAAGAACAAGCAAAAGTTTTTTATGGAGATCGGTAATCATTTGCTCTTAAAAGATCGCAAGTATAGAACCAACACCGATAGAGGCTTTTGGGGCATTACAATCGTGAGCGATATAATGGGATTAGTCGATGAAACAATTGATGATAGTTGCCCTTTCTAAAAGGGTTTTAGTGGCCCTGGGGATTTTTGTAATCCTTTGGACCCTTGGGTGTGTCACTCCAGGAGTTTATGGCGCTATGAGACCTAACTACTGGGCTCCTTACTATCGTCCATATCGTCCATACGGTCCTCTGTGGAGTCAGAGGACTCAGAGGCTAAAAGAATGTCACGAATCTCACCTGCCTGTTCGGAGGAGATGGAGACGTTAAACGTGTTGTCTCTTACCAACGTGGCCCGCACTGGAATGTTATCTTTTGATGACGTAAGCCCAGTGTACTGTTGCTTGCGAACATCTTCGTCGAACACATCTGGGCGCATAGCCTTGAGCAAAAACATTAGAAGTATGTCCGACTTTGCAGTAGCACGCAGCATCGCAGCCTTGCGAAGCTCCTCAACCCAATCTTCCTGCGCGTCTTGTAACGCTTTCTTAAAAGTGTGTTGAGTCTTCCATTCCTCTAAATCTTTTCGAGTAGAGAAACATTCTCTTAGAGCTATCTTCGTAATTCCACCAGATGAAACGTAGTAACGAATAAAAGACTTCTGAGCGTCGGAAAGCTCTCCATCGCTCGCAGAAAGATCCGAGGTGCTAAGTGCGCTAAAGGCAGGAGCCTGTCCTGTGATCTGCTTAATGTATTTAAAAGTTGCGGGATCTACCGCCTCTGGCAACTCTCCTCTACGAGTTGGCTGAAGTTTTTTCTTCTTCGCAACCCCATCAGTTCGTAGACTTTCGGGCAAACCGCACACAACTGAAGGATCTAGTTCGGGGTTATTCTTCTTCATGGGTTTCTCCCGTGGCTTCCTCGATCAGTGCAGCTTCTTTTAGCAGCGATATGTCCGTGACTTCTTCTAGTGACATAGCTCTGAGTGGTTCAAACTCTCTGAGTTCTTCTGATGGTTCAATGGGCTTGAGGCTCTTGAGCTTTGATAGTCGAGTCATAATTCCACCAACACAAAGGCCGCGCTGTGAGGCCAGCATCTTTGTTTGCCTTGTCAATTGAAGCCTTCCTAGTTCCTTGCGCTCAAAATCAGTGATTCCGTTTCTAAGGGCTTCTGGACGTTTAGGTCGCAGCAGCACATTAGGCCCATGATATGCCTCAAGAACTTTTAGTGGGCTTTCTGATCTAAGAGTGGCAATGGGCCGTATTCCTTTTCTTATGCTACGCAATAAGTCAGGCGTTTGCGAGATTCTGGTCTTCGGAAGATCAACTCGCTTAGGTTTAAAGTGAGTCTCTTTGCTGTAACCACCTGGGCGCTTATATGTCTTCCAGACCTCTACTGAGACTGTTGATCGAAGAAGGGTAAGGAGTTTAAAAGCTCGGCCAGGCGTAGGAGGCTCGGATTTGTGAAGAACAACGGGAAGGCAGGGATGAGGACGCTTCTTTTTTCGGCCAGCCTTTAATAGCGTGCAGTATTGGCACTCCAGGCAATGATCGATCTTAGTTATAGCTATCATCGCTCGGAATTTCCTCTGCGGCTAAGGGGCTAAGAACTTTTGGCACCATCGCAATCTTTAGGAGATTGACCATGGCCATTGTTAGCTTTTCGTGACGCTTCTGGCGAAGGTGCAACGAAAAGAGCTGATAGTGAATGAAGATGACGTACAGCAGCAGTCCTGTCATCATTTTGTATCTACTCGCATAATAACACATTTCGGTTTGTACGCTTTGCTCCTAGCTGCAATCTGTATGCGCTTGTGAAGATGGATAGGATCGACCGAAAGGATTTCGCAGACCCAGAAAAGTGTGAAGGGTCGATCCTTCTTTTCGGAGAAGATCCAGGCACCAGCGTCATACTGTAGATGAGCCTTGCCTTTTTCGGGCGCAATATAGTCAATAAGTGCCCGTTGCACTATTGCAATGAGAAGCCGCTTTTCGGGCGTAAAATCTTCTGCCTCCTCATTTGAGGGATTGTTTATTTCGAGCTCTGGGATTCCGTTCCTAGAGCTCATAGGTCATCCCCATCTTCAAAGGCAAATGGAGCCCTGGGGCCAGGGCCATCTTCAAAGGCAAATGGGGCTCTGGGGCCCTGGGACTTTGCCTTCGGCAAGGTGTGGGGTCCTTTAGCCTTAAGGCCCTCTCCCTTAGGGCCCTCTAAGCCCTCGCCCTTGCCCTCCCCTTCCAGATAGTCCCTCAAAGCCTCTAGGGCCTCTCTGAGGCCGAAGACCACTTGGGCCTTATAGCCCCTGGAGGACGCTAGGGCGAGAAAAACCTTCTGGGCCTTACTCACCGTACCCCCAAGGGCCTTGAACTCCAGGAAGAGGCCGTGGTGGCCTCTGGAGGGCCATGGGATGAATATGTCGGGAACGCCAGAGAGGGTTCCCTCTTGCCAGGCCCTTACGCGCTTAGACTTGGAGTCTAAGAAGCCATTAGGGATGGCAAAGGCACCCTGGAGCCTATGGTCCTTCTCTGCCATCCGTCGGATGACAGCAAAGAACCTAGACTGCTCCTGATGCTCTGAGATGCGGGAAACCATAAGCCCTATGTAGCTGATGTGACATGATGCTCAAGGTCTAGGAGGGCCTCAGAGGGCCTCTAGGACCTCTGGGCCCTTCCCCTTGCGCTCAGAGGGGCTCTCAGGACCCTGAGAGCCCCTAGAGCCCTCCTGGGGTCCTAGAGGCTCCCCTGAGCACCATCGGTCGGTGATGGGGCCCATCACCGACCTAAGTACCAAGCATTGTTGGGGAAAAGGTGAAAAGGGCAAAAAGGTGACAGCGAGTGACAGGTAGTGACAGCACTTTTCAGAGGCTGTCACCTCCGCAAGTACCATATATTATTGAGGAAAGAGGCTAAAAAAGCAAAAAGGTGACAGAGGTGACAGCACTTTTGGGGTACTGGCTGTATTATTATGTGCGCTTTGTATGAAGTGGTCGTTGATACAGTTGACACTTATTATCATAGCATAAATATATTGCTACTCTATTTAGTGTATTTGCTGTCACTCAGTCACTAATTGATACTTAATAAGAGATAAGTATATGAAAAGATAAGGTGTTTGGATGTAGAAAAAAAGGTGACAGCCCTCAAAAAGTGCTGTCACTACCTGTCACTACCTGTCACCTTTTCGGAGCTAAGTAGCTGATTACTGGTGAAAGAGGCATAAATGTGTCAGCGACCACTTCGCCTAGCTTGTTGACACTTAGGGTGTTTTTATGAAGTTTCCGTTGACACTTTTAGGGCTTTGTTAGTTGACACCCAACCTAATATCAGCTACTTAGGGCTTGGATGTGTCAATGTTGCTTAAAATACGTCAACAACCAACCCTGTAATATCAGCTACTTAGGTTGTCACTTGTGTCAATTTATTGAGATTCTCTGAACCAGGGATCAACTACTTAGGTCATCTCGTTGACACTTCCTATCGTGTTGTGCGTGTCAACATTGACACTTTATACACGAAGTGGTGGTTGACACTTTATAAGATCAGGTACTTAGGTGTTTTACCTGATAGAACGGCAAACGACAAAAATAGAACAAAGGCCCCCTATCGTCAGAGCCCTTTTGGGCCTTCAGATAAAAATATAGGGGGCGCAAAGGCCCCCTATCTGGAAAATGGGGGGCCTTTGTGCCCCCCCTCTTATAGCCCCGTAGGGTTACGGCTCCCTATCCCCATACCACGCCTCAAACTCCCTGGCCCGCTCCGCCAGGACCTCTAGGGCGTCCGCAAGCCGCTGTAGGTCCTTGTCCCAATCGCTAAACCTTTGGCCGCCAGTGGCCCGTAAGCTCTCAGACACAACGCTAAGGACATCACCAGTCCCAAGCGTGTTGATGGCCCCTAGAAGGTCCAACTTCAATAAGTCTCTTTCCATAAATGCACACTCCATAAAAAAGTGGAGGCCCCCCCGATGAGTGGTCGGATGGCCCCCTGAAGGACTTAGACAACAGGAGGGATAAATCCCCTTTGCCTCAGTCCTTCCAAACTGAATGGCCCCTTGGGCCCCTTGGGCCCCTTGGGCTCTAAACGTACTGCGCCGCAAGATCCCACATGCCCCTATTGAGCTCTATCGAGCGGTCTATGCTCTTTACGGCCCTGGAGGATATTCTGGTCCCATCGGCCCTTTGCTGCCTAATGCCGCCTCGTATAACGTGCTCCTGTACAGTATTGAAGGTGTTCCATAGCGTTGGCTCCTTCTGCTCCCTGCGATGGTTCCAAAGCAACTGTGCTGGAACTATGGAATACTGAGAGCCATCCCATGCCATGTCGATTACACGCTGCGCGAAGGTAAGCTGGCCTTCTCGGTCCATCGAAACGGCCTTCATCTTCTCGCTCATCTGGAATGCCAGAGATAGGTTCTCTATGCACATCTTGAGTCCCTGCATTATGCTGCTTTCAGACAGCGAGAGATGCCGCACCCGAATGTCTGCCGCCGTATTGCCCACAACCAGCCCATTGGCGCAGATGCGCTCATACATGCCCGAAAGTAGCTGCAACGAACTTGCCCCGTCATGACTGTTCTTTACAATAATGCGAGGAAGCGTAGAGCCACCTTCAAGCAGTGAGTTGGAAAGAACTACGGTGTGTAGCTGCTTGCCCACGTTCTCGGTCTTCTTTGCCTTCTTCTCGTTATAACCGACTGGTTGCCAGCCCTGCCCACTCAGAATGTCTAAGATTCCTTGGGTCGAAGCCATGGTGTATTTCGAGCTTACCAGGCTCGATGGGCTAGAAGCCATAATCGTTGCCTTGTTAGTTAAGTCTATCGTTGATGCTGTGCGTCCTACTATTTCCATAATTGCCTCCGTATAGTTTATATGGTGCGACGGCCACGAGCCGCCTAACCTATGTTCAGTTATTTCATTATAAGGCTAAGTGCCTTGTTACACGTTACGCTATCGAACTGGCCCCTTTCGCAAAGTAGCCTACCGATTACTTCCGCAATCGGTCGCACCTCCTCACGCAAGTCGCTGCGATATTCCCTTTTCTGGCCCCTGAGATAAATCTCTAAGCCCTCAATCAACATCTTGAGCCCTAGCTCTACATCCGTGTGCCCGTACATGAGACACCGCTGTCGCGAGGTCTCTACGGGCATCTTCCTCTGTTGAGCAAAAAGCCCTGCTGATAATTCCTGCAATTTAGTTTGCATAAAACTCCTTTAAATAATCGTCTATAGACCCCTTAAAGAATTGCGTGCCCTTTCGGTCCTCGGAGTCGTCTGAGCCTCCCATGTCCAGCTCAAGAACCGTAAGGTTTGTTCCGTCGATCTCATAGTGCCACTGAGTATCTCCGTGTATCTGCCAGTGCTCTGTGAACTCGGCGTTCTTGTTGGCGCGAATGAACTGCTCAACCAATCCGCCACGAATATCGCTGAGAGGTCTTTGCCGTTCCTCCTGTAATTCCATCATCTTCTTAAAGTAATTAGCTGCGCCCTTTGGATATCCGTCCCAGTGAATATAGATATGGGCCTCGGTGCCCTTTGACGACTTGAATGTATAAGTTGCTCTTGTTGCCATAATTGCCTCCTAAAGTTTTTGAGCCTATGGGGCCACGAACCCCATCCACTTCATCTATACTATACCGATGCCTTGCTTGTGTCAACAGATTCCTTATTTCATAGCCGCCAGAATTGGCGCTAGTAAATCGGATGGGAATGCCTCACCTTTTATTGGCATAAGAACCCCTAGCGTAGTGCTGTCCTTGGTAGCTACGAGTATGCCCTGATTTAGTGCATGTGGGTTTAGCTCTAAAGTTATTGGACACGTCGGTTCTGAATCGGCCCCCATAGTCTTTGCTAGTTCCAGTAAGTACTTGGCATTGATTGTAATCCTGATAGCTTGCGTGCCACAAAGTTTGATCGACTCTAACACCTGCTTCACATCGGGGGCTTGGGCATCTACCGTGTTAGCAGTAAAAGACCCATCAATACTAACAAGAATGTTGGACCCCTCAACTACTCGCAGCCCTATGTCCGCAACCTTCTTAGTCGGCATCGGTAGCACTAGCGCTAGGTCTTGTGGCTCCTCTTCGGTAGTTAGGCGAATTGCCAGCATGTGACCGTTGGTTCCAAAAGCGTAGCCGTTGCGGTAAAATACAGAATCTAACTGCCTATAAGCCTCTTTAGATGCACACCGTTGTAGCTGCCTTGATTCGGCTTTTATTGTAATTGTTTTCATGGCCACTCTCCATTGCCTACGGCTTAATTGCCCTATTCATTTATACTATACTGATGTCTTAAATGTGTCAACAGATTCGATAGACTTTTCCAGATCTATCGGTCGTTGCCAGCGCTCAAGACAGATAATGCCGTAAACCAGCATACTTATGACCGCTAACGTCTCCAAAGTTTTTACTGTCACTTCTGCTGCATAAATGTACTTTTCCATAGTTATCTTACCTTTTGCGCGGAGGGGCGCGAGAAATAGCCATGCTTAGAATCGTCTTTCGATGGTTCTACGGTTGCCTTGAAGGACACTTCCTGCCCCCTCTCCGCTTCCAAGCCCCTCGGCACTGTGCCCCATAGCGTGTAGCCCCCTGGAGTTTTAACCAGCATCTTCAACGTTGCCCCGTATTGCCCCTCGACGACTTTAGTAGAGATTACGGTCCCAACTATATTTATGCGGCCCGTGGGACAATCGAGTGCTTTAGCCTTCTCTGCTGCTCTCTCTGCCTCCAGTGCTCCTCGGTTTTCTATGCGATACATCAATCGCCTTAAAAACTCCCACTGCTTGTCCGAAAAGCTGCCGTAGGAGATGAGCTTCTGAACCATATCTACGATGATTACCTTGTCACTATCCCCTCGTTCTTTTGATTCCCAGATATTCCAGGCCGCAAGTAGCCCGTGCTCTTCAAGCTGCAATCGACTTCTTGCTTTGCCCGTATTGTACTCACGCGCACTCGCCACTTTCCTTCGCGCTGCATTAAAAGCACTCTCGCATCCCATGCGTAATTTCTCGGCGCAATCCTGGCCCACTCTGATCATCTCATTGTGCGACTCGTGATAGAACGCCGCGAGGTATGCAGCATTGGCCCCGCAACACTGACACGTTCCGCCGTGAGTGTGATCGGCCCATCGAGCTCCGTGTTCCGACATAAAGTTTCGGATATTTTGGCGCTCTTCTTCCATTAGCATGTCGCCACCGACGACACTTCCGTGCGTTTGATCGTACCAAATTCCTACGAATTGATATTCTGCTGGCTCAATTGCCCCTGGTCTGTGTATGTCTGTTCTCACGCTTGCCTCCTATTAAGATGGTCTGACGGTCACGAACCGTCTAACTTTTTCTAGTTTCTCATATCCTTTAAGATGTGTCAACGGGTAAAAATATTCAGAAATATTTTGTAAAATAAAAAAAATATATTAACTTTTTTCTATAAGATTTCAAAAAGAGGGGGGTACCCCCCAAGGTAGGGGATAATTTCCCTAGTAAATTCAGGTACTTGACCTCGATTCAGGTACTTAGCCACGATCCAGGTACTTAGCCTCTAGTCGGTCCAGATACTTAGCCACGGTCCAGGTACTTAGCCACGATCCAACTACTTAGCCACGGTCCAGGTACTTAGCCACGATCCAGCTACTTAGCCACGATCCAGATACTTAGCCACGATCCAGCTACTTAACTACGATCCAGCTACTTAGCC
>SESD01000191.1_pt1 | contig 37909 bp, 38 predicted proteins | sample 3171411 | NCBI WGS metagenome assembly SESD01 (sample SAMN06051880, study PRJNA518727) | freshwater metagenome | biome: subpolar coniferous forest; feature: holomictic lake; material: water; isolation source: holomictic Lake 442, 16.5 m depth | place: Canada: near Kenora, Ontario | collected...
TCCCGGCCAGGGCGGCGGCGGCAGGTTGTTCTGAGAATGCAAGGGACGAAATATGAATGGATTGCTCGGTCGACTGATCATCTGGCAGAAGCTGGCCATCTTCGGGCTGCTTGGCATCGCCGTGGCGCTGCCGCCAACGGTGATGTACCTGCTCACCAGCAATGCCGGCATTCGCGCAGCGCAAACGGAATCGGCAGGCATCGAGCCGTCCAGGGCCCTGCTGCGCGTCATTCAATATACCCAGCAGCATCGCGGCATGTCTGCGGGGTTCCTCGGCGGCAACGCCAGCATGGCCGGTCAGCGTGAGCAGACGCAGGTGCAGGTCGACAAGCTGATCGGGGAAGCGGGCACGATCCTCGGCCACGACATCAAGCAAGCCAAGATCGTCGCCAACTGGACGAAGGCGACACAAAACTGGAAGTCGCTCGCCCAAGACGTAGCGCAAAAGTCCATCACGGGTGCCCAGAGCTTTGCAAGGCACACCGCACTGGTCGCCGAATACCTCGTGGTGGTGGACCAGACCGCCGACGAGTTCGGCTTGTCGCTCGACCCGGACGCGGACAGCTATTTCCTGATCAACGCGGTGCTGGTGCATTTGCCCAATCTGACCGAGTCGCTCGGCCAGGCGCGCGCCCGCGGCGCGCGCTTTCTGGCGCAAAAGGAGATTACACAGGAAGATCGTGCCGACCTGTCGAGCCTGATCAGGCTGACCAAGTTTCATGCTCAGAACATGAAAGTGGTGCTTGGCAAGGTGGTGGAGTTGAATCCTGCCATCAAGGCCGCGCTGGCAGAGCCGATGAAGCACAGCGAGGCAGCCGTGGAAACAGCGATCCGCCTGGCCGAGGAGCAGGTGATCAGGCCCGACAAACTCTCGTTTGATTCGGCCGAGTTTTTCAAGATCTACACCGGCGTGATCGATACCCTGTTCGCCCTGAATACCCGTGCCATGACGGAGTTGAGCGACATGACACACGGCCGCGAGTCGCGCTTGCGGAATTTCCAGTACTCGATGCTCGGCTTAATCGCGCTGATCACCCTGATTGCCACGGCAGTGGGCTATGCCATCACCCGATCCATTACCCAACCGATGGGCGAGGCGGTGCTGCTCGCGCAGCGCGTGGCTGCGGGCGACCTGAGCGCCACAGTGGAAGTGAAAAGCCGGGACGAAATCGGCATGCTGCTGCAGGCCTTGAAGGACATGAACGAGAACTTGAAGAAGATCGTCGGCGAGGTGCGCAGGGGCACTGAGGCGATCGGCAGCGGCACCAAGGAGATTGCCAGCGGCAACGCCGACCTCTCCCAGCGCACCGAACAGCAGGCCAGTTCACTGGAAGAAACAGCCTCGTCGATGGAAGAACTGACCTCAACTGTCAAGCAAAACGCAGAGAACGCCAAACAGGCGAACCAGCTTGCACTGGGCGCCAGCGCAGTGGCGGTCAAGGGCGGTGCGGTGGTGAGCGAAGTCGTGACCACCATGTCCTCGATCAACGAGAGCTCCAAGAAAATCGTCGACATCATCAGCGTGATCGACGGCATTGCGTTCCAGACCAACATTCTGGCCTTGAACGCTGCGGTGGAAGCGGCACGCGCCGGTGAGCAAGGGCGTGGCTTTGCGGTGGTGGCCACCGAAGTGCGCAACCTGGCGCAGCGCAGCGCGGCAGCGGCCAAGGAGATCAAGGCGCTGATCGGCGACTCGGTCGACAAAGTGGGCGCGGGTACCAAACTGGTAGACGAAGCGGGCAAGACGATGGAAGAAATCGTCACCTCGGTCAAGCGGGTGACCGACATCATGAGCGAGATCACAGCGGCCAGCCAGGAGCAAAGCGCGGGCATCGAGCAGGTCAATCAGGCGATCACGCAGATGGACGAAGTGACGCAGCAAAACGCGGCCCTGGTGGAAGAAGCGGCGGCGGCGGCAGAGTCCCTGGAAGAGCAGGCGCAGAACCTGGAGGCGGCAGTGGCGGTGTTCAACGTCGGCAAGGCGGTCCATTCGGCGCGATAAGATGTGGGCAGTTCCAATTTGAAACCCTATGCTGAAACGGATCAATGTCGAACATCTGAAGCTCGGCATGCACCTGCACGAGCTCTGTGGTTCGTGGTTGTCGCACCCGTTTTGGCGCACTTCCTTTCTGTTGAACGATCCAAAGGACCTTCAGGGCATTCTTGAAAGTGGCATTCAGGAGGTGTGGATCGACGTTGGAAAGGGTTTCGATGTTGATCCCGGCCAGTCCAATGAAGAAATGGAAGAGCCGTTGGATCACGAGCCGACCGCGGTTGCCGGGCGCATTGGCGAACTGCCTCGACACACGGAGACGTCAAAGGAAACACTTCACGCCGCCAGGATTTTCGCCAGGAGCAAGAAGGTCGTGGTCTCGATGTTCCAGGAAGTGCGCATGGGCCATGCGATCAAAGTCGCGGACGCCTTGCCACTGGTGGAAGAAATATACCTTTCCGTGATGCGCAATCCGGGTGCCCTCATCAGCCTGGCCCGACTCAAGACCGTCGACAACTACACCTACATGCATAGCCTGGCCGTTTGCGCGCTGATGATCGCCCTGGCACAGCAATTGCAGCTCGATGAACGGCAGGCGTGCGAGGCCGGACTCGCAGGACTGCTGCACGACGTCGGAAAGATGGCGATTCCACTGGAAGTGCTCAATAAGCCTGGCAAATTGACCGAGGCTGAATTTGCACTGATGAGAACCCACCCCGAAAGGGGATACAAGATGCTGCTGCAGGCGATTGGCATCTCCAAGGTCGTGCGCGATGTTTGCCTGCAGCATCACGAGAAGGCAGATGCCAGCGGATATCCGCAGCGGCTTGGCGCCGATGTGACAACTCTTTTTGCCAAGATGTGTGCAGTCTGCGATGTCTACGACGCAATCACCTCGGACCGTCCTTACAAAAAGGCATGGAATCCCGCCGAAGCGCTTCGCGAGATGGCACAAAGGATGCACGGGCATTTCGAAATCGCCCTGTTTCAGGCTTTCGTCAAGACTGTCGGTATCTACCCTGTTGGTACGCTGGTAAGGCTTCAGTCCGGACGCCTGGGTGTCGTCGTCGATCAATCGCGTCGGTCACTGCTGGCGCCTCTGGTCAAAGTGTTTTTTTCGACCAAATCGCAAGTCAGGCTGGCGCCGGAAATCGTCGATCTGGCGAGCCCCGGTTGCAATGACAAAATTGCTGCGTTTGAAAACCCCGACGAATGGGACTTCCCGGATATGGAGGCACTTTGGCTGGGTGTCAATGAAAGGCCGTGACCCGCGCGGTCAATGATTCAAACGGACCAGGCCCTGAGACACGCGCTGTGCCACGAGAAAGTTCGAGTCGACACTCTCGGTGTAAGCCAGCACGGTATAGCTGGCGTAGCCGCCATCATGAACCAGTTGCTCGGCCCGGCTCGCGAATAGCTGCCACGCATCGCCGTTGCCACTGCTGGTAAGAGGATTCTTGCGCAGCAAAATGCGTATCCGATCATTGCCCAGGGGCGTGCATTCTATTTGCCAATTGACCCAGGGAACGCCGACCACCTGGTCTGCAGCATCGGTCGCCGTCGGCTGTTTGCCGATCGCGGCGCAACCGGCCGTCAGGCTGGCTGCCAACAACCAGGTCGAGCCTGCCCAGTGCCGAAAGCGTGCCATGCCAGGACTCAGAGGTAGCTGAACAATGAAAGCCCGGCCACCTGAGCATATGCTTTCTGCGCCGCCTGCAGGGTTAGCTGTTGCTGTGAGAGTTCGGTCATTGCCGCGGCGTAGTCAACGTCCTGCAGCCGGGACAGTGTCTGGCTGTATTGCAGGGCCCGGTCATCGCCGGCGCTCTGGACTGAGTCCAGTTCGTTCAACCTGGTCCCGGCAGAGGTACGTACGGTGCTCACATTTTCCAAGGCATTGTCAAGATTGATTTGCGCGGCGCTGAGTTGATCAGAGAACGTGGCGTCCCGAGGCGCCCTTAGTAACTGCTGCAGGCTGTCGATCGTCTTGAAAATGTCCTGATGGGTGCTTGCAGCGACAAGGCTGCCATTGCCATTGGGTATGCGCATGAACACGTCACTGCCGGCATCACTGACCGCAATTTGATCGCTGGCGCTGATCTGGATCAGGCGCTGTCCCTGGTCGCCACCGTATGCAATCGTGCCTGGTGCCGACTCGCTGAATGGACGCACGCCGCCCTGGTAGCCGGAAAACAGGTACTGGCCGCTGCCATCAACCGTGTTGGCGAGTCCGAGCAACTGCTGGTACTTGTTGCCCAATTCAGTTGCCAGGCTGGCGCGATCACTGCTTGTGAGCACGCCATTGCCGGCATTGACCGAGATAGTTCTTACATCCTGAAGCAGGGACGTGATATTTCCGAGCACCGATTCTTCCAGAGTCAGGCTGTCTCTGGCAGCGCCGACGTTGGTGCTGTGTTGCGCATTGATCGATTGTGATTGCGTCACGCTGAGAGCCTGAACTGCGCCCACCGGGTCGTCGGCCGGTGTGAGGATGCGTCGACCGCTGGCGACTTGCTGCATAACTTGCAGCAATTTTTCATTCTGCTGCTGCATGGCGGCGACGCCAGCGTCGCGAAAGGTATTGCTGCTGATACGCATGAGCGTCTCCTTATCTTCCTAGATCCAACACCGTCTGGAACAAGCCGCTGGCGATTTGCATCATCTTGCCCGAGGCCTGATAGGCTTGTTGGTAACGCAACAGGTTGGCGGCCTCCTCATCGAGGTTTACGCCAGAGAGCGACTGCTGCGCTTGCTTGGCCTGTGCGATGACATTGGTCTGGGCGGCTGCCGTTATCTTGGTTTGCCTGGCAGAATTGCCGATCTGACTGACCATCTCGCGGTAAGCGCCATCGACGGTGGTGGTCGGTCGGCTGCCGGCAACAGCGGCGTTGCGGCCCATGGTATTGGTGGTCTGTAGTGCCCCCAGCGCGAGTGCATTGCGGTTGTCGGAGCTGGCACCGGTGTTAGGCGACAGGGTGAACGAATCGCCATTCAAAGGGGTACCCGAGATTGAGAAACTCAATCCGTTGAAACTGATCGGGCTGCCAGATGAATAGGCGATGGAGCTAACTGCTCCACTCTTGTCAGTGACGTCGAACTGGCCAGTGGGCTTATTGAAGGTGAGTATCACAGGTAGAGTCATATTGGCGACGCTGGCGACGCTGTCGGTCGACATGGTTGCGTTGTTGCCTGGGTTTGCCTGTGCTCGAATCGTCGGAAAGGCTACCGCAATCGCTGCCGGATCGGTCACGGCCACGCCGATGTTGCTGGCGGCAAAGCGCGTTGGCTCGATCATCCAACTGTCGTTCTTCGTCGCGCCCACTGTCAGTGTCAGGCTGACTCCATCCAGGTTCAGGCTGTGCGGGTAGCCGGTGGTGGCAAAGCTGATCGCTGAGGGTGTACCGTCCGAAAGTCGCGTCAGTGTGAAGTTTTCATTGCCAGCGGCGTCGGCACCGTTGTATTGCAGCCGATAGTCGCTGCTGATCAGCGCCGTGGCGTCCTGCACGGTGGCGCTGACCGTGGCGGTGCCCACGTTGCCGGCATTTGGCAGCACGGTGGGGACAGCAACGGAAAAGAAATTGCCGCCAAGCGCTCCGTTCAGATCTTGTCCAAGGGCGTGCTGGACATTGAACGACTGTGCCAGCCCCAGCGCGATGCGACCCAGCGCATTTTGCGCAGCATCCAGCGAACTGCTGCGAAAGCTGAGCAGGCCACCCAGGGTTCCACCCTGGATGCTGGCATCGGAGAGCGCAGCCGTTATGCCGGCGGTTTGGTAGCCGACGACAACGCGCTGCGGATCTTCGGGCGATGGCGTGGCGGTGAGCGAGAACGACCGGTTGTCCTGCACTATTGGCTGACCATTGCCGATGAAAATGCTGAAGCTGCCGTTGCTTTCCTTTACGACCGATGCCCGCACCTCCTGGTTGAGCGCGGCGATCAGCGCATCACGTTGATCGCGAAGGTCGTTAGCGGTCTGCTGTGGCGTGGAACTCTCGGTCGTCAAAATGCTCTGGTTGAGTTCGGCGATCTGCTTTGCGTAGCTGTTGATCGCGTTGACGCTGCCGGTGATGCCAGAGTTGATATTCGTGCCCATCTGGGCCATTTGCTGGTCGATATCGCGAAAACTCGCCGTCAGTGTGTTTGCCGACGACAACAGCGCCTGGCGCGAGGGAACCGATTCAGGATGGGAGGCAACATCCGCGACCCCACCGAAGAAATTGGCCAGCGCGGGAGCCAGACCGCTGCTGGGGTCGCCCAACATGCTGCTGAGCTGCTGGATCTGAGCGTTATAAGCGTCGATCTGACTCCCCTGCGACTGCGCCTGTGTGACTTGGCTCGACAGGACGTCGCTGTAAAGGCGCCTTACTGTATTGACTGACACGCCCTGGCCGAAAAAGCCGTTGCCACCGCCCTGCGGGAGATTCGAAGTCTGGACCACCTGCTGGCGGTTGAAACCGGGAGTCGAAGCGTTGCTGATGTTGTGCCCGGTTGTAACCAGTCCGGCCTGCGCTGCGTTCAAGCCACTCAAGCCGATGCCCAATATGCTACCCATCTAGTTACTCCTCATGATCACGCCACTCAAGTGTATTAGCGGCAGTTCGGCGCAAACATTGATTGAAACATTGTTCATGTGACCTTGTCCTCACGCCAGCATGGTGCGGCGCATGCGCGCGCCGTTCAAGACCTGGGTCAGCTTTTCGGCATACCTGGGATCGGTGGCGTAACCCGCGCGCTGCAGCCCCTGGGCAAAAGCTGCGCCGTCGCCCGGCTTCAGGACTGCGCCATAGCGCGGGTTGGTTTTCAGAAGATTGGCGTAATCCTGGAACGCCTGGGCATACGATGCATAGGCGCGAAACTTCTGTACGCTCTTGTTTGGCACGCCGTCCACGTATTCGGTGGTCGAGGCCTCGACTGTGGCGCCTTTCCAGTTGCGCCCGGCTTTGACGCCAAACAGGTTGTGGCTTGAGCTGCCGTCGGCGGCCCGGATCTCGTGTTTGCCCCAACCGCTCTCCAGCGCCGCATGACCGAGCAGAAATTTAGCCGGAATGCCGGTCAGGTTGCTGGCGTTGAGAGCGTGTTCTTTCATGCGCGACAAGAAGTTCTGACTCGGGTCCGGGGTACCCGTATCGGTAGCGCCTGGTAGGAAGGAATTTGCGGTCACACCAACGGTGCTCTGGGGAGTAGCCCCCGTCTGAGCTTGCGTGGACGACGGTGTCACTGGGGAATGCGAAAGTTGTCGCAGCATCACCTCGGCCAATCCGATGCCTCTTGCCGACAGGCTTTGCGCCATCTGCTGATCGAGCATCGAGGTGTACATGCGGGTCTGGTCGCTGTCCATCATGCCGTCCTGCGGCGTAGCGTCTCGCATGCTCTTGAGCAGCGTTTGCAGGAATACCGCCTCGAACTGCTGCGCCACCCCCTTGAGCGCCTTATCCGGGTTCTGCTTGGCCTGCAGCCGCAGAGCGTCCAGACCACGCGCATCAAGCGCCAGGTTGGCACTAGTGGTGCCAGACGAAATCATGTTAGACCTGCTGCGTTCATCAGATGATCTCCAACTCGGCGCGCAGCGCTCCGGCCGCTTTCATGGCCTGCAGAATCGCCAGCAGGTCTTGCGGTGTGGCACCGATAGCATTCAGCGCCTTCACCACATCGCCCAGCGCTACGCTCTGACCGACCATCGTCAGCCCACCCTTGTCCGAGCGGATCTCGATCTGTGCCTTTTCCGTCACCACGGTTTGGCCCTGGGTCGAGCGTGCTGATGGCTGACTGATCACCGGCTCGCTGTTGATAACGACCGTCAGGTTGCCGTGGGCGACGGCGCATGCGTCCACCGTCACCATCTGGTTCATGACGATCGAGCCGGTACGGGCATTGACGATTATTTTTGCACCGGTCTTCGCTGGCGTCACCTCCAGGCTCTCGATTTGGGACAGAAATGTCACGCGCTCGTCCGCCATTACGGGCGCACGCACGCGAATCAGGCGACCGTCAACTGCCAGCGCCGGACCCGTGCTGAAGCGCTCATTGATGGCGTCGACGATGCGCCGCGTGGTGCTGAAATCAGTGCTGTTGAGTTCCAGATTGATGTAGTCACCCTGGCCCAGCGTGGTCGGCACGCCGCGCTCAACCGTAGCGCCGGCGCTGATGCGTCCGACGCTGAGATGATTGACTGTGACACTGGTGGCGCCGCCGGCTGAAGTTGCACCCACACCACCGACCAGGATGTTGCCTTGCGCCACTGCGTAGACTTGCCCGTCGCCGCCCTTGAGTGGTGTCATCAGAAGTGTGCCGCCGCGCAGGCTGTTGGCGTTGCCCAGCGACGACACGGTCACATCGATCACTTGCCCCGGCCGCGCAAAGGCGGGCAGCGCTGCCGTCACCATCACGGCAGCCACGTTCTTCAACTGCAAGCTGGTAGCGGGTGGCAGGCTGACACCCAGCTGGGTCAGCATGTTGATCACACTTTGCACCGTGAACGGGGTTTGCGTGGTCTGGTCGCCGCTGCCGTCCAGACCCACCACCAGGCCGTAACCAAGGAGCGGGTTGCTGCGCACACCTTCGACCGAGACCAGGTCCTTGATGCGATCGGCATTGGCCGTACCGCACGACAGCAGCAGCACCAGCGTCAACAACAAGGTTGACCTCAATGCCTGCAGGGTGCTTTTGTGACGCATCATTTTGCTTGTCCGGATTTCAAGTTTGATGCTAGAACGGATTGACCGAAAGGAAAATGCGTTGCAGCCAGCCCATCGTCTGCGCTTCGTCCTGGTAGCCGTTGCCCCGGTACTCGACGCGGACGTCCGCCACCTGAGTAGAAGTTACCGCGTTGCCGGCGGAAATCACGGCTGGACTAACCGTGCCAGAGAAGCGCACGAATTCCGAGCCTTGATTGATGCCGATCTGCTTTTCACCGCTGACCAGCAGATTGCCGTTCGGCAGGACTTCAATGACGGTTACGGTGATGGTGCCGGTGAAGACGTTGTTGCTGGCACTGTCACCCTTGCCATCAAAGCTGCTGGTAGAGTTGGTCACCAGGTTCAAGCCCTGCAATCCCTTGCCGGGCAGACCCGCGACTGCTTTGACAGAAGTGTCATTGCCACTGGTGCGGCTGGCGGTGCTGCCGGACTTCTTGCTGGCTGCAGTGATTTCGTTGATGTTGATAGTCAAGATATCGCCCACCGCGCGGGCACGCCGGTCCTCGAACAGCGGTCGGTGGCTGTACCCCGGCTGACCGGCGTATTGCGCCTGGTAGATGGCGCCGTTCGCCGCCGCGGAAAGCGGCGCCGGCGTGGGCCGCGCGCTCATCGGCTGGAGCACGTTGGACGGTGGTGTGATGGCGCAGGCCGTCAGCGCCAGGATACAGCCGGCTGCCGTGACACTGCGAAAGTAGCTTGTCTTCATGTTCAACTCAGCGATGTCTTGTACGGTTCTCAGAGCTGTGCCAATTTCTGCAGCATTTGGTCGGATGTCGTGATCGCCTTGGAGTTGATCTCATAGGCCCGCTGGCTCTGGATCATGGCAACCATTTCTTCGACCACGTTGACGTTGGAGGTCTCGACATTGCCCGGACTGAGCTTGCCCAAGCCGTTGCTGCCAGGCGTATTCGCGCTCGGCGTGCCGGATGACGCGGTTTCAAGATACAGATTCTCGCCCGCGCTTTGCAGGCCGGCTGGATTCACAAAACCCACCAGTTGCAATGCGCCGACCTGAGTTGGCTTGGTCGTGCCCGCCAACTGTGCCGATACCGTTCCATCCTGTCCGACCGTGACGCTTAGCGCACCGCCAGGAATGGTGATCTGCGGTTGAATGTGATAGCCGCTTGATGTCACCAGCGCGCCCTGGTTATCAACCTGGAATGAGCCGTCCCGGGTATAGGCCGTTGTTCCATCGGGTTGCAACACCTGAAAGAAGCCATTGCCCTGGATCGCGACATCAAGCGGATTGCCGGTTTGCTGCAAATTGCCCTGGGTGAAAATTTTCACTGCCGCGACCGGATGCACGCCGGTGCCAATCTGCAGCCCTGAAGGCACCTGTGTTTGTTGCGAGGATGGTGCGCCGGGCTGGCGAATCGTCTGGTAAATCAAGTCCTCGAACACCGCGCGCGAACGCTTGAAACCGTTAGTGCTGACGTTGGCGAGGTTGTTGGAGATGACATCGAGCTGGGTTTGCTGCGCATCGAGGCCGGTCTTTGCAATCCATAATGATCTGATCACGTGCTACTCCAAGTTATGTTTTGACTGTGCTGTTGCCCATCTGCCTGTCGTCAGGACCGCACGCTGAGGATCTGGCTCGCCTGCGTTGCGTTCTTTTGCGCATTGCTCAATAGCTGCATACTCAAGTCGAACTGCCGGGCCAGAGTGATCATGCTGACCATTGCCTCGACTGCGTTGACATTGCTGCCTTCGAGTGAGCCGCTGACCAGTGTGACCTTGGGATCGATCTCGGCGCGGACGTTATTTGGCAGGTGAAACAAGCCGTCGTCGCCGCGCGTCAGCAGCTTCTCGTCGGGATTGACCAGCTTGATCTGACCGACAGCTGTGACGGAATTGGATGACGTCCCGGCCAGCGCTGACACGGTGCCGTCGCGGGCGATGCTGATGGCCGAACCCGGCGGAATCGTGATCGGTCCGCCAGATCCGAGAACGTTTAAACCGCTGTTTGTTTGCAGCATGCCATTGGGACTGATTTGAAGACTGCCATTTCGGGTATAGGCTTCGCCGCCGTTGCCGGTTTGCACAGCGATCCAGCCCTGCCCCTGCACGGCGACATCAAGATCGCGCCCGGTACCCTGCATGGGCCCTGGCGTAAAGTTGGCGCCCGGGGTAGAGGCCAACACGAAAGTGCGCGTGGAGAGTCCTTCGCCCTGGACCGGCACCGCGCGAAACGCGCTCGCCGCAGCACGATAGCCATTGGTCGATACGTTGGCGAGGTTGTGCGACACCACCGCCTGCTGTTCGAGTATGTGTTTTGCGCCCGTCATGGCGACGTAGATCATGCGGTCCATTCTGATTACGCCTTATCTCAGGCTGACCATCGTTTGCAGCAAGGTGTCCTGGATCTTGATCGACTGGGCGTTGGCCTGATAGACACGCTGGGCCGTGATCATGTTCACCAGTTCAGCGGTCAGATCAACGTTGGAGTCCTCTTTGGCCGACGACTGCAAGACGCCAAGGTTGCCGCTGCCCGGCACGCCGGTCAATGGCACGCCAGAAGCAGCGGTCTCGACCCATGTACCTTCTCCCACTGGTGCCAGACCCTGGGCGTTGGTGAAGTTCGACAGCGCTATCTGACCCAGACTCTGCACTTGGCCGTTGTTATATCGGCCGACGACAATGCCGTCAGAGCTGATGCCATAGCCGGTCAGCGAGCCTGAGGCAAATCCATTCTGTGACAGCGAATTGACGCCAAAATTAGAGCCGAATTGGGACGTAGCACTGTAATCCGCCGTGATTGAGAGCGGAGCGGCACCGCCCGCAAGAACTGCCGTCTTGACCAGGTTGGTGGCGCTCAACAAGGCGCCAGCCGGGCTGAATGACAAGCTGCTGACGCCAGCGCCATTGGCGGGGGCGCCGTCAATGTAGACGCTGCTGTCCCAAGTGTTGCTACCGGTCTTGTTGAAATAATAAGTCATGGTATGCGCCGCCCCCAATGAGTCGTAGGCAGTTGACGCGGTAGAGAAGTTGTAGGTCTTCGGATCGGTGGCGATCAGGCCGGCAGTTGGCAGTACCGGCTTATTCGAGGAGAGGTTGACTCCGACACTGACGGTAGACGTCGCCATGGGCGCCAGGTCGGTCGCGTTTAACTTCAGGTTCACCAGCGTGCCAGGCATGATAGTGCCGTTGACCGCCTGGAACCCCGTTAGGTTCTGCCCACTGGAACTGACGATAAAGCCATCCTTGTCCAGACCAAAGCCCCCATTGCGGGTGTAGCCGATGGTCCCGTTGTCACTGGTTCGGAAGAAACCCTGCCCATTGATTGCGATGTCAAGTGGGTTGTTGGTGACGGTGATTGATCCCTGCGAGAACAGCTGATTCACGCCCTGGATCTGTGTACCGATCCCGATCTGGGTTCCGGACCCGCCACCCAACGAGGCAGCAAATACATCACCAAAAATCGCCACCCCCTGCTTGAAGCCTGAGGTGTTCGAATTGGCAACATTGTTTCCAATCACGTCGAGGTTCTTTGCTGCGGCGTTCAAGCCGCTCAATCCTTGTCCAAAGCTCATATCGTTTCTCCTTGCTGGTGTTGGTTAATCTGGCACATCACAGAACCTGTTTCACATCGGCAAGCGCCACTTGGCCGATTCCGTTCACATTCAGTGTTACGCCGCTCTTGGTCGAGGTCACGCCGCTGATCAGGCCGATCGCGAGCGCGGTGGCGCTGACTTTGTTGCCGCCCTGCATCGCCGCGACGGCAAAGCTATAACTGCCAGCGGCGGCGTTGGTGCCACTGTCGGTGACTCCATCCCACTGGAAGCTAAGTACGCCGGCGGCTTGTGGTCCGAGATTTATTTCTCGCATCAACTGGCCTGCTGCGTCGTGAATGGAGACCACGACATCATCAACCGCCTGTGTCAACTCGACGCCACCCAGTGCTGAACCCACTTGCAGTGCAAGCTTGCTTCCAACTGCGAGCACGTTGTGCCCAATCATGGCCGTCGCCTGCAAAGATTGGCCGACGTTGAAACTCGACGCCATGCTTTGCAGGGTTGTGTTGAGCTGGTCGATACCGGTGACAGTGCTGATCTGCGCCATCTGCGACGTAATCTGCGCGTTGTCCATGGGACTCAGCGGATCCTGGTTTTTTAGCTGTGTGATCAACAGCTTGAGGAACTGGTTCTGCGCATTGCCGATTGCGGCGCCGGAGCCGGTTGTTGTTGCGGCGGCGACTGTGGCCGCGTCGGTTGTCGTACCTACAGTGCTCATGGGGTCGTCCTTGTAGTTGCTTTCATCGTGGGTTCAATCAGCATGTGCGTAATTCGATTACTGTCCTATGGTGAGAGTCTTGAGCAGCAACGCCTTGGCGGTGTTGAGGACCTCGACATTGTTTTGATAGGCACGTGAAGCAGCGATCATGTTCACCATTTCTTCTACCGTGCTCACGTTGGGCATGGCGACGTAACCCTGCGCATCGGCAAGAGGATGCTTCGGGTCATAAACCTGCTTGCCGGGTGAGCTGTCCTCCGTCACGCCGATCACAGTGACACCGCTACCGGTCGCGCCGCCAAGCGGGAGTTCGCTGAATATCACTTGCTTGGCGCGATAGGCCTGGCCGTTGGCGCTGGTGGCGCTGTCGGCGTTGGCCAAATTGCTGGCGACGACGTTGAGCCGCTTCGACTGGGCCGTCATGGCCGAGCCGGCGATTTCGAATACGTTTAATAAGGACATGATCGAATTACCCCTGAAGTGCGGCCACCAGCAGCTTGATCTGACTGCCGAGAAAGGTCAGGTTGGCCTCGTAGTGCACAGCGTTGTCAGCGAATCGGTTGCGCTCCGCGTCCATGTCCACCGTGTTGCCGTCGATACTCGGCTGCTGCGCGTTGCGAAACAGCGCCTCGCTCGCAGCATTCCCTGCGGCGACGCTCAGATGGTGGTCATTGCTTGAGTTCAGCGGCATGGCAGTCACGGCGCTGGTCGAGCCGACGTTGCGCAGCGCCGCCGCGAAATCGATGTCGCGCGCTTTGTAGCCAGGTGTTTCGGCGTTGGCGATGTTGGACGCCAACAATTGCTGGCGATAAGCGCGCACATTGAGCGCGTTCGCATGGAACTGGAACAGCTTGTCAAGTGATTCAATCATGGCATGTAGGTTTGCGTCGTTCAGTCTGCCAATCAGCACTGAGCTTGGCCATCATGGTATGCGTCGTGGATTTTTAGAGCGCCCGGATTAGCGGCGTAAAGTCCATTCAGTTCCGCGTTTAGTGCGTTGCTACTGGGGGATTGCCACTTGCGGCAGCATTCGATGTGATGAACCCATGAGTGCGGGGCGCCATAGCCACGAGATGCCGGTGAAAAGCGCTTCTTATCCGGCGCTGCATTGAACGCCGTTCGGATATATTGATTGCGTGCTGTTAGGTCAGCGTGTTTAATCAACCCGGAGCGAGCATCGATGTACTTGCGAAACTGCGTTCTTGCCGTGCAGCTATTGTGCGGTAGCGTCGCCGTCTGCCAGGCGACTATCGAACCGGCGCAACTCGATCAAATCCAGACGGCGGTCGAACTGCTGGTGCAGCAACAATCGGCAGGTCTGCCCGGCAAAGTGAGTTTAACAATTGGTGCGATCGATACCCGCCTTACTTTAGCGCCCTGCCCCAACCCGGAAGCCTTTATGCCGACCGGTGCGCGGTTGTGGGGAAGCACCAACGTGGGTGTGCGCTGCAATGGCAGCAAACCATGGACAATATATGTTGCGATTGGAGTCAAGGTCATGGCCGACGTGGTGGTCGCTGCCCATGCGCTGGCGCAAGGAAAAACCATTGAACCCGGCGATCTGGCGGTGCAGCAGGCCGATCTCGGAACGCTTGCGACGGCGGTCATCACTGAGCCTGGTCAGGCGCTCGGGCGAATCGTCACACTCGGCGTCGCGCCCGGACAACCGTTGCGACAGGATTTATTGCGCTCGCCTCCGGTCATTCAGCAAGGACAGTCGGTGACTCTGCGCGCACAGGGAGCGGGATTCAAGGTCAGCGCCACCGGCAAGGCAGTGAGCAACGCAGCCGAGGGTCAGGTGGCGCAGGTTCGCACTGCTTCGGGTCAAACTGTCAACGGCATTGCTCGCCTCGGCGCCATCGTGGAAATCCAGTAGGTGGTATGCGTTGCAACTTCAAAACGATCTTGAAAGCGCTGACGGACTTGGCGCGCCTCTTGCCAGGTTCTGGAGTGACCCAAAGCGGGCGGCTCTTGAAGAAATTCGTAATTTTGCAAATTTGGACTAAAGTTCTCTGCCAGGCTGCCGTAATAAGAGACATACAGCCGTAGACTGAGGTAACGAACATGAAAATCGACAGTTCCATCAAATCAAGCGGCACCCCCGGGGTGGCAGCAGGTGCGTCCCGGCCCAGCAAGGGAGCGCGCAGCACACCAAGCGCTGGTGCGAGTTCCGCTGACCGCGTTCAGCTAAGTGCCCTTTCTTCGCAATTGCAGATGATCGGTAGCAATATGTCCGACTCGCCGGTGGTGGACGCCGCACGCGTGGCAGAAATCAGGCTGGCTATTGCGCAGGGCCGCTTCAAGGTCAATCCGGAGGTGGTGGCTGACCATCTCCTGCAAACAGCGCGCGAGTTGATGCGATCGAGATTAGCCTGACGATGCGTAATTCGCTGCCGAGTGCAGGAACCACACCAAGCGCTGAGAGTTTCGTTTCCGGACTGCGCGACGAGCACAGCGCGCTGGCGAGTTTTACCGTTTTGTTGCAGGCGGAGCAGGATGCGCTGGTCCAGTGCGATGCTGAGCGAGTTTCGGATCTTGCCAAAGACAAATCCATCCATATTGCGCGCTTGACACAGCTAGGCGAACAGCGTAGCCGCCATCTGGCGGCCCAGAGCCTGAGCGGGACCGCCGAGGGCATGCGGACTTGGCTGGGTCGCAATCCGGAACTTGCCACGACCACCCAGAGGATTTGGCAGGATCTGCTGGCACAAGCAAAGACGGCATGGCGGATTCATGAAAGCAATGGCAACATGATCGAAAGTCAGTTGCAGCAGATCCGGCATAAGCTCGCCGTTTTGCGGCTCTCGTCGCCGGACGACCGAGTCTACAGTTCCGACGGACGCTTGCGCCCCATGCGCAGCACGAGATCGTTTAGTCAGGTTTAGTCACTATTCTGAGACTCCGACCGGTTGTCGCTAGGGTTTCGGGGCGACGCCTCCGACTGCAACGTCCACCGACTTGCCGACAGCCTGCGAAAGTATCATCACTGTGACCCGACGATTGCGTGCACGACCTGCTGGTGTAGTGTTGTCCATCACCGGACGGTTTGGGCCGTAACCAATGACGCTTAGGCGGGGCTCCGCAACCCCATTGTCGATGAGCAGTCGCACCACGCTGCTTGCACGTGCTGCCGACAATTCCCAGTTGGACGGAAACTGGCTGGTTTTGATCGGCATGTTGTCAGTGTAGCCCTCGACCTGGATCACCTGCTCTGTCGTTGCGAGAACCTTGGCAACCTTTTGCAAAGTGCGCCCAGACTCAGCGCGCACCTGCGCTTGCCCGGAGGCGAACAGCACGCTCGCGTTGATTTCTACCGAAATACCCCAATTGGTTTGGGTTACCCTGACTTGGCCGTCGCGCACCAGTTCGTCCATTACCATCAGAATGTCGCGGGCCAGGCCGCGCATCTGTTCGCGCTGCTTGGCCTGCGGTTCAGGTGGTTTGCCGAAGCTGCGCGCGGCCAGGTCTGGCGTCGCGGGCTGTGTCGGGGGTTGCAGCCTTCTCACTACGTTGCTGCCGAAGGCGTTGAACAGTGAATCCCCCAGTACTCGAAATTTTCCTTCGCTCACTGAGGACAGACCGTACATGACGACAAACAGGGCAAACATCAGCGTGATGAAATCTGCGTAAGAAACCAGCCAGCGATCCTGACTGCCGGTTTGCCCCTGATTGGAAGAATTTCTCCTGCGGCGCATGTGCGGGCAATTCCTTGCGTGCGACGCGCGATCAAAGGCCGCCGGCGTCGGGCCGCTGGTCGGTGACGTAGCCGAGCAGCCGGGTTTCGATCAAACGGGTGCTCTCACCGGAGGCGATCAGGACCAGTCCGTCCACCATGATTTCGCGCAGCAGCAGTTGCCGACCTATCAGTACATTGAGCTTGTTTGCCACTGGCAGGAAAACAAGATTGGCAAGTCCGACTCCGTAAATGGTGGATACGAATGCAACTGCAATTCCGCTGCCCAGCCGGGTCGGATCGTACAGGTTTTCCATCACATGGATCAGTCCCAACACCGCTCCCAGAATGCCGATAGTGGGTGCATAACCTCCAGCAGCCTCCCAAATCCGTGCGGCTTGTCGGTGGTGGTCTTCAAAGGTGAGCAATTCCACTTCCATCGCTTCGCGCAGTTTCCCCGGCTCGATGCCATCCGCCAACATTTGCAATCCCTTGCGTGCTATCGGATCCTCCGCAATGTTGGCCCGCTCCTCGAGCGAAAGAAACCCCTCCTTGCGTGCAGAAAGGCTCCAGCGGAGAATTTCCCCAATCATGCGCTGCAGCGCAAATTCCGGCGGAATCACAATCCATTTGGCCATTCTCACGCCGCGCATGAAAACACCTTGCGGACACTGCACTATGACGGCGCCAGCGGTTCCGCACAGTACGATCAGCAACGCCGCGCTCTGCATCAGCGAAGCGACCGATCCGCCCTCCAGAAATTGCCCTGCGATGATGCCGGTCAGAGCGATGGCGATGCCGATCAGGCTGCTCAGGTCCATGGGTCAAAGGTTCCGAATTTGGCTGCGCAGGCGCGCAATCGCCTGGGTGTGCAACTGGCAGACGCGCGATTCGCTGACGCCCAGCGTTTCGCCAATCTCGCGAAAATTGAGTTCCTCCTCGTAGTAGAGTCCCATCACGGTTTTCTCCCGTTCCGGCAGCGCTTCGATTCCTTTTACGAGTCGTTCGCGCAGGCTGCGATCCAGCAGAACTTCGAGCGGGTTTGCGCTTGTATCCTGGCAGTGGCGGTCAAGATATTCGTCACCATCATCTTGATTCAAGTCCTCGAAAGAGATTAGCTGGTAGCCACGCGCGTCTTGCAGCATTTTTTGATAATCGGCCAGCGTCATGTCCATGTCGAGGGCCACTTCATGCTCTGACGGCGCTCGTCCAAGGCGCTGTTCAGCCTTGGAGATCGCATTTTCGATGCGGCGCAAGTCACGCCGAAAACTGCGCGGCAACCAATCGACCTGGCGCAGCCCATCAAGGATGGCACCACGGATGCGCAGTGCCGCATAGGTCTCGAACTTGGCTCCGTGGGACTCTTCGTAAAGATTGATCGCATCAAGCAGACCGAGCATGCCGGTCTGGATGATGTCGTCGATTTCAACGCTGGCCGGAAGCTTGGACATCATGTGATAGGCGATACGCTTTACCAGAGGCGCGTAGAGCGTCAAGTACTGGCTCTTGTCAAGGGTGGCGGCGGCAGTGTACATGCGGGTCCTGGTGGTTGGCTTAAGCCGCAACGGGGCGCAGGCTGTTCAAACGGGGGGCACGGTTTATGACCCCATCGAAAGTATGAGTGTCGACACCATCACATGGCCAACTGGTGATGGCCTGTGCCAGGCTTCGAAAGCTGACGGAGGCGGTGGCGGCCGGGAATGCCGCAACCACGGGAAGTCGCAGGCGAGCCGCGTGCCGCAGCTTTTCATCCGGTGGCACGTGTCCCATGAAGTCAATGGAAACCCGCAGGTAACGCCGGGCCACGTCGGCCATGTTGCGGACGATGGTTCGAGCCGAGCTCTCGCTGGCCACGTTGTTGACAAGAACATGGAATTCATGACACGCGAATTCATTGCTCAGGCGCTTGATCAATGCATAACCGGCAGTGATTGCCTGCGCGTTGCCGCCGGCCAGAACGATTACCTCACGGACGCCCGCGCAGGGTGAAAACAGGGCGCTGGCGCGGCCCGGTGCTGCGTCTACCAGCAAGGTATCGACCGGAATCCCAAGGTTGCCAAGACGCTGCATCAAGCGTAGTTGATCGCGTTCTGTTAGCGGGGCTGGCGCACGTGCACTGTCCACCAGCGACAGGACGCGGATTCCGGCCGGACCACGGACGATCATGTCTTCAAGTTCACGCCCACTGCTCGCGTCATAGGGGTCAGGCGGCGCCTTCAAACCGAGTGCGCTGGTGACGCCACGCGCGCTGGGCCTACCGTCAAGTATCAACACGTCACGCCCCAGTTCGGCCAGCGCCCCAGCAAGATTGACGATGGCACCAGGGCCGCCGCTGTCGCCGGTGCTGACCGAAACCACGCGCAACCCGCCCTGGTCAAGCATACGACGCAGGCCCTCGGCTTGGTCAATGCGCACCTTAGGCAAGATGTGCTCCAACGGCAGCACCGGTATTTGCTGCGGTAGCCAACATCAGCTGGCATTCGGCGGCATCCAGATGGTGCGCGGAGGGTTCGCTAGCCGGGTGCAGCGCGCGCTGCAATAGATCGTCGCGGTCTGGCAGGTGCAAGTCCTCCGGTACCCGTTGACCGTCGGTGACGTATTGCAGTGAAAGTTGATGGCGGATAACGGTATCGAGCACGGTGGCACAGTCCACCGCCTCATCAAGCTTGGTGATGATGCAACCTTGCACACCGTCACCGCGGTATACGCGTACGACGTCGTCCAGGGTTGCGCCGTTGCCGGTCGCATTGAGCAGCAGCAGGCGCTGCACGTTCGTTCCGGGTGCTGATAGCAGCGCATGCTGCTCAGTCACCATCTGGTCGCGCTGGCCCATGCCTACGGTGTCGATCAGCACCAGATGTTTGCTGCGCAGGTCGTCGAGCACGAACTGCAGGTCGGATGCGTCCTTGACGGCGATGACTCGCACGCCCAGCAACTTGCCGTAGATGCGCAACTGTTCGTGGGCGCCGATCCGGTAGCTGTCCGTGGACAACAGGACGAGCCGGTCTGCGCCGTAGCGCACCACACCACGCGCGGCAATTTTGGCGATTGTGGTGGTCTTGCCGACTCCGGTTGGGCCGACCAACGCATAGACGCCGCCTCGTTCCACAATTTCATCGGTCGCGGCGACAGTGCGCAAGTTGCGATCCAGCATCGCCTTCACCCAGTTTAGTGCCTGATCGTCCACCAGACCATGTGGCATCTTGGCAAGAAATTGCCGCACCAACGCGGCGCTGAAGCCGGCATGCAGCATGTCGCGCAGCAGACGCGCCTTGCCTGGCCCGCGCTGCTGGACAGTATCCCATGCCTGAAAAACGAGGTGCTGTTCAATCAGACCACGCATCGACCTGATCTCCCGCACCATGCTGCTTGAAACTGCGTCGTCGATCGGTGCAGCCGCTAAGGCCGCGGGTGTGACCTGTGGAGCGCCGCGCGCCCACCCTGGTGCCTTGATCTGATCATTGTCTGGGGCACTCGGCTGTGGTGTGCCTTGCAACGACAGATCACCCTGCGCCACGGCAAGAATTTCGATGCCCCCCTCGACCGCGCGATTCGACAGAATCAACGCATCGCTGCCCAGGCCTTGTCGCACTAAGTGCAATGCCTCACGCGAACTATTGGCCAAGAACTTTCTGACTATCATGTTCGACTCCCTAACAACGCAGTGACTTTGATGGTGCAGGTATCTGGGACCTCGCTGTGCGCAATGACCTTGATCTGCGATACGGCGCGCCGCAGAAAGCGCGCCAGCAGCACCCGCAGTTCGGCCGGTACCAGAAGCACAGACGGCAGACCAAGCCGGTCTTGTTGCTGCGTAGCCGCACCTGCCTCGCGCAACAAGGTGTCGACCAGACCGGGTTCGATGCCCGCTGTCTCACCGGTTCTGGATTGGACCGCCTGCAGCAGGACGCGTTCCAGCCCCGGCTCAAGCGCCATGACCTGCAGTTCGTCGCCGGTCGGGTAAAGTTGCTTGACGATTGCACGGCCAAGTGCAACGCGAACCAGTGCAGTCAGGTCGCCTGCGTCCTGCACTTTGGCAGCATGTTCGGCCAATACTTCAATGATGGTACGCATGTCCCGAATATGGACACCCTCTTCGAGCAGGCGCTGCAGCACCTTTTGCACGGTACCTAGTGGCAGCAGTTTTGGCACCAGGTCTTCGATCAATTTGGGTGAATCGCGTCCAACGTGCTCGAGCAACTGCTGCGTTTCCTGGCGACCCAGCAGTTCGGCTGCATGTGTTTGCATGACGTGGTTGAGGTGGGTAGCGATCACCGTGCCGGCATCGGCCACTGTGTAGCCAAAGGTCTGCGCCTGATCACGCAAACCAGCTTCCACCCAAACCGCCGGCAGGCCGAATGCAGGCTCGCGCGTGACGGCGCCTGGCAAGGTGCCATTGACGTGTCCTGGATTGATCGCCAGGTACATGCCAGAATAGGCCTCGCCGCGGCCGATCTCAACCCCTTTCAAGGTGAGCAGGTAGCCGTTCGGACGCAGTTCCAAGTTGTCGCGGATATGCACCGCCGGTGCAAGAAAGCCAAGATCGAGCGCAAATTTCTTGCGCAAGCCCTTGATCCGCTTGAGTAGCTCACCGTCCTGCCCTTTGTCCACCAGCGGGATCAGACGATAGCCGACCTCCAGCCCGAGCGTGTCGACTGGGACAACGTCGTTCCATGATGCTTCGACCGCAGGGCTGGCGACTGGCGCTTCCGGCGCCGCCGCTGCCGGCGCCGACTGGCGCTTGGCGATCATGTAGCCACCGCCGATCAACGGCACCGCCAGTAACAGGAATGCGAAGTTGGGCATACCCGGAATCAACCCCATGATGCCGAGAATTGCTCCGGTAATCATCAACACCTGCGACCTGTTGAAGAGTTGTCCTGCGAGTTGCTCGCCGATGTCTTGATCGCTGCGAACGCGACTGACGACAATGCCGGCAGCCGTCGAGATCACCAGCGCGGGAATCTGCGCAACCAGACCATCGCCGATGGAGAGAAGGATGTAAAACTTGGTGGCGGTCGCGAAATCAAGGTCGTGCTGCGCCATACCGACTACCAGGCCGCCCACAATGTTGACAAGCAAAATGATGATGCCGGCAACCGCATCGCCGCGCACGAATTTACTCGCACCATCCATGGAACCGAAGAACTCGGCCTCCTGTGCAGTCTCCTTGCGACGGCGGCGTGCTTCATCCTCGCCAATGAGGCCGGCGTTAAGGTCAGCGTCTATCGCCATTTGTTTACCCGGCATTGCATCCAAAGTGAATCGCGCGCTAACCTCGGCAATGCGCCCAGCGCCCTTGGTGATGACAACGAAATTGATCACTACCAAGATAAAAAATACGACCAGGCCAACCGTATAGTTGCCACCAACCAGGAATTGCCCAAAGGCTTCAATCACCTTGCCGGCGGCGTCCGGTCCATTGTGACCATGCAGCAGCACCACACGCGTTGAGGCAACATTGAGTGATAGACGCAACAGCGTCGTGAGCAGCAACACCGTTGGGAATACCGCAAAATCCAGCGGTTTGAGCGTGTACAGACTTACCAGCAGTACGATGATTGCGATCGCAATATTGAAGGTGAAAAGCAGATCTAGCAGAAACGGCGGAACCGGCAGGATCATCATCGTCAGGATCATGATGATCAGCATCGGCACGGCCGCCGCACGCAGTCCCATTTGGCCCAGCAGGTGTTTCAGGTCGAATGTGTTGTTCATGCCACTGCGTCCAGATCAAGCTCTGAGGCTAGACTCATGTTGGGACCTGGATCAAGTCCGTCTGGCAGCGCCGGCAACTCAGGTGGTTGCGGCGTCGGTCCGCCTTCTACCCGATGACGGCGCAGTTGATAAATATAGGCGAGAATTTCTGCCACGGCAGAATAGAGCGCGGCCGGGATTTCATCGCCAATTTCGGTATGACGGTACAAGGCGCGCGCCAGCGCTGGCGCCTGCAGTATGGGCACATGGTGCTCGTCGGCCAGTTCGCGGATACGCGCGGCCAGAAGGTGCGCGCCTTTCGCCACCACTCGCGGAGCGCCCATTGCCTGGTCGCGGTAGCTCAGGGCCACTGCATAGTGTGTTGGATTAGTGACCACGACGTCGGCTTTGGGAATTTCCGCCATCATGCGGCGCCGCGCCATCTCTCGTTGCTGATTGCGAATGTGCGCCTTGACATGCGGATCACCTTCGGATTCCTTGTTCTCCTGGCGCACCTCTTCCTTCGTCATGCGCAATTTTCGCTCATGGTCCCAGATCTGGTAAGGGATGTCTACTGCAGCCACCAATCCGATACCCCCAGCCAGGGTGAGAAAACTGAGCCCGAGCATGCGCACCAGGTGCACCACAGCAGAATCGAGTGGCTCTGCCGTTAGGGACAGCACGGCGCCAAAGTTGTGCCAGATAACCCAGACAGCAACCACGCCAACGACGACGGTCTTGGCGATGGCCTTGAGCATCTCGATCACTCCGTTCCAAGACAGGATACGCGCCAATCCTTTCAACGGGTCGATCCGTCCCCAATCCGGCATCAGCGGCTTGAAGCTGAAAAGCCAGCCGTTGAGCAGCAGCGCAGAAGCAATGCCGGCCAGCACCAGCAGCACCAGCAATGGGGAAAATGCCAGCACCATATCGACCGAAGAATCCTTCAGTCGCAACAGCATCAAGTCGGTGTCGAAGGCTATTGCGCGGTCTAGACGCATGCTCTGTCGCATGAGGACTGCAAGTCGGTCAGCCAAGCCAGCGCCCATCATCCAAAAGCCGCCGCCAGCGGCGAGCAACAATGCGAGCGTGGACAGTTCCCGCGAACGCGCCACCTGCCCATCCTCGCGCGCCTTTTCGCGCCGCCGAATGGATGCCGGTTCTGTGCGTTCTAAATCAGAGTCTTCTGCCATCTCCTGTCCTTAACAATATGGACAGGATTATCAAACGCGAATGCAAGACTCCATCAGTCGAACAGTACCGGTTTACCCGCGCAATTCATAACCGCGGGGAGTAGGTCTAGAACCCGAGAGTGGCTAGCAGGTCGTCGACCTGATTTTGATCAGTGACCACATTGCTGCTGGTCGCATTGATCACCGGGCCGTTAAGCAATCCGGTATCTATTTCCTTGCGCATTTCCGCTGGCATCATATCGACCAGCAGTTGAACCAGTTGTTGTTCCATCGAGTGGGCCAGCCCGGCAATCTTCTTTATAACCTGCCCGGTTAGATCCTGGAAGTCCTGCGCCATCATGATCTCCATCAACTGAGCATTGGTGGCGCGCGTTTGCACCGGCAAATCGTCGAGAAACTCTCGCGTGTCGGCCACCAGAGTCTTGAATTCGGCCACACTCAACTGTTGGTCAAACAACTTTTTCCAGCTCGTCGACAGGCACTCCGATTCGCTTGCTATCCGGTCTTGAATCGGTTGAGCGCATTCGATTGCGTTGAGGGCCCGAACTGCGGCTTGCTCGGTCATCTTGACCACATAGTCCAGCCGGTCTCGTGCGTCGGGCATGGCTGCCACAGTCTGTTCCAGCAGCCTGTCATAGCCAAGCTCGCGCAAGGTGTCGTGAAGCATGCGAGTAAGTTGGCCGACGCGGCTCATCACACTGGCGCCAGGAGTTTCTCCGGCGTTGGCTTGCACCACGGGCAAGGTTGATTTTATTCTTGCCGAGTTGTCCTTAACGATGCTATCGAACAGGGCTTCAAGGTCCTCCGAATCTGCTTCCACCGATAACGCGCTCATGCCTGCACTCCCGCTTCCATGGTTTTAAAAATCTTGTTAAGCTTCTCATCAAGGGTCACCGAGGTGAAAGGCTTGACCACGTAGCCACTGGCACCAGCCTGGGCCGCGGCAATGATGTTTTCCTTCTTCGCTTCCGCAGTCACCATAAGCACTGGCAAACCTTTCAGGGTCTGGTCGGCGCGAATACTCTTCAGAAGATCAAGTCCGGTCATGTTGGGCATGTTCCAGTCCGAAATAACGAACTGATATGCGCCGCCGCGAAGCTTTCCCAGCGCCTCTACGCCGTCCTCGGCCTCGTCGACATTGTGGAAACCCAACTCCTTAAGCAGATTGCGCAAGATTCTGCGCATGGTCGAAAAATCGTCCACTACCAGGAACTTCATGTTTTTATCCGTCATCTATTGCTCCAATGCAACTGTCAGGTCACGGACGTCCGGCGTCCAGCCATGAACTAGTTATCGTCAGATCCTGGGGTTTCTTGAAGTCCGGTCCGGGATATCCTAAGGTCTGGCGGAACCAGTGCGTTTTCTTGGTGGTACCAGTCCCGCGCCACCATCGCCTTGAGCGCTGTACTGTGTATTCGCGCCAATATCTCGGGCGGCGGCAATTTCAGGAAATGCTGGATCTCGACATAGTCATCAGGGAGTGCGGGGTTGTCCCACCCATCAGCAGAATGGCGCGCCAGGTTGACCGCCAGTTCCATGTTCGTCGCGCGCGCCTGCGGCGTGTGCGATTCATCTATCAGCGCCCGGAACATGGGCGCCAATTGCCACTGCGCGATCAGTTTGGCCTGAAGATCAGAAAGCTTGAATCCAAGTACTGTTGTCTGCGCCACGTTGCTGCGCAGGGTTTCGTCTGAGCGTCGCAGAGCGGCCATTTTCAGTGACTCTTTAGGTGCAAAGCACCAGAACAACATTTCCGCCAGATCGTGCAACAGAACCGCTATCGCAATTTCATTTGCCCTGAGATCCTGGCGCTGACTGGCCCAATCGTGAGCGTAAAGCATCGCATGGTGTGCGCGATATAAGACGCGCAGCAATCCTTCAAGTGCCTCGGGCTGGTTCTCCATGAACGACTCGACCACCGGCAAATTGACAAAGATCGAAAAAAATGGTCCGATGCCCAGCATCATCAGGGCGTGTTCGGCGGTCGTGATTTCGGCCGTCTGCGCTGCTCGGCGGTGCATCTGCAGATAGCGCAACACTCGCAGCGTCAGCATCGGATCATGCAGCAAAACGTGCGCGATATCGCGCGCTGTGACCCGATCCTCATTCTCCCGCAACCGCGCCAACTCTTCAACGGTACGTCGAAGCACGGGTATCTCAACCCCGTCCAAATAGTGGATCCAGGCTGATTCGCTGCGGGTCGGTTCAGTCACCGCTAAGCTCCTGTCTCACATGCGCCATAGCAGCAACCTTGAACCGTCCCGCGCACCCGTCGCAATCGTCACCGCTGGCGCCACGCCGGGAACGGCGAAACTGTTGCTGATAAGCAAACTGCCTGGGCGCATTTCGCTTCTCGCCTTGCGCCACACGTCACCCATCGCAGCGGGCGACAGGTAGGCAAAGACGACGTCATAGTGCTCGAGGTCGATTGCGTTGAAATCTCCCCACGTTATTCGGATCAATCGCGATCTGAAGGCCGTACGAAGCCGACTTAACAGGAACGGCATCGGCGCCGACTCGATGCCGTGATAGCGGCCTGCCGGTCGCGCCTGCGCCAGGCTTGTCAGCACCCCTCCCAACCCGCAACCCATATCGAGAAAAGTGAAACTGCGCTCGCGTGGCAAGAGGTTGGCGACTGCCTGCATGGTTACTCGGCTCGACAGAAAGAGCGGTACACGCGTTCGTGACACCCCCCAATACAGCGACGCCAGTAGACAGAATGCGCCAAGCGCGTACCCGGGTGGCACGCACAACGCCTGTGTCCATACGAGGCCGGGCACGAACAGGGCATGGATTGGAAGCCACCAGGGGTCCATTTTCAGGCCGCGACCCAGACCGGCAGCGACCACCCCCTGCAGCAAAGCCAATGACATGAGCATGTGGCTCGTTTCGGTGGCATTCGAAAGCAGGGTCCCCAGTATAAGAACCACCAGGCTCGCCCCGATCTGCGCCATAGCTGCTTGCCGCAGCGGCACTCGCGCAGGCCAGTCAGCTACCGCTGCGGCATCAACAAGATGGGCGACGGGCTCAGGGTTTGGCAACGGTTGCATCAGTGGTTCCAGCAGGTGTTCCTGCCGGGCTGTCAGGTTTCGGATCGATCTCGGTCACTTCACCATCCTTGCTGACCAGGCCCTCGGTTTTCTTATTCATGACGATAATGCTGATGCGGCGATTGACCGGATTCGAGGGATCCGCGGGATCCAGCAACACCGCCGAAGACAGTCCTATCACCCTGAGCACACGGGTTTCATCCAGGCCCCCGACAGTGAGCTCCCGCCGCGCGGCATTGGCCCGGTCGGCCGACAACTCCCAGTTGCTGTAGCCCTTGGATCCACCCGAATAGGGGTGGGCGTCGGTGTGCCCGGAAATACTGATGCGGTTGGGTGTGTCGTTCAGCGAATGGCCGATCTCGCGCAAGATGTCCCGGCTGTAGGGTTGCAATTGTGCGCTGCCGCTGGCGAACATTGGCCGATTGTTTTCATCGGCGATCTGGATACGCAAACCTTCGGCAGTAATGTCAAGCAGAATCTGGTTGCGAAACGGCTTCAGTGCCGCGTTGTTTTCTATTGCGCCCTCGATGCGTCCCTTTAATTCCTGCAGCTTGAGAAGCTCCTTGCGTGCCAGTTCGGCTTCTGCCGCCTTGAGGTTGATCGTCTTTTTCTCTTCCCTGATCTCGCCCTTCTTCATCTGTCCCTCAGTGCGGGTCAGGTCCTGGCCACCGCCCTTAATAATGCTTGAGCTGTCCCCAGTGCCACTGCCACCCCCCAGCGCAACTTTGAGGGGTGTCTGAAAATATTCTGCGATGCCCTTCAGCTCTCCCGATGTGGTCGAGCCCAACAGCCACATCAGAAGGAAAAAAGCCATCATCGCAGTCACAAAATCAGCATAAGCGATTTTCCACGCGCCCCCGTGGTGAGCCGGAGCGAGCTTTTTCACGCGCTTTACGATAATGGGTTTTATGCCGTCGTCGCTCATGGTGTCTGTGCTTGCTGCGCCGATTGCTTAACGCGTCTTGCGTTGCTTTATTTCTTCTTCTAGCTCCATGAACGTAGGTCGCTCCGTTGAAAACAGCACCTTGCGCCCGAATTCCACTGCCACCTGCGGTGCGTAACCGTTGAGGTTAGCCAGCAATGTGACCTTCACGCACTGCAGCATTTTGGTCGACTCGACAAGCTTATGATGAAGCAGGGTTGCCAATGGCCCAACGAATCCATAGGACAGCAATATGCCGAGAAAAGTGCCAACCAAGGCGGCGGCAATCAGCCTGCCCAGTTGCTGCGGCGGAATTCCGACCGATTCCATGGTATGAACCACGCCCATGACCGCCGCCACTATGCCAAACGCTGGCAGGGCATCGGCCATTTTTTCTATCGCCTGAATCGGAATGCTCGCCTCCTCATGGTGGGTTTCGATCTCAACGTCCATCAGGTTCTCGATTTCAAAGGCATTCAAGTTGCCACCGACCATGAGGCGCAGGTAGTCTGTAAGGAATTCCAGGACATGATGATCGGAGGTGACCGTCGGATACTTGGCGAAGATCGGACTCTTGTCGGGGGCGTCGACATCCGCCTCAATGGACATAAGCCCCTCCTTGCGCACTTTTGCCAGGATGTCATTGAGTAGCGAGAGTGTTTCCAGATAGTGCATCTTGTTATAGCGCGAGCCGCGCATCAAGCTTGGTAGCGCCTTCAGCGTGGCCACAATGACCTTGTTCGGATTCGACACCAGGAACGCACCTGCGGCGGAACCGAAAATCATCAGCAATTCCACCGGTTGCAGCAAGGATGCAAGGTGGCCTCCGGCCAGAGCGAATCCGCCGAACACTGCACCCAGGATCACTACGTAACCAACGATAACCAGCACTAAATTCTCCTGCTAACGGTGTAACCCGGTTGATCCATCATCCAAGCCTGCTATCGATTTGGTCCCAGTCGCATCAAAAGTTACCCGACCAAGAGCGATTCGGTTTTCGATCGGAGAGATGGTTCAACGCGCCAATATGACTAGACCAGAATTTCATGTTTCAATTCAAGCGCATGCTTTTTGGACTTTCCTGCGCGTGATGGTGGGCGACAGAGTCCACAGACGTAACTCCGATTGATGTCGAAACGATGGGCCATGAAATTGCCCCCACATCGCTTGCAGGTAATCGTCTCCAGCAGAGGACCGAGGAAGCGCACCAATGTCCAGGCCCGCGTCAACGTCAGGATCGGTTCGAGATTGTTGGTGTGAACATGCTCAAGATACAGTCGGTAGCTCTTGATCAGCGCATGCACCCCTGACAAATCACTATTGGCGATCAGGTATTGGCGGATGTTGGCAAACAGGGACGCGTGGATGTTGGGTTGCCAACTCATGAACCAGTCGGCCGAGAACGGCAGCATCCCTTTCGCAGGAGACTCACCCTTGATTTCCTTGTACAGTTTGAGTAGACGCTCGCGACTCAGGCCGGTCTCGGTCTCCAGCACCTGCAATCGTGCGCCAAGATGAATGAGTTCAATGGCGAGTTGGATCTCGTTGCTCTCCGATACGACGCTCTTGTTTTTCATGGGATTGTCCGATTCGGTCTTAGGCCAGCGCTTCGGCGGGGTGTGCCGCCAGCAAAATGGCTGCGTGCGATTGCGACATGACACTGTCCCTGTCATGGCTTGCAAGCAGTCCTAGAATCAAACGGTCTTCGCACCGCATACGGCACAGAAGCACATTCGCACCAGCCATTTTTAGCACTTGGCTGGTCGTCAGGTCTGCCAGAATATCGACCGATTGCTGGCTGATCCCCAAGCGATAAACCGCCGCGTACTTATCTTCGCGGATCATGCTTTGTGCGAGCATCAGGTAGGCGAGGTTCAGTTCCTTGATTTCTGCTTGGACGTCGGACGTATTCATCATTTATCCCCAGTTTGTTTCTGCTCAAGGCCAATTAGCCCCGATGCATAGCTGCATTGTGGATTTGAGAATTTGTTTGATGAATGGGAATTCGTCCCTATTTAGGCTGCCAACCCCGCGAATCCTCGTGTAGGAATTTGTCCTACACGAATGTCTTGGCACTGTTCTGCTGCGATCAATCGGGAACGCGGCAGGGACCGCCCAGCCAATCTTGCTCCCAGCATTTCTGTGATATCTGCGACAGATCGGGGCGGGCTGAACAAGACGCCTTGTACCCGGGCGCAACCTTGCAGGCGCAAGAAATTAAACTGTTCGACTGTTTCGACTCCTTCGGCAACGATCGTCAGGCCCTGGTCGCGCGCTAATGCGACAACGGATCGCATGATCGTGGCTCCTTTCGCGTCCCGTGTTACGAAGGCACAAAGTAACTCGTCAATTCTCAATATATCGATCGGGAAACGCCTGAGGTGGTCAAGAAATGAGTGACCCGTGCGGAAGCCACAAACCGCGATACTGACGCCCATATTTTTAAGCGCCTGCAGCGTCAAGGTCGTCGTCTCGGGGTAGCGCGTCAGCGTCGTCTCTGTGATTTCGAGTTCGAGACAATTCGGCGCGATGCCGGTTTCTTTAAGCACCCGCGCAACCGTCTGCAACAGGTCGGGCCGCAAAAACTGAACCGTGGACACCCTCACTGCGATGGTCAATTCGGTGTGCCCTGCTTGACTCCAGGCCTGAACCTGACGACAGGCGTTATGCATCACCCAGGCCCCTATGTCTGCGATCAAGCTGGATTCGCTGGCCAGAGGAATAAACTGATCGGATTGCAGCAGACCTAATATGGGATGCTTCCAGCGCACCTGAGCTTGCAAGCCTGTTACTACCTTGGTTTCGCTATTCAGGTTGGGCTGATATTCAATGAACAGTTCCTGCCTTGAAATGGCCTTGTGCAAAAAACTCTCGAGCATCAGTTGATCGCACGCCGCCGAAGCTATTTCAGGCACATAGAACTGGCAGTTATCACCCCCCAAGTCTTGCGCCCGAAGCATGGCCGTTTCGGCGTAGATCAGCAGTGCGGACACGTCATCGCCATCGCAAGGCGCCATGCTAATTCCAATACTGGCAGTGAATTGGTAGTCACACGCCCCCTCGATGAAAGGCCGGGACAGGGCCTGCCTGATGTCGTCTGCGCCAACGCGCACCAATTCTTCGCTGTAGGCGTGACCCAGGAATAACAAAAACTCATCCCGGCCGGATCTAGCAACCATGCCGTCACCAGACACGCAGTCCTGAAGGCGCTGTGCGATCTGACAAACCAGCGCTTCCCCGGTCTTGTGGCCTCGACAGTTGTTAATGCGTAGCAGCCGGTCGATCTTTACCATGAAGATGGCAACACAGTTCCCCTGCGCTTGCACCCTGCCAGCCAGGTAGTTGCAAAACATATTGGTGTTCGGCAATCCGGTCAGGCTGTCATAGAAGGCCAGCTTGTGAACGTAGGCGTTGGCCTGTTCCCTGGCTCGACGTGCCACCGCGCTGTGAATTTCCCGCTCGATAGCGGGAAAGAGCCGGGCGAAGTTACCTTTTGGTATCGAGTCCTGCGCTCCGCTGCACAAGGCCGCAATTGCGACGTGCTCGCTGACAGCACCCGAATAGATGATGAACGGGATGTCCTTGCCGCTTTCTCTCAGCAGATTAAGCGCCTCCAGCGAACTGAATTGCGGCATGGCGTGATCCGAAACAATGATGTCCCACTCAGAGTCCAGCAACGCCACCCGCATATCTTCAGCGCAATCGACCCTGAAATAGGTAATTTTGATACCTGATTGGATCAGTTCGCAATGCAATAGACGTGCATCGTCTTCAGAGTCGTCGACCACCAGTAGGCGGATGTGCTGCACTGTCACGACTGCCCCGCAATGATGCTTAGTGCGACTAGTGACTCAGCGTCGACATGCCGGACAATTGCCGCCGCCGAATGCGGCCCTTTCCCCATTTGACTGACGCTCCAACTCACAAACGCGCACTTCAGCGACGCTTCTTTCCAATCTGTGGGAAAAAGCGGGAGATAGGAATCCTTTAACCGATTCATTTGCATTTTTCACGTCCGCAGCGTGCGCCCCTTGAGGAGTCGAACAAAGCGCCACTCTTACGCAGTAACGACATCTTGGAAAAAAACTTGAGGACCAAATTTGCACAAATCGCAAAATTTGTTGGTGATGCCTGCGGGCAAGGTCGGTCGGGGTAACGTCTGGCCGGTCCGAGACCCCGTCAAGCATCAAAGCACGTACTTTCGCGTCAGGTCAAGCTCCTTGCGGTCGCCAAATTCCATGCGAGCCACTGGTCAAGAATCGCTGGCTGTTGCCGATAAAGAAGTAGGACTGCTGAGTCACCCGTATCAGTTATTCAGCAACGAGGATACATCGGAGAAAGGGAAATCCGCGGGAATCATTTGTTGCACAGATGCCACCCGAAGCATACTCGCCTGCGCGACGATTTGAACGACAGCCATGCACATGCCGGTATGCTCTGGCGCTGGGGAAACTGGAAATGCAGACTCACGAAGTGATTGAACGAACCAATGAAAAGGGACGGGAATTCATATTCACCGCGTCCGATTTCGAACGTGTGCGCAAGATGATATTTGCGCGTGCCGGTATTTCCCTGAGTAGCAGTAAGCATGAAATGGTTTACAGCCGACTCGGTCGACGCCTGCGTGCCCTGGGACTAACCAACTTCAGAGACTACTTGATCCTGCTGGAGCAAGGAGACGCCCCCGAATGGGAGGCTTTCACCAACTCCCTCACTACCAATTTGACCGCGTTTTTTCGCGAGGAACATCATTTCCCGCTGCTGGCCGAGTTGCTGCTAAGGCACCAGGGTGCTGGAGCGATTTCACTTTGGTGCTCGGCGGCTTCCACCGGCGAGGAACCGTACTCTATGGCAATGACCGCAGTCGAAACATTCGGCTCGTTTACCCCCCCGGTACGCATACTTGCCACCGATATTGACACCAACGTGCTGGTGAAGGCGAGGCAGGGTGTCTACTCAATGGAGCGCCTGGAGAAAATGTCCCAGGAGCGCGTGCGGCGCTTTTTTCTTCGCGGCACCGGACAACATGGCGGTCAAGTACGTGTCCGTGATGAATTGCGCGCGCTGATTGATTTCCGACCGCTCAATCTGCTTGATGCCAGTTGGCAGGTTCGCGGACCTTTCCATGCCATCTTTTGTCGCAATGTGATGATCTATTTTGACAAGCCAACGCAATATGGCATATTGAAGAAGTTCGTGCCACTTCTGCGCCCGGATGGCCTGCTGTTCGCCGGGCACTCGGAGAGCTTTCATCATGCGGCAGACCTGTTCCGCCCGCGTGGAAAGACCGTATACGAGCAGGTTGGTCGGGCACGCGCGGTCGGCACCTAAGGGCACTCTGAAATGCTCGCTCCGAACGTGTATTTTGACAAACACTTCGAACTCGACGCAGCGAAGATTTTGCCGGGAGAGTTTTATGTTACGACGCGAGATATGGTGCTGGTTACGGTGCTCGGTTCTTGCGTCACCGCATGCATCCGCGACAAGCTCTCGGGAATCGGCGGCATGAATCATTTCATGCTGCCTGATTCACTCGCTGATCAGGATAGTCCGGCCAGTCTTTCTGCGCGTTACGGCGCCTACGCCATGGAACTGCTGATCAACAGCATGATTTCGATGGGTGCACACCGTACTCTTCTCGAAGCCAAGGTGTTCGGCGGCGGCAGTGTGCTGCCGGGCATGACCACCATGAATATCGGGCAGCGCAACGCTGACTTCGCGATGAATTTCCTCAAGACGGAGAAAATTCGCGTTGTAGCGCAGGACCTTATCGACATTTATCCGCGCAAAGTCTATTACTTCCCGAAGACTGGAAAAGTCCTGGTAAAAAAGTTGCGCAATACGCACAACGACACGATTCGGGAACGCGAAATTCAGTACGCCGCTCGCCTGGTTAGCGATCAAGTTACGGGCGATGTGGAATTGTTTGGTTGAACTCCGCTGTCTGAGCTTATTGAATCAACCATGAAACTGCATCACCTAACTATCCCAGCCAGGCTAATTCTGTTGTTGCTTGCGGTCATTGTGCCTGCGGCCGGGTTGGTTGCATGGCTGATTCTGGCCGAGTCGCGTGAGGCAAACGAAGTCGGTTATGCCAGTGTCAAGGCCATCGCTCGAGAGACTGCCGCAGACCTGGGCGTCTTGCTTCGCGACAACCAGGTGCTGCTCCAACAGCTTGCTGAAAGACCGCTCGTGAGGGCGCTCAACGAAAGCCAGTGTGATCCAGTGATCGGGGAATATGTGCGTCTGCATACAGCGTTCACTACACTTGCCGTGCACGATCTCCGCGGCAAGATCATTTGCTCGTTTCCATCGGCGCCGATGGCGCAAATTGGGGATGAACTGTATCCATGGTTTAAGGAAAGTGGGCGCAGCGGGAGATTTAGCGCTGGCGACACATACCACGGACATCAGTCCGGGCGATGGGTGTCGGTATTGAAGTACCCGGTACGCGATGCGTCCGCCAGGGTATCGGGCCTGCTCATTCTGCAACTTGATCTCAATGCTTTGGAACAACGGTTGCTTCACTCGACTCCTGCCATTTTCACGGTCGCGGTATTGGATCGACAAGACAAAATGCTTATGCAGTCCGCCGACTCCGCGAGTTGGGTAGGCAGCCCGATAGCCAATCTACTGGCCAAGAAGATTGATTCACAGGGCGGTACATTTTTTTCCGCGCCGGGCGCAGATGGCTTGCAACGCATGTGGGCTGAGGCAACTGTGCCCGCCACTGACTGGCGGGTCATCTCCAGCATCGCGGAATTTGAAATACTCGGTAGTCATCGCGCGAGGCTTGTTAGCAGCATTACGATCAGCCTGGCGACGTCGTTAGTGGCACTGGCATTGGCCTACAAAATCGCTTCGACAATCGTCGAACCGGTTCGTGAACTGACCGGAACCTGCGCCAATGTGGCTGCTGGTGATTTGGATGCACGTGCAAAGGTCGTCGGCCCTGCCGAGGTCAGGTTGGTCGCGCATCAGCTTAACCGAATGCTGGACGTTCGATCGAACGCAGAACAAGCGCTGCGTGAGAGCGAAGAGCAGCTACAAGGGATCATCCATTTGGCGGCAGAAGCCATTATCGTGATGGACGGAGAATTCCGCCTGGTTCTCTTCAATGCAGCTGCGGAATCAATTTTTGGTTGCTCCGCGGTCGACGCCATCGGCACGCCTGGAGAACTGCTCTTTCCGGAGCGCCAACGCGAATCCTGGACCCGGCGTCTTGCCGAATTCCATCTCGACGACTCGAGTGTGATGCGAATTGGCGTTGAAGCGGAGATATTTGGTCTGCGTGCCAGTGGCGAGGAGTTTCCACTTGAGATGTCGCTGTCCAGAATCTCACATAGCGGCAAGCGCCTGTACACAGCGGTTCTGAGCGACATCAGCATTCGCAAGCGCGACCTGGAGCGCCTGAATATGCTGGCCTATTACGATCCACTTACCTTGCTAGCCAACCGCACTCTTTTTCACCAGCGGCTGCAGCAAGCGCTGGTCAAAGCTCAGAGATTCAACAAAGGGTTGGCAGTTCTTATCATGGACCTCGACCGATTTAAGGTTTTCAACGATACCCTAGGCCATGAAGATGGCGACCGTGTCTTGCAACTGGTGGCGCAACGGGCCAAGGAATGTCTGCGCGAAGCGGACACGCTGGCGCGCGTCGGTGGGGATGAATTTGCAGTGCTGATAGTTGAGAATGCTGACAGTTGGTACGTTGGCAGCGTTGCTGGCAAGTTGCTCGAGGCAGTGGCCAGGTTGATGGCGCTCGACGGGCAGGAATACCGCGTCACAGCGAGCATAGGCATCAGCCTTTATCCGACCGGCGGCCGCGACGCTAAGACGCTACTCAGAAACGCCGATATCGCCTTGCATGGCGCCAAAGAACGGGGTAAAAACAATGCGCAGTTCTACACGACAGCGATGCCATTGCAATCGATGGCGCGGCTACCGCTCGAGACCGGCCTGGTACATGCCCTGGAGCGCGGCGAATTTATTCTGCATTACCAGCCTAAGGTGAATATCGCCAACGGCCGCATCACCGGCATGGAGGCGTTGGTGCGATGGATGCGACCCGGGACCGGCATGGTCTCTCCGGCGGAGTTCATTCCGCTGGCTGAAGAAACCGGTCTAATCGTTCCGATCGGCGCATGGGTATTGAAAACTGCCTGCGAGCGAAATCATGAATGGCAGCGCGAGGGTTTGCCGCAGTTGCGTGTCGCTGTCAACCTGTCGGCGCGTCAATTCGTGCAAGCCAATCTGGTGAGCGACGTGGCACGAGTGCTCGATGCCAGCGGCCTGGACCCGGCATGGCTCGAGCTCGAGATCACCGAAAGCGTAGTAATGGAAAATCCAGAGCAAGCCATACGGACGTTACGCCAGTTGAAGTCTATGGGTATTGTGTTGTCGATAGACGATTTCGGTACCGGCTACTCGTCACTTGCCTACCTGAAGCGCTTTCCCATCGACAACATCAAGATCGATCGCTCTTTCATCAAGGATATTCCAGGCAACAGCGACGATTCGTCTATTACACACGCCATCATTAACCTGACGCACAACTTGCGACACAAAGTGATCGCCGAAGGCGTTGAGACCTTGGAACAGCTAGACTTTCTGCGTGAACATGGCTGCGATGAGATGCAGGGTTATTTCTTCAGCCGTCCACTACCCGAAGTGGAGTTTTTGGCTCTTGTACTAGGGCAAACAAGCAGGGTCGCAATCGCGGCGTGATATGAATAAGATAACTGTCATTGTGATTGACGACTCTGCGTTGATGCGAAAACTGCTAAGCGAGATCATCAACAGCCAGCCAGACATGCAGGCCATTGGAGCGGCCCCAGACCCGTTGGTTGCGCGAGAAATGATACGCGCGCTCAATCCGGATGTTCTGACGCTGGATGTGGAAATGCCGAAAATGGATGGTTTGGATTTTCTCGAACGACTGATGCGACTGCGCCCTATGCCCGTGGTCATGGTGTCTTCGTTGACCGAGAAGGGTTCGGATGCCACGCTGCGGGCGCTCGAGCTTGGGGCAATTGACTATGTATCCAAGCCAAAAATTGACATCGTCCACGGCATACAGGTTTACGCCTCCGAAATCGCTGAGAAGATCCGTACTGCAGCAGCCTCACGCCCGCGTGCCAGACCGGCGGCGAGCACATTGCGGGGCAATCGGGTTGTGCAAGCTCTAGGCAATCACACCATCTCGACGGAAAAACTAATCATCGTCGGTGCCTCAACGGGTGGCACCGAAGCGATCAAGGATTTTCTCATGGACATGCCACCCGACTGTCCCGGCATTCTTATAACGCAGCATATGCCGGAGACCTTCACGCGATCATTCGCTGCGCGGCTAGATAGCCTGTGCCGCATTAGCGTCAAGGAGGCAGAGGATGCCGAGCGCATCCTGCCCGGGCACGCGTATGTTGCGCCGGGGCATTCGCACCTGCTTCTGCGTCGCAGCGGTGCAAACTACATGACGCAGCTAAGCGGCGCCGAGGCAGTCAACCGGCATCGGCCTTCCGTCGATGTGTTGTTCCGATCGGTCGCCGAAAATGCCGGAAAGAACGCAGTGGGCGTGATTCTCACCGGCATGGGCAAGGACGGCGCTTTGGGCATGCTGGCAATGAAGAACGCCGGTGCCTACAACTTCGCCCAGGACGAGGCCAGCTGTGTCGTCTTCGGCATGCCCAAGGCCGCCATTGTTGTGGGCGCGGTCGACGAAGTCCTGCCGCTGCAGGACATTGCGCAAGGAGTCATGCGACGTCTGCATTTGCTCGGGTCGAGAGCTGTACGGGTGTGATCAAAAGCGGTCAAAACGATGCCTGCGACTCCGGTCACCATGGGGGCGAGACGACATCATCAATAAAAGCAATTTGTTCGACGCCAATGACTCAGTTGTTACGTAAGGGATACAATTTGTGGAGCAAGGGGTGGCTATGCCCTTGATTTCAAATTCAAACATCAACCTTCATGAATGAAAAGCAAGCTCGTGTCGCGGTTCTCGACGATGACGACGTTTTGCGCGAGCTTCTTCGATTCCTTCTGGCCCAGGAGTACGAAGTTGTGATGCCAAGCAATGGCACACAACTGGGGATCATGGTGGAGCAGGGAGCGGTTGACCTCATCGTGCTTGATATCGGACTTCCGGAGGAGGACGGAATTCTCATCGCGCAAAGCATTCGCGCGACGTCTAGTGTTCCAATCATCTTTCTTTCGGGATACTCGTCAGACGACATGATCATAAGGGGCCTCGACATCGGGGCCGACGACTATATAACCAAGCCGTTTCAGCCGGATATTTTGATGGCGCGGGTAAGAATTGCATTGCGCCGAGGTAAACAGAGTCCCTTGCAGGCGTTGCCCAACCTGTAACTGGGAGATGTCACATTCCAAGTTGGCACATCAAGGTGCCGCCTAGGGTGGGAGCGTCCATCCCATCGGTTTTCACTTCGGCCACCGG
>SESD01000192.1_pt1 | contig 37883 bp, 37 predicted proteins | sample 3171411 | NCBI WGS metagenome assembly SESD01 (sample SAMN06051880, study PRJNA518727) | freshwater metagenome | biome: subpolar coniferous forest; feature: holomictic lake; material: water; isolation source: holomictic Lake 442, 16.5 m depth | place: Canada: near Kenora, Ontario | collected...
AACGCACGGGATCGTTGCCGGTTTTGAGTAAATTCAAATACGGACAAAAAGCGATTTTCCAGCCTTGCTCCTCGTCAATTTCAGGGACTTCTTCTGGTTCGAGTGGTGCGGCGATAGGCACAACTTTATCAATTTTCACTGCCTCGGGCGCATTGCCGACTGAACCATTCAATTCTATTTCTAACGCTGCTTGATGTTTCGCCGCGCTGACCATATTTACGTCTTCTTCGTTCTGAATTGAAGTCAGCATTTCGCGCAAACAATCGACGGTGCCTAACAATACGTCAACTGCCTGTTTCGTTACCTGTCTACGTCCGTCACGCATTTCATCGAGTAATGTTTCCATGATGTGCGTGTATTCTGCCACCACGGTAAAACCGAACGTGCCGCTACCGCCTTTGATAGAATGAGCCGCTCTAAAAATGGTGTTAATGACTTCTGAATCAATGTCACCCATATCGAGCGACAACAACCCAGATTCCATCGCTTCCAAGCCTTCGAAACATTCTTCAAAGAAAACTTGATGAAATTGTGACATATCAATGGACATAAATTTACCCTGTGTGCCTGAATTTATTTAAATTTAGATTGAAATTCAACCTTTCCTAAAATCTACACTCATTCAGTGCAAATCCTGTGCCTAAAAATGTCTAAAGCGACAAAATTCGCCATAGACATATTTTAAGTTTTTAACATGTTACACGGATTATTTTTGACGCAAGTGAGCGTGGACTTAAACAATAGCGGCTTGCATTTTTGCACAATGTGTCGCAGCATCAGTGTCGTCTAGCACTTCTTTATTTTGTAGTTTTTTAATCATGGCGCGAATAAATTCAACCGATGCCAACATTACACTGATATTGTCCGGATTGATTTGCTTAGTTTGATCGCGCATTTCGCCCAAAAGATGCTCCATTTCTTTCGCATAATCTGCCACAATGTTGAATTCCAACATGGCACAACCGCCTTTAATCGTGTGTGCGCCACGATAAATCGTGTTCATTTTTTCTTTACCAAACACATTCAAATCGATGCTATTTAGCTCCGTTTGCATAACATCTAAATTTTCCAAACATTCTTCAAATAAAACATCGTGAAATTCTGTCATATCAATAGACATAGTTTTTCCTGTACCGAACTGAATAAAATAAGTGGTGCCGCATTGAATTAACCCAATACTTTCAATAACGTTTTTAAAAGCTGATCCGGATTAAACGGTTTAACCATCCAGCCCGTTGCCCCCGCTTCTTTGCCTTGCTTTTTTTTATCCATGCCGGATTCGGTGGTCAACATCAGCATTGGCACATTTTTGTATTGGGGCAATTGTCGAAGATCTCGAATGAGTTCAATCCCATCTTTATTGGGCATATTGACATCTGTGACTATGCAATCAAACGTCCGCACTTTTGCTTTTTCTAACGCATCGACACCGTCTTCCGCTTCTTCAACATCATAACCTGCTGTTTTCAACGTAAACGCCACCATTTTTCTCATTGAAGCTGAATCATCCACTGCAAGAATACTCGTCATTATTTTTCTCCATTAGTAATCAATTTAAAGCAAAATATTTGACGAATACTACAGCATCTACGCCTAAATTGTGAAGTATAACCATGTTTTTTGACGAGTGCGTTGCGGTTCATCCAACGCACTATTTTGTCTGATTTTTATGCCAATGGTGTGAAACCACTGTTTTTGAACGCTAGAAATACTTAAATAACGACATACTTTGAACTTTCGCATACGATTGTTGCGCGGCTTGCAATGACAATTGCTGTGCATTCAAATTAGTAATCGCCGTGGTGTAATCTAAATCCGCCACTTGCGACAATGCTGTTTTAGTATTGAGAATAAAATCGTCGTTCGTTAATTTTTGTTTATCCAACGCATTCATGCGTGCGCCGATACTAGAGCGAACGGTTGAAATTTGCGTAAACGCATTATCTAATTCTTGCAAAGTTTCTAACGTCGGTTTATTAGCTTTCAATTCATTAGAAAAATTTTTAATGGTATCGAAAAGAGATTGACCCGTTGATGTCGAAACAAAAACCGCTGTGCCGGTATCACCATCGGTAATGGTACGCGCTGAACCCACTTGAATGGAACGTTGCGTATTTGAACCTGAATAAATAAAAGCGGTCCGAATACTTCCATCCGTTGTTGTTGTGGCGGCTTGCGCTTCGACGACTGTTCCCGCTCCAGCTGCCGCACCATCTTCGGTGATGCCGCCAGAATAATTAACATTGAAACGCCATGCGCTGCTGTCGCCACCTGAGACGACGACTTTTACTTTTGCGCCTAACGGTAAATCAGCACTTGGGATACTCAATGTTCCTGATCCTGAAACTGGATTTTTGGTGCTTACCATCAATTGGTCATTGACATAAACGTCCATTTTATCCGGCACGGTGTCCATGTTGTAGCTAACTTTAAAGTCGCCTCCGGCTGAACCAATCGTATAATTTTTTTCGGTAACGCCTGTTCCACCACTCGCCGCGTTAATCGTTATCGCTGCCGTTCCATTCGCAGCAACAGGCGCAGTAACAGCAACGGTAGGATTTGCATTGTCCTGACTAAACGGCATGACGGTTGATTTTGTACCCGCAAAAAGATATTCGCCATTGGAATTACGAGTATTTGCCAAGCCAATAAGATGTTGGTTTAACTGATCAAACTCCGTCGCAATGGCATTTCGCGCTACGACAGAATTGCCAGAGTCACTCACGCCTTGCAGACCCAATTCTTGTAAGCGTTGAATGGTGTCAATCACACTCGCCAGCGTGGTTTCTTCCAAACTTAATCGCTGATTTGCCGTCGCGATATTATCTTGAAGCTGATTGGCTTCACCAATCGATTGTTCAAAGCCCAGCGCAGAGGCGGCTGCCATTGGATTTTCAGCCGGCGTGAGATACTTTAGACCAGAAGAAATTTTCAACTGTGTTTCATTTAATTTGCTTTGCTGATCAAACATCGAATTGATGTTGAATTGTTGCGGATAAGCCGTTGAAATACGCATGGTAAACCCCTATCGAATTGCGCCCAGCAAGCTATCAAATAATGTGCGCGAAATAGCGACCACTTGAGACGAGGCTTGATAAGCATTTTGAAATTTAATTAAATTTGCCGCTTCTTCATCCAGATTCACGCCAGCAAAATTGGCTCGTGCTTCCATAGCTTGACTATTTAACGCCTTCTGTGCGGATAAACTTACACTTGCGGCATTTGCTGACGTGCCAACCCGTGCGACCATTTGTTGATATGACTGACTAAATGTTTTGCCATCAATGAGCGTACTTTGTGTTTCCAAATTCGCTAAGACTAACGCATTGGCATTATTGCCTTCAGCGGGTGCTGTAGAGGCTGATGCGGCAATTTCTTTCGGGTCGGTAATTGTCGCGGTAATATTTTTCGCCGCTTGATACGTTGGACGAATCATAAAACTGGCAGCACCACTCGGTTCTGCTAGCTCGGTAATGGTCATGCCATCAACCGTTGTCGGCAAACCACCAGTCGGAAACATCACTTTGCTATTATCAGTCAATCGCGTTAACGAATAAGCTCCCGCGTTATAATCCAAACGGTAATCACTGGCGCGTAATTGATTTAATGTTGCTCTATCAAAAGTCACTTTAACCCCGCCCCCCGGATTACTGTTATTAGCGTAAACGGGAATTTCGCTTGGTTGAAAGGTAAACATTTCCTTTCCAGCTACGCCATTTAAATCAACACCTTGTTTATGTACTTCGTTGAATGAAATACCCAAACCGGCGGCAACTAATCCTAATTGTTGTTGGGCAGGATCTAAAACTTGATCGCGAAATTTCACCGTGCCGGCTAATGAACCGCTGGCGAATTGACCGCTCACATCGTAGCTATTCATCAACACATTTTTTTGCATCGGGTCAGTGGTTGAACTACCTAATGACAATTGAGAGCGTGAATCGCCAGAAATTAATGCCTGACCCTGTCCGATAAACACATCGACCGAACCATCAGGACGCGCCAAAGTTGAAATGTCGATATTTTCAGATAATTTCGCTAATAATTGATCACGTTGATCTAATAATTCGTGTGGAAATTGCGTCCCGCCACCGCGCGTTGCGGCAGAGATTTTGTTATTTAAATCGGCAATGTTTTGTGTAAGACTGTTAATGCTATCCACGTTCGTTTGCATGTATGCATTATTTTGACCGCGCAACGTTTCTAATTGCGTTGAGACGCTATTAAATTGCGTGGTTAATGTGCTGGATTCCGTAATCATTGCCTGCCGCGCGGCAGGGGAGGTCGGGTCTCTGGCGACGGCATTCACCGAGGTAAAAAACGATTTCATCGCATTCGCCATGCCGGTTTTGGGATTCGCCATCAAATTATTGACTTGTGCGGTCATTGTTTGAAAACGATCGGCATCGCCTAATGTGGATGCAGAAGTGCGAACATTGTTGCTGATAAATTGATCATAACTGCGGGTGACATTCGAGACGTTGACACCGTTGCCGATGTAATTACCGTTCGAGAACGTCGTGGGTGCGGTTTCTAAATTTGTACTTTGACGGCTATAACCGTCGGTATTCACGTTGGCAATATTATTACTGCTGGTTTGCATGGAGCGTTGAAACGCCATCAATCCAGTCAACGCGGTACCTAAAATTCCACTGGGCATAGGAATAACCTGTTTCTTAAAGTGTTAAATAAGCGATGTTTATTTCATTTCACCGCCACCGTTGTTGCATTGTCGGCAAATACATTTAACGCATTACTTTTGTAAATGTGCATGACTTTTGCCGCATAGCTCGGATCGGTCGCATAGCCAGCTTGCTGTAATTCACGCATATATTGTTCAGTATTGCCGACTTTGGTTAATGCTGATTCGTAGCGTGGATTATTTTTAATAAAGTTCACATAATCGTGAAAACTTTCTTGATACGACGAATACGCTCTAAAACCCGAACTCATTCTTCGTGCAATCCCTTGGTCAAATTCGAGAGCCGACACTTGCACTTGTTTACCTTGCCACGCGCGATTGGCTTTGATGTTAAATAAATTATGACTGCTGGTGCCGTCACTATTTTTAATCACCGAATTTCCCCAGCCACTTTCTAATGCGGCTTGCGCTAATAACGCATTGGGATCAATGCCTAAACCTTTGGCGGCTTGTTGTGCTAATGGGTGCAACTGTCTGACAAAATCAACCGCTGACTGTATCGGCACCGAGCGACTGTTCTTGAATGGCGGTTCGTCCGAATCGCGTTCAGACACGCGACCACTCACTTTCATACCGTCGGGCGTTTGCACCATCGTCACGGGATTATTCAAATAATCTTCCAAACTTTGCGGTTGTTGATTTTCTGCTTTTGGGCTGAGTTGTTTCACAATTAAATCAGCCAAACCCACGCCAGGTTTACCCGCTAAATGTACCGAAAGTTGTTGATCGTACATTTCGTTGTAACTGTCGGATTGACTGCTATCAAACGCGCCTTCTGCCAATTTCGCTGAACGCATGCCTTTCAATATATTGTTTAAAAACAAACCTTCAAATTGTTTCGCCACTTTTTGCAACGCGGCGGGCGTATCGGTTTTGGATTCGACTTTTAATTTTGCAAATTGGCTGAAATCGCTGTAAGCCGAAGCATTGGCAGAAGTCGGGGCGTTTAACATGGAATTTCCTTAAATTATAATCAGTTCAGCGTGTAATGCGCCTGCCGATTTTAAGGCTTCCAAAATCGCCACTAAATCGCTCGGTGCGGCACCCACTTGATTCACTGCATTGACCAAATCATCCAACGCCACCCCTGGTCTAAACGTAAACATTCGATTTTTTTCTTCTTTCACTTTCACGCTGGATTGCTGCGTGGTGGTCGTTTGACCTTGTGAAAGCGGATTCGGTTGACTGACATTCACATTTTCATCAATTGTCACGACCAAACTACCATGCGTGACAGCCGCAGGCGACACGCGCACTTTGCTACTAATCACCACCGTTCCGGTGCGCGAATTCACAATCACTCGTGCCGGTGCTTCGTCCATATCCAATGTGACATTTTCAACGACCGATGCAAACATCACTTTTTGCCCCAAATCGCTCGGTGCATTCACGCGCACCGACGTGGCATCAATTGCTCTCGCTGTATTCGCACCCAGTAATTTGTTAATCGCTTCCGCCATGTGATTGGCGGTGGTGAAATCGGCACGGTGTAAATTAAACACCAGCGAATCGCCATCTGAAAAAGACGTGGCAACGGTTTTTTCCACCAACGCGCCATTCGCAATTCTGCCTGCACTAGGATTATTCACGGTAATGCTCGAACCATCTTTGCCTGACGCGCTCATGCCGCCGACCACTAAATTACCTTGAGCAATTGCGTAAACGGTACCGTCCGCCCCTTTTAGCGGAGTCATTAACAATGAACCGCCGCGCAAACTTTTTGCATCACCAATCGACGACACCGTCACATCAATCGCCATTCCAGGTTTGGCAAACGCCGGTAATTCAGCTTGAACGGCAACTGTAGCAATGTTTTTCGCTTTTAATTGTTTTAAATCCTCAGGCGATAACGTAATGCCAAAACGCATTAACATATTGCTCAAACTTTGTTTTGAAGTCGGTGAACTCGTGCTGCTGTCGCCCGATTTATCTAATCCCACGACCAAACCATATCCGACCAATTGATTGACGCGAACACCCTCAATCGACGCAATATCTTTAATGCGTTCCGCTTGCGCTATCGTCATAAAGACAAACCCTGTCAGTATCAAGATTAAAAATAAAGCGTGTTGTCGCAGATTCATGTTATTGCTCGTGTGTTAGAAAGGAAACCAAGGACTGTTTAAAGCACGCGACACCCAACCTTTCGCGCTGGCATCTGCCATTGCACCTTCGCCGGTATACATAAAGGTGGCATCGGCAATTTTACCCGAATCAATAATATTTGAGGGTGAAATATCGACGGGTCGAACAATGCCCGATAAACGCACAAATTCATCACCTTCATTCAAAGCGACACGTTTCTCACCGCGAATTTTTAAATTGCCGTTCGGCAACACTTCCACTACCGTCACTGAAATTCGACCATTCAAATTATTACTTTGACCGGCATTGCCTTTGCCTTTGAATGACTTTGAAGAATCCATTGACGTTTTCATGTCGCTGCCTAGCAATATCGCGCCCAAACCAAACAAAGTTGGCAAGCTGACGGAAATTGAATCATCTTTTGAATCTTGGCTGTTAGCGGCTTTTTTTGATTGGGTATTTTCGTTTAAAGAAACGGTTAATACATCCCCGACACGCCGCGCGGTATGATCTTCAAACAAACGATTATCATAACCTGCCTGATAAATGCCGCCTGAACTTTGCTGAGGTGGGCGTAAATCCGCCGGTGCGACGGGCGAAAATGATGGCTCGCGCTTCGGCAAAGGCGTATTGCACGCCGTCAAAAAAATGGGCAACAGCACAAAAAATCGAAAAGTGCGTATTATCATTTTAATCACTCGTTACAGATTTTGCGTGATGTAAGACAGCATTTGATCGGTGGTTGAAATGGCTTTTGAATTCATTTCGTAAGCGCGTTGCGTTTCAATCATGCCGACTAATTCTTCTACGACGTTCACGTTAGAAGTTTCCAATGAATTTTGCACCAAACTACCAAATTCACCCAAACCCGGTGTACCAACAACCGGTGGACCACTCGCGCCGGATTCACGGTATAAATTTTCGCCAATCGGTTCTAAACCGGCGAGGTTGATAAAATTCGCTGTTTGTAACTGCCCGACGTTTGCCGGTTGCGGATTACCCGATTCTAAGATAGAAACGGTGCCATCTGAACCAATTGTGACACTTAATGCGGTACTCGGAATGGTAATCGCAGGATTTAAAGGCAAACCATTGGTTGTCACCAGCTGACCATTTTGATCTAATTTTAATTGCCCGTCGCGCGTGTACGTTGTACTACCGTCTGGCATGGTGACTTGTAAAAAGCCGCGTCCGTTAATCGCCACGTCTAAATTATTGCCCGTTTGTTCAACGTTACCTTGAATGTGAATTTTTTCGGTCGCCATTGTTTTCACACCCGTACCGAGTTGTAAACCGGTCGGTAATTGGCTCGTTTGCGAAGTTTGTGCGCCCACTTGACGCATATTTTGATACATCAGATCTTGAAACACCGCGCGATCTTTTTTAAAGCCGGTCGTATTCACGTTCGCCAAGTTGTTGGAAATAACCGCCATGCGGGTTTGTTGAGCATCAAGCCCCGTTTTCGCTACCCATAATGCGCGTTCTGTCATGATAATTCTCCGGAGATTATTTTAAATGTACGGGCGAATTATTCACCCTTTTCTTAAATTATGCGTGTGTTAATTTTGGGCAAATGTTATTTGCCCCTACGATTTTTAAATATCAGCACTATCTATGCCACGCAAATTACATTTGTAATAATTTAGCACTTGCTGCTGCATTTTCTTTGGCGTTTTTCATGACGTTGGTTTGCATTTCAAAATTACGCCCTAGTTCAATCATATCAACCATTGCGCCAATCGCGCTGACGTTGCTGCCTTCGATAAAACCTTGATTCAGTTGCACGGTTGCATTGTCGGCTTGCGGTCTACCGTCTTTCATATATGCCAAACCGTCTGTTCGTTTTTCGACGTTTTTCAAATCCGGTTTAATCAGTTTTAATTGGTCAACTGCGACCAATCCACCGGTAGGCGACCCAAATGGAATAATGCTAATCGTGCCGTCGCCGCTAATCGACAATTTTTCCGAAGCCGGAATAGTAATCGGCTGACCCGCTGAATTTAACAATCGTAAACCTGAACTGGTTTGCAATTCGCCATTAGGAGTCATTTTGAAATCACCGGCGCGAGTGTATGCTTCTTGACCTTTGCTATCTTGAACCGCAAAAAATCCTTCGCCGTCAATCGCTACGTCTAAATCATTTCCGGTCGGTTGCAGCGGCCCTTGCGAAAAATCGGTGGTCGGTTTTTCGGTCATCGCAAAAACGCGCGTCGGATAACCGTCGCCAAATACCGGCATACTGCGAAATTGCTCTAAATCCGATTTGAAACCCGTGGTTTGCGCGTTAGCTAAATTGTTGGCATTTGCCGTTTGCGCCAGCAGCGTTTGTGTCGCGCCACTCGAAGCAATAAAAAGACTGCGATCCATAAAATTCCCCGTTTTGAATGTAAAGTGGTGAACGCGAATAAATTCGCGCCCACTAAATCAACCGTTTCTGGTTCCGGCACCCCACGCGCCGGAACCAGAAAAACCAAAAACTAAATTCTCAAAATCGTATCAACCAAACTTTTTTCTGTCGTAATCGTTTGTGAACTCGCTTGATACGCTTGTTGCGCCACAATCAATTTCACTAATTGTTCAGACAAATCCACGTTTGAATTTTCAATCGCTGACGATTGAATCGTGCCAAAATTGTTGTCGCCGCCCGCGCCATAAATCGGCATTCCAGAATCCGCCGTAGACATCCACGTCGTCGCGCCTACTTTGGCTAAATCTTGGTTGCTTGGGAAACGCGCCAACGCCACTTGCCCCAGCGGTTTTGCAAAACCGTTGCTGTATTTCGCGTAAACAATACCGAGTTTATCCACATCCACACCGGTTAAATTGCCCACTGACAAACCATTTTGTTTTAAATCATTCACGGTAAACGGTGTAGAAAACTGTGTGGACGTTGCCAAATCAATACTAAACGTAAATGGCGAGGCGTTAATAGCCGAATTGATTGAAGAAAGATCAATCCCGCCAAAGTCAATTTTAGTATTTAGGGTTCTGGTTACGCCTGGCAATCCCAGAGCCGCCGCTGCCTTCACAGCATCCGCATCCGCAGTAATCGCATTTGTTGCCTCTGTCTCCGTCGCGGCAGCATCCACCGTAGATTGAACCGCCGCCGCCACCGCTGCAATTTGATTATTCGCGGCCGCCGTATTCGCGGCAACGGCTGATCTTGCCTCCTCTTTGGCACTTGTTAGCATAACAGTCTCCGGTATTGTCGTACCAGCTGGCAGCGCAAGACCGATAGCATCAAATAAAGTCTGTGCATCAACCTGAAGAGCCTTTGCAATCAGCAACGTATCTGTCACGGTTCCGTCTGGGATTGCTGGTGGGTTAGCATCAACCACCGCTTGGATGCTGTCCTTTATCCCAGTCTTGTCGGCTAGTATTTTCTCTGCAACCGTGATTTTAGCCAGAGCGGCATTGTTAGCGTTTTCCGCATTCAACTGCTGACCAATCAAACTGGGATCCGTAGGCTTTGCAGCAAGAGCCGCGTTCGCTTGGTCAAGAGTAAACTGTGTACCGCTGATGATAATAGTATCGTCATTAGGATCTGTTACAGATACTTTTTTCTGAGCGGCAGTCAACGCTGAAGTGGCAGCTTTTACCGCACTGGCTGCACTATCGACAACAGCTTGCGCGGCATCTCGAGTTACTTTAGCGAGCTGCGTCGTTGCCGTCGTTTCTCGTGCAATCGCCGCTTTCAGCGCAACACCGCCTATCACCACGGCCGCATCAGCTTTAGCCGAGTTAATTTTCGACAGTGCTGCTGCCGCGATGGCTAAATCGGCGGTTGTGGCTATCGCAGATATTTTTGATAAATTCCCTTTAGCATCAAAAACGACTCGTGTTGGACTGGTTGTAATCGTTCCCGCTGGTAAAGCTATCGAACCGGTGGCTTCAACGGGCGGAATGGCATAAGAATCTGCTTGCACGCCGGGCTGAACACTTCTGCCGTCAATAAATGTGTACATATCCCATTGATCCGGCACCGCTGTTTTGCAAAAATAGGTTGAGGCAATATGTGCGTTACCTAATGAATCATAAGTGGTAATCGATGTCGTGTGCGTGTACGTTGTTGGATCAGGAATATAAGGTAAAGTTCCAGAGGCGAAAGCAAAGGGGGTAATCGCCGTTTCCGCCGCGCCATTTAAATTCAACTTCATATCAACAGACGTTGTCGCGGTGGGTGCGCCTTGATCGGTGTTCACTTTCAACGGCAATTTAACGCCTACGTCAAAACCTTCAGCCACGGTGGTGCCAGTGGGTTTGAACGCCAACAAATAACGTCCGCTATCATCGACCACGTTACCGGCGTTATTTAAATGAAATGCCCCGTTGCGCGTAAAGGAAGTCGCTTCTAACGGTTTTTCGGGAGCCAGCGGATCAACGCTATTTCCCATTGCAAAAAAACCTTCGCCGCTCAGAGCTAAATCCAACGAGTTGGCGGTCGGTTCAATGTTACCTTGTTTGAATTGTTGCGCGACTGAAGACACGCGCACGCCTGACCCAATGGCAGTTTTGCCGACGGAACCCAAACTGCTGACGTAAACGTCACCAAACTGAGAGCGAGATTCTTTGAAGCCCGTTGTTTGTGAGTTGGCGATGTTGTTACCCGTGACAGATAATGTGGTGGCAGCGGCTTTTAAGCCACTTAATGCTGTTGAAAAACCCATGATGTATTACCTCGAATAGTTTAAAAATTAAAAATTAAAGAATTTGTTTAACTTGTCCAAAATCGACGCTGCTACCATCAGCGAGATTTACTTTCATACCGGTTGTGCCAGTTGCCATCACGACGCTGCCTACTTTGGAGTTAATATCGGTAGTAAACATAGTATTCGCGCCATTCACCGGTGCGGAAGCAGCAATTTTGTAAGTGCCTGGATTGGATAATGTGCCAGCTGAATTCGTTCCATCCCAATTAAACGGCACATTGCCCGCGCTTTGATTACCCAAATCAATGGTTTTAATCAATTCGCCGGTGACGGCATTCGTCACAGCAATAGTTAAATCGGGTGTGCTGCTGGTCAGATTCACCGTACCGCTTATATCGCCGCCGGAAGCTAAAACACCTTGCGTGCTAGTCACCGTGACATCACGCCCCACCAAACTCGCGGCTTGTAACGCTTGATCCGACGAAATCGAACTCGAAAAAGTAGCAAATGATTTTTGTAAATCTTGAATCCCAGAAACCGTACCGAATTGCGCCATCTGCGACAAGAATTCGCCGTTTTGCATCGGATTATTAGGATCTTGATGTGTCATTTGCGTGGTCATTAACTTCAAAAACTCATCTTGCCCTAACGACGTTTTTTTCTTTGCAGCGGCGGCGGACACAGCGGCTTTCGCATCGATAGTGGTTTTGGTTAGATTGGTATACTGATTATCTGTCGCGGTACTGCTTGCTACTGCCATAAAATTCTCCTATTGCCCCATTCTTAATGTTTGTAACATCATTTGTTTCGCGGTGTTCAAGACTTCGATGTTGTTTTGATACGACCGTGAGGCGGACATCATGTTCGCCATTTCCTCAATCGTGTTTACGTTTGGCTTAAAAATATAGCCGTCTTTATCTGCCATCGGGTGATTGGGCGCGTATTCCATGACGGCGGGGGCGTTACTTTCGACCACACCGAGGACTTCAACTTTACTCGCCGCATTTTCCGCGTCAATAACATTTTTTAATTCCGCGCCAAAAACCGGTTGGCGCGATTTGTACACACTGCCTTGACTGCTGCTGACGCTGTTGGCGTTAGAAATGTTACTCGCCACCAAATTCAACCGCAGTTGTTGAGCATTCATGCCGCTTCCGGCAATGTCAAAGATATTTAACGCTGACATTAGGCTTGTCCTGTGAATGCGCTTCGTAAATCATTAAATTCGCCGCCCAACCACTGCAAACTGGCTTGATATTGCAACGAGTTTTCAGCGTATTTGGCTTGTTCAATGTGTTCTTCAACTGTGTTGCCATCGAGAGAAACTTGATTTGGATTGCGGTATTTTAGTTGTGCGCCCAAAAACGGCATTTCCGGTGCAAAATGTCCGGCTTGGGTGTGTGCTAAAACGGTCGGTTCGGATATTGATTTTTTCAACACACGCGAAAAATCTAAATCGCGTGCTTTAAAATTTGGCGTGTCCGCATTAGCAAGATTCGCCGCTAAAATTTCACCGCGTTTTTCCCGCAACGCTAAAATTGTCGGACGGTTGCCAAGAGCGGCATCAAAACTAATTGCCATGATAATGACTCCTAAAAAGGTTTTCGTATTCAATTAAAAAGCACGCGATATGCCAGTAAAATTTAACCAATAGAAATCAGTCGGTTACTGTTTCCTGTACTCTTCCTCAACAGAGTTATCGTCAAAAAACCGATAAAGTTAAACCTTTCTTTTTACTCCGTTCAAGGTATGGTTTTTAACGTAGTATCAACAGATTAGCGTCAAGAAATTGTCAATTTAGAAAATATCAACAACGCGAATAAATTCACGCACCCAACTAAAATACAAAATTTATATTTTGGCATCGAATCTGCTTTATACAGCACAAAGCGATTACATTAACCCTTAACCCAACAACGGCTCTTAACTTTTATGTTTAGATTGATGCTAGTGTTTGCCAGCGCATTTATAACAACGAATGCACCTCATGCCGAGCCACAATGGCAAACGCACGAATCTATTTATGACGCAGTTAAAAGTTATGTTGCTCAGAATATCAATACTGCTACAGAGTATGAAATCACCATACTGCCGTTAATGGATCGCTTGAATTTGCCGTTATGCTCGCTGCCGATTCAAACCTTTGCGCCGAATTTGCCGAAATCCGGACGTATGTCGATTAGCGTACGGTGTAACGGAGGTAAAAAATGGTCAATTTTTGTGTCAGCGACCATTACGCCATTTGAAAATGTCGTCATTTTGACGCAACCACTGCAACACGGTGATACCGTCACTAATCAAGCGATGTTAGTGCGTAAAGATGTGTCGCAATTGCACAATAATTATTTGACGCAGTTAAATCAGATTGTGAATAAACAGGTGATACGAAATTTACCCGTCGGCACAATTGTAATGGCGAAAGATTTAGTCGAACCTAAATTAGTAAAACGCGGTGATCGTGTTTTGATTACCTCAAATCAGGTAGGAATTGCTATTAAAATGAATGGCGTTGCCGAATCGGACGGCAGTAAAGGACAGACAATTCGAGTGAAAAATCAAAATTCGGCGAGGATTATTAACGCCACGATTATCGATGCAGGCGTGGTGCAAGTGTCGCAATAACAACACGATAGAATAGAATTTTATAATTGGGTTAAAGAATATCTTTGCCTTGCCGATACGAGTGTCTATTATACAGACCACTTAAAGGAGCTCGGCATGGCTATCGAATTGATTAAAAATGGGGGGGGGATTTCACCACCCTTTAAAAGTACCCCTAAAAATAGTGAAACTGGCGAAAACACGGCGATTTCAACAGCGGAAACTAAAATTACGGTGAGAGGTGACAGCATCAGCATCACCAACACCATGATAGAAATTAGAAAAAATTTTAATGCGTCTACCGAATCCAGTGTAGATGCTGAACGATTAGCGAAAATAGAACGCATTAAACACGCAATTGAAAGCGGCACTTATAAAATCGATCCCGATCGAATTGCGCGAAAAATGCTTCAATTTGATTCTTTAGGTCAAGGCAACAGCACATAACGTTATGATTGAACACACATTTCCAATTGCAGAGCAGTTAATTTCCAATGCGTTGCAGTTGACGCAACGGCTTTTTCAGCAACTAAACCAAGAGGCGGATAGTTTAGTCCGCACACCGCAATCGGGCTTTATCAATACCGTGGCGAACAACAAACGGGATTTGGTAACGCAATTGGATTTGTTCAATAAACAATTAGAGCAAATTTTAGCAGCGGAACAATTGCCACATTCGCAACACGGCATTAACTCTTATTTCCAAATGGCGATGATTGCCAATTTATCGTCCGATACGATGAAAATAAATTGGGAAAATATGATGAGTTTGTGTGCCGAATGCAAACATTTGAACGAGAAAAATGGCGCGAGTATTGATATTTTAGCGCGTAACAACAAGCGTACGCTGCATATTCTTAAAGGCAAATCGGAAGTCGTCACCAGTTATGGACGCGATGGTTCGACGATTAGTGAATTCCAAAACAGCACGTTAGTTTCAGTTTAACGCGCCATTCTTCGTTTGTTTCGTGCTAAAATCCCGTTGCAATGCCCCGGTAGCTCAGTAGGATAGAGCGATCCCCTCCTAAGGGATAGGTCAGTGGTTCGATTCCGCTTCGGGGCGCAAAATCTCACCCGATTCCAGCCAATTCAACACTCCCAGCCCCGCAGCACGTCCGGTCGCTAAACACGCCGTCAATAAATAACCACCCGTCGGTGCTTCCCAATCCAACATTTCACCCGCACAAAACACATTCGTCAATTGTTCACATTTTAAATCCCCGTTCAACGCAGTAAAACTCACCCCGCCCGCGCTACTAATCGCTTCGTCAATCGGACGCGGTGCAAGCAATCTCAACGGCAAGAATTTCAACGTTTGGCAAACTATTTCTGCCGAATTCAGCGCGTCCACATTCAACACTTCACGCACTAAACCCGCTTTCACTCCGTCCAAACCTAATTGTTTCCGCCAAAATTTCGCCGTCGAAGATTTACCACGCAGTTGATTTAATCGCGCCATTAACACTTCCGTGGTTTTGTCGGGAAATAAATCGAGATGAATGGTTGCGGTACCATTTTTAAAAATTCCATCACGAATGCGCGACGATGCCGCGTAAATCAAACCGCCTTCGATGCCGTGTTCTGTCATCATCATTTCGCCTTTTTGCTGAAAATCGTTGAAATGCAAACACACATTTTTCAATGGCTGACCGGCAAAACGCTCTTTAAAATAGTCGCGCCACGCCACGTCAAAACCACAATTTGACGGTTGCAACGTTTCCACCTTCACGGATTGTTCACGCAAAATCGACACCCATTCGCCCGTCGAACCTAATCGCGCCCAACTTCCGCCACCTAACGCTAAAATGACCGCGTCTGCGCTGACTATTTTTTCACCGTTTGGCGTATCAAAAATCAATTTTTTCGTGTCATTATTCTGCCAACCTAACCAACGATGACGCATCGAAAATTGCACGCCGTTTGCCCGCAAACGCTGTAACCACGCGCGTAATAGCGGCGCGGCTTTCATTTCTTTGGGGAAAATTCGACCCGATGAACCGACGAACGTTTCAATGCCCAAATCATTTAACCATTCGCGTAAATCCGTGGGCGTGAAAGCGTTTAAATACGGTGCGAGATTCGTTTGGCGCGAATCGTAACGGCTGACAAACGTTGAAAAATCTTCCGCGTGCGAAATGTTCATGCCGCCTTTTCCCGCCATTAAAAATTTGCGTCCAGCGGATGGCATTGCATCGTAAACCGTGACGTGGAAATTCGATTGACTGAGCATTTCAGCCGCCATTAAACCCGCTGGTCCCGCGCCGATAATTGCGATTGTTTTCATAAATTTGTTATTTTTCAAAAGTTAAACAGAATGGCGCAATCATACGACATAATCCGAATTTTGCTTTTTCATTTCGCGCCAAATTATGTCCACGCGCATTGACCTTTTAGCATTGAAACATTATTCTTTTTAAAATGATAACGGTAGAAAAAAGCCAATTTCCTAATCATTACGCCATTTAGAAATCAATAAAGCGAATTCATCACCCAAAATTCTTGAGTAAAATTAATTTTCTAAAACCCCCTTCTCCACTCCATAAATTGAAAGGAAATTCACATGCAAGCCATATTGATGAACGCTATCGGCGACAGCACTGTTTTGGTTGAACAAAATATAGCCGAACCACATTTAACGCAACTCACAGAAATAAAAGTACGCCTGCACGCAGCGGGAATAAATCCAGTCGATACCAAAATTCGCAACGGCGGTTTGTTTTATCCCAACGCCGAATTACCCGCCGTTTTAGGTTGCGACGGCGCGGGCGAAGTCGTTGAAATTGGCGCGAATGTCACGGATTTTAAAGTCGGTGATAAAGTTTGGTTTTGCCACGGCGGTTTGGGGCGTGAACAAGGAAATTACGCCGAATTCACCGTCATTGACCAACGTTGGGCAAGTTTAATGCCGCAAACCGCAACATTTGAAACGGCTGCCGCTGCGCCATTGGTGTTAATTACGGCGTGGGGCGCATTGTTTGAACGGGGAAATTTGCAAGCAGGTCAAACCGTTTTAATTCACGCTGGCGCGGGTGGCGTGGGGGACACGTCGCGATTCAATTGGCGAAAATCGCAGGCGCACGAGTTATCACCACTGTGAGTTCAAATGAAAAAGCCGCTTTCGTGAAATCACTCGGTGCGGATGAAATCATTTTTTACAATCAAACGGACGTGGCTAAAGAAGTAAATCGTTTAACCGATAATCATGGCGCGGATTTGGTTTTTGACACGGTTGGCGCAGACGTTTTTAAATCGAGCATTGCGTGTACCGCGCATTTTGGACGCATTGTGACGTTGATCGATGCGTCAAATTTAGATTTGAATGAAGCCCGCATGCGAAATTTGTTAATCGGTTTTGAATTGATGCTCACGCCCATGTTGCGTGACTTAGATTCCGAGCGCGATAAACACATCGAATTACTGAAAAAATGTGCCGCGTACATCGATGCGGGTAAATTAGCCATTCACGTCAGCCAAGTTTTACCGTTAGCAGACGCGCAAAAAGCGCACACTTTAATTGAAGCCAATCACACGATGGGCAAATTAGTTCTTTCTATTTAACTTTTTAAGATTATGACACTCGATTTTTTAGACAAAAAACACACGATTGCGGGCGCAGGTTTTAATCGTTGGCTGATGCCACCAGCGGCGTTAGCGATTCATTTATGTATTGGTATGGCATACGGTTTTTCGGTATTTTGGTTGCCACTTTCAAAAGCCATCGGCATCAAACAAAGCGTGGCGTGTTCTGCCGACGTTGGATTTTTCACCGAATTATTCATCACCACCTGTGATTGGAAAATCTCCACGCTGGGCTGGATGTACACGTTATTTTTCGTATTTTTAGGTTCATCGGCGGCACTTTGGGGCGGTTGGTTAGAACACGTTGGGCCACGTCGCGCAGGTGTGATTAGCGCATTATGTTGGTGTGGCGGGATGTTATTGTCAGCACTAGGCATTTACACACACCAATTTTGGCTGATGCTGATTGGTTCTGGCGTAATCGGTGGCATCGGTTTGGGTTTGGGTTATATTTCGCCTGTGTCGATGCTGATTAAATGGTTTCCTGACCGTCGCGGCATGGCGACTGGCATGGCAATCATGGGTTTTGGCGGTGGCGCGATGATTGGCTCGCCGTTAGCGACGTTGTTGATGAAACACTTTGCGACCGAAACAGATGTCGGAGTGATGCCAACGTTTGTGGCGATGGCGAGTATTTATTTTGTTTTTATGATGGCAGGCGCGTTGACTTACCGCTTACCTGTTTCGGGTTGGCAACCAGAGGGCTGGATTCCTGTCGCTTCCACGCAAAATAAAATGGTTACGCCGCATCACGTTCACGTTAAAAATGTGTTCAAAATTAAGCAATTTTGGTTACTGTGGGGCGCGTTGTGTATGAACGTGAGCGCGGGAATTGGCGTAATTGGAATGTCTTCGCCCATGCTGCAAGAAGTTTTCGGTGGAAAATTGATTGGGTTATCGAAAACGTATGGCGAATTGGACAAACCCGAATTAGCGGCAATTGCAATCGTCGCCGCAGGTTTCACGGCATTATTGAGTTTATTCAACATCGGCGGACGGTTTTTCTGGGGAAGTTTGTCAGATAAATTAGGACGGAAATTAACGTTTATGATTTTTTTCGTCGCTGGCAGCGCGTTATATTTCAGCGTTTCTGGCAGTGCGATTGCTGGTAATAAATTATTATTTGTAGGCGGTTTGTGCTTAATTTTAAGTATGTACGGCGGGGCATTTGCGACCGTTCCTGCGTATTTAGCAGACTTATTCGGCACGCAAATGGTTGGCGCGATTCATGGAAGATTATTAACCGCATGGGCAACGGCGGGCGTTTTAGGGCCGGTAATTGTAAATTATATGCGTGATTATCAACTTGGCTTGGGCATTCCGCGTGAGCAAGTTTACAATCAAACGATGTGGATTTTAGCGGGATTGTTGATGGTCGGCTTGATTTGTAATCTGTTAATTCGCCCTGTCGATGAAAAATGGTTTATGTTGCCAGATGAACTCGCGAAAGAAAAACGTTTAGCGCAAGACCGAATTCATGATGAAGAAGTGGGCGAAACGGATGATATGGCAAATTCAACGCCAATAATTTTAGTCTGTGTGGCTTGGCTAGCGGTGGGAATTCCGCTGACGTGGGGCATTTATCGGGCAGTTGTCGCGGCGATGGCGTTTAGCCTGTAATCATTTTTGGAATTGAAAATCGTACAAGCAATATTCAATATTGCTTGTGCAAATAATATCTGGAGGCATAAAAAAACCCCGCTGACGAAATAGTCGCAGGGTTTAATTTTATTGGAGCTAGTGAGGGGATTCGAACTCCTGACCGGCTGATTACAAATCAGCTGCTCTACCAACTGAGCTACACCAGCAATGTATGCGGGTAATTATACATATAAAACCACTTTTAGCCACTTTTAAACATGAAACCACACTTTTTTCTGCATATTTCGACTCAAAATCAACAACTCGAAATCGTTATAAATTCAAAAATTACAAAAAGTTATCGCATTTCGACCGCTAAAAACGGCACGGGTGAAAATAAAGGCAGTGAATGCACTCCGTGCGGGTGGCATTCCATTCGTGCCAAAATCGGCAATCAACAACCGTTACACGGTGTTTTTGTTGGACGACGACCGACGGGGGAAATTTATAGTGCTGAATTAGCAGCAAATCACCCGAATCGAGATTGGATTTTGACACGCATTTTGTGGCTGGACGGTTTAGAAGCAGGTAAAAATCGTTATGGCAACGTACACACCAGCGCACGTTACATCTACATTCACGGCTGCCCAGACGAATTAATCATTGGACAACCTGCCTCACACGGCTGCATTCGCATGAAAAATGCTGACGTTTTAGATTTATTTAATCGAATCCCAGTCGGAACAAATGTATTCATTGATTAAAACGCATAAGACCACGTCGCGGACAACGCGCCTTCACGCGGTAATTGATAGCCGTTCACGTCATCGTGAACGGGCTGCAACCATTCAAAACTCACCCGATTACCTTGCAAACTTCCGTTCGGCATCGAGGCGTTAATGCCAAAACCGACATCAACAAATCGTCCGCCGTAATTACGCCCATAATCCATCGCGCCAATTTGGTGATAAACGCCACGATACGCGCCTTGCAGCGAACCCTGCAACGTATAAACGCCCCGCACTGAAGTCGCCAACCAATTTGTCCAACTGTAACTGCCCCACGTTGTCGCCTGAAAAATATCACCCAACGCAAAACCCGCTTTATTGTGCGATTCCAACCGTTTCGTGCCGTTTAATTGTGCGCCAAATGACCAATTATCAATATTGCCTGTGTAAGTCACCGCTGGTTTGAAATCCCACGTTCCGCTACCCAGCTGCATTCCGTAATGAATAAAACCTAAATCTTGCCGATGCGTGTCGCGCAACTGAATTTCAGCATCGCCCGTCGGTGCCGTGCCGCCTAAACTTACGTTGATTTGTTGGGAATCTGTTTTAAACACGTTGAATAGTGCGTACATTCCCGTATCGCCCACGCCGCCCGTCGTGTGTTCGTGTCCAGCGTGAATAATTGCCGAACCCAAAGCGGTCGTCATGGCTGGTGTGGCAGGCGCACCGTCGAGCGGGCGCATTGTCATCTGCATATCCATAAATTGCGGCATCAACATCAACGTCAACCAATCTGTCGGCGCGAACATCAAATCCAACATGTGCATATTCATGCTCATTTCGCTGGGCGTAACGTAACATTTTTGCGGCGCACAGGCTTGATTCACCAGCGTTTCATCGGCAACAGTATTCAAACCGTTTTGCGTATTTCCCGCTTGATTCGCGTACATATAACGATAACCGACCATCACATCGCCCGCATTCGGCAAAACGTGGTCAAACATAACACCCGCTGGAACACCTCCGCCATGATGATGCGCGTGTTGCGCGTGTTCACGGTGATTTGAATTAGCAATCGATAACGCTGCTAAATCCACTTTCAACGCCGCATTAACCAAATAACCGTCAAAATCCGTGTAATTTCCTTCGCCACCGCCGCCCAATTTCAAACTTCCCGCGTGCGTGTAATACTCCGCACCCGCTTGAATTTCCAAACCTTTGGCGAATTTTTTAGTCACCGTTAAACCGCCACTCAACGCGCCATAACCCGATAATCGATAATCACTGGAATAATTTTGTGGCAATAATTTCGGATTGTAATCAGTTTTAACGGGATTTCCATCCGCATCAAAAGTGACTTTATTAGCAGCTTGTTTTGAAACCAAATAAGGCGCGTAAAAATCCGCCGCATTTTGCGAGTAATAACGCACACGCGGGGTCATCGACCAGCCATCGCCCAACGGTTGAATCCAATCGCCCGAAATCGTGTGCGCCTGAATACCCCAATCGTCGTGATAAAAACGATAATCCAAATGCAACGCAGCATCCAGCGCGTCGATGTGCTGAACGTAACGCAAATTTTCTGTCCATTGCTGACGTTCTTCCGGTCGTTGCTCTAAAAACGCCAACATACTTCCATTCAATTGTCCGTCTTTGCCCGCTTTTTGCGTCGGATCTACAAATAAAACCGCCATCGTTTTATACGGATTCGCCATGTAACCATTGCTCGTGGTGTAACTAACGCTGCCTTCCACGAGCGCAGATTTATTCAAAACTTTCGTCAATCCTAAACTACCCGCCCAATCTTGTTTTGAACCGGTCAACAATTTCACGCCATTTGGCAACGAAGTGACTTTTGTGCCGAAGGTGCTTTTTTCGATATACGGCGCGGCATCGTGATCGAGCATCGATTCATTTTCGCTGGCGGTGTAACTCGCACCAAAATTGACGCTAGTCAATTTTTGATTAAAATCCAATCGCCCGCTGACATTGCCAAAACTCGAATTGTAATCATTTTCTGCCGACGTTCCCGCGCCAACATCTAAACTCGCTTCGTCCCAATCGTAACCAAAACGTAAATCCCCTTGTTTACGGGTTTCGGGTGAAGCCGAAGAAAGTGTGTGAACGAGTTGCGCGTTTTTCGTGAATTTGCCTGTTTTCGCGTCTTGTTGCAACGGGTTGAATTGGCTATCAACAAACACGTTTTTATTTTGTAAATACGGCGACGCGCCACTGAGAACGTTGGCTGCAATTTGTCGTTGACGATTACCGCCAAACGCTAACGGGGCTGTGGTGATGGGTGTCGCGCCACTCCAAGTATCTTGCGTGTAATTAAACGCTAAACGTACGCGATCTGAGAGTTTGAGTTTGGTACTGGTTTGAATGCTATCGACTTGAATGGGTTTTAAACCGCTTTGCGCGTTGAACAAATTGCGTGCGCCATCTTCATAATGCCCGTATTGAAAAGTGGTTTCTTCGTCACTCGCGTAAATTGCAGTTAAAGGTAATGCCAGCGCGGCGGCTGTTAAAAGACGTAATGTTTTTGATTTTTTAATAGCAGCCACAACCACCGCCTCCCGCTGCGCCACCACCTGAAGCCGCTTCACGGCTGCCGTATTGATGCGTGCGTAAACTATTTTGTAACGGTGCAGGTTCTAAACTCATGTGAGATTTTGCTAATGTGCCGCGTTCCCACGGTGACACCGAACTGCATCCCGATAAAAATAATAAACAAAAAAAGAAAGTACCTTTTTTAAAACGCGACATAATTCTATTTTTCAGCCAACAATTGAGCGATTTGCTGTTTCAATTCTTCCGTTTCACCATCGCGGAAACCTTGATGAATGTGGCGAATCACGCCGTGTTTATCGATTAAATAAGACGTTGGCATCGCTTGCACATCAAAACTTTTCGCACATTGTTCGCCGCCGTGATTCGCAATCGTAAATTTCGACGGATGATGCGCGAGAAAAGCGAGCGTGTCATCGACTTTTTCATCTAAATTCACGCCAACAATGTGTAATCCTTGATCACCAAATTCGTGTGCGAGTTGATTTAAAAACGGAAACGATTGCATGCACGAGCCACACCACGATGCCCAAAAATCCACATATAACACTTTGCCCGTATATTCATGAAAATGAATAGGCGTGTTATTGAGCGAAGTCAGCACGCAATCGGGCGAATTTTCATTGATGGTAGCCGAGTGAGCATTTGAAAAAATAAGTGTGAATGCTAAAACTAAAATTTTTTTCATAAGCCGAATTTAGTTATTTTGCAAAGAACTGTCGGTGGTTTCGGCATGCTCACCCTCGTTCGACTCACAATGGTAAACAAAAGAATAACTCGCTTTACCCACGCCGTTTTTGTTTATAGTGACTTGATACGCGCCCTGCCCGCCAGAAATTTCAGCGACACGACTCGAATTAGCATCACCGTTAATCAAATCGGTGATATTTGTCGCAAAATTATTTTTGGTAATTTGTGCGCTAACCAATGGCGCAGAGCCAGGTGAATCGTTTGAAAGTTGAAAATACAGTTTATCGGCGGTAATCGAACCATCCACCGAACAGTAAATCATCATGTAATCGGTCGCCGAAGCGGATTCACCCAAATCACCACTCAAATCATGCGCGAAACCACAAACAGGCAAACTCATTAACATCAAAAAAAGAAAGCGTTTCATCAGTATTTCCTCGTGTTATTGATTTTGTAAAATTTGAAAAGGCGAGGTTTTCGCTTCGACATTTTTAGTATTTAAACAGCTGTACTGGAAACTATAATTTTTCGCGGCGTTGATTGGACTGTTAACCATGACAGAATAATCACCATTTCCCTCTTGAACATCCAAAACATCGCCAATCGTATTTTGTGCGTTTGCGCTTTTAATCACTTGTGCAGTTAAATTTCCCGATGACACGGAAACCGCTGGAATGACTGGGGTAATTAGTTTTACAGCGGCGGTTTTGTTGGTAATTTTTACTTTTAAACTATCCGTTTTTCCAGCGCAGTTAATTGCGTATTTTGCTGTTTTATTATTGGCTAATGATTTTGTTGTGGATTCAACGCCCAATTTTACGAGTGTTGATGAACCCGCTGTAACTGTTTTTGCGGCATTTAAACATTGATATTGGACTGAATAAGTTTGTGCCGTTTTTAACGTTAAATTTGTGCCGAATGTGTCTAATGTCAACGTGTACGCGCCATTGCCGCCTTTTAACGTTACGTCTTTATTTGTAGCTGCGGCGATTGTGGAAGTCGTCGCGGTTAATTTTAATTTGGTTAATGTTGCGTTTAAAACTTGCGGAAGAATGGCAGGCGATTCAGGCGTGACAACGGGAGAAACGGTTACACCACCTTCAAATAATTTAAAATTCAAATGATCGGTATCACCCGCACAAGTGATTTTAAAATAATCGGTCGCACCAATTGTGGTGGTTAAACTCTGTGCGCCAGAATCTAACGCAGACGCGCTTTCAAAGGCACTCAATGCGAGTAACGATAACAGCGTTTTTTGAGCTATTTTTTTCATGAGAATAATCCAAGACAAATAACAATTGGCGTATTATCGCGCATTTTTGATTGATGTGTGTTTTGAAAATCGACACGCTTTAAAAACGTGTCGATTATTGACAGCGAAGAATTATTTTGTAGGCCAATACAACGCACCGTTCGCGCCTGCGGGATATTTTGCAGCCGAAATGGGCAATAAATTGTCAATATCATCATTGCTTGGTTCGATGTAAACCGTGTCGTAATCGGCGGTATCCGAGCAAGCTATTTTGGTTGATGTAACCGCTGCGCCCGCTGCATCTTTCGCTCCTGTCGCCCAACCCGTAACAGAACGATCAATTGTCGCGCCTGTTTCTGGATTAAATCCTTTTGTACCAGGTAACGGATTTCTCGCTAAATCACGATTAACCGTCAACGTTGACCAAAAAACGGGCGTGGCATTTGCGCTAGGCATCGTGACGGGGTCATTAAATTTCGTCGTCATGTGACCAATCCACAAATCAACACGACTCGGGCTATTGTAAGATGCCGCACCTTTTTCACACCAATTGGCGACTGCCACACGGATTTTTAAAGCTTTGGCGCACGATTCAGGTTTAAATGCGAAAGCGTTAATGCCGAAAGGTGAAAGACCTGTTTCGCTTATATCACTGCCATCGGCTTTTTTCGCGCTTTCTAATAATGGCGCACCGTTATAAGGTGATGTGCCGCTCCAACTTTGCCAGCCGCGCACGTTGCCTTTGCTATCAACTTTAGGAATGTTATTTGCAAACATCGCGCCGCCAACATTGACCAACGACAACGCTGAAACCAACGGCACGCCGCTTGATGAAGTTCCTGAACCAACGATGTCTTTTGATAAATCAGCAATTTTATCTTCTTCGCCTACGGTGAAGCCATCAACGGCTTTTGTCGTCACATTTCCAGTCGCATCTTTCACTTCTGCAACAGCAGCTTTACCTTTCGTGCCACGGATAATCACGTCACCAAAACCAGGTGAATTTGGAAAAATCGCACTTAATGCAATGACATCTTTATGTGGCTGACCATTACTTTCGCCACCGACATTTGTATTACAACCGTGAGTGATGGTGACAGCGTTCCATGTTTTCACTGAGCCTTCGCTGATTTGATCTTTGAAACCAGCGTGTGCGTGTGCAATTTGTGCGGTGCCTGCAAGTAATGCAATTGAAGTTAATGCTTTAAACGATGTGTTCATTTTTATCCTGAAATTAAGTTTATTTGAATAGATTGTTCAACAAATTTAAATTTTAAAAACTTTAAAGTGTTATCACTATTTAGCAGAATGTACGCCAGCTTGAATTTATTTATTCAAAGTTATTGAAATTATTGATTTAAATTTGAAAAATGGTGCTGTTTTTATACCCAAAATACGGCTTAAAACAAGAGTGAAATCGTGCGATATGCCGCAGTTTTTATTGAAAAATGTGTGACATGCCACAGTTTTTGATGGTTGATTTTTCGGTTTGAAAAAACTAAAAGCCCCTAAAAACAAAAAACCCAGCAAAAATGCTGGGTTTTCTGAAAGCTCTAACAGCTAAAGGTCTAGCAATTATTCAATCTTACAAAGAGATTGAACTAGAAACTTTTTGTTTGCTGCTATCTTGATCATCGATACAACCAGTTAAACCAACAATCATTAACGCTAAAGCTAATACAGAAATTACTTTTTTCATTTGTGAAATCCTTCAAAGTTGTTTTAATTATTATCGCGCTAATCTGTAAGCACGGGCATTTTATATCATGACTATTCTGTCAATGCAATAATAAAAAAATCGAATAATTATGTCTCAATTACAGACTGTTGATGTCATCCGGTAATTCAATTTGAATCGCCTTATCTTTCCACTGTGCAGTACCAATAATTGTCCACGTTCCCGCCATGTTTTGATGTAACAAATCTTTCACCCAATCATTCGGTGCGCGAGTCTTTTTCATCTGAATATGAAAGGTGGTCTTATTCAAATCTATGCCTAAATCTCGCCCATAAAAAGCAGTGATTTTCATAATAAATTTCTCTAAACGTTGATTGTTAATGGTTGGCGTAACAGCAATGTTTGCCCACATCGAATGTACTCGCCCCCAATTTGGCGCAAGCATTCGTCCTTGATCATTCACAAATGGCAGCCATTTCTCTTGTCCGGTGGCATCGGTATAAGTAATCGCCAAAATGTGATCGTAACCCGTAAAATGATCGTGCAAATACAGCGGGTGCGGCACAATTCCGACAAACGTTTGCGACCACAAAATTAACGTATTACTGATTTGTGTCAACGGCGATAAAACGGGATTATGCAATTTCAATCGATAAATCAACCCGTAGTGAATGGTGCTATTAAGCTGCAATAGCAATAATAACGTGAGAATTTTAGTCAGTTTTCGCGTAAATGTTTTCGGCTTTTGAACAGCGTATTGTTCAACTAGAGAAGCGTACCAAGTGTTATTTTCCAACGGCGCGACAACCAAACAAGCCACATCACAACGAACGCGCGTGTCGGCAATCGTGCGGTATTTTTTCTCTACGAACGGACGAATCATTGGCAACGACAACAGCACACCAATAAACGCTAAATAACCAGTATGTTTAAAAATTTGTGCGTAAGTTTGCACACCAGAATAAATGTGACCATTGGTATCAATTGCATATAAATCCATCAACAATGTTTCTGACTTAATCGTCGCCATTTCCGGATAATTTGCCGCATTTTCTTGTGCGTTTTTAAAATCAATACGCCGAAAAATATCAAAGTGATTTAACGTCAACGCCGTGCGATTACACAGCGGACATTGCCGATCAAAAAACACCGTTAACGTCGGTTTTTTTGCAATAAAAACGTGACCCATTGCTCTCCACCAGCGAAACGGAATCATCAGAAAATAAAAGCACAGCATTCCCAAACCAAATGGATAAATGTTGAATGACAACGTAATCCCTAAATGCAAACTCATGCCAATCAACAAATACACGATGCGTAAATGCCGTTGCCAAAAGAAAAATATAAACGTGAATTGAAAGACTAAAATCGTATAACCGAGCAAATTCTGTAGCCATTCTTGATTCAATAACGGCGACATATCCAACGCTGAAACGTAATAAGGTTGGGTAGCGGGCAACCACGTTCCCAAACCATTGCGCCAATGTTCGGCAAACATTTTGTGAACAGAAGAATCGAAATATAAAAATCCTAAGCAAATCGCTACGGGTAAATAATAGGCAAGAACTGAAACGGTTGGCTTGGCATATTCGCGGTAATGTTTGAATGGTTGACTAAGTTTGTAACGCAAATTGTCCAACGAAAAGGCTTTGTCGGCGGGCAAAAATAACAAGAAAAATCCTGCGCCAATCATGAACGTATCAAAACCACCGTCAAAATCGCGCTGCATCGGTGTGAAATTAACGAACAAAATCCAGAATAAATAATTACACAACATGGCAGTTTGATAGCGATAACCTAGCATGACGCACGTCGCAACGACCGCCCACAAAACCAGAAAAGTCGGAATCATCGGAAATTCGACATCCAAATAGGGGATCGGATCGAAAATAAGGTGATTAAAATATAATAAAAAGAAAATTTCTTGCAGCGTAATAAGACCATAAAACAAACGAAACAAACCTAATCCCGTTGCTGGAACTTGTTTATTAAGCAACTTAGAGAGTTTATTGGAAAAACGTGAATACATAACAGTCCTAAAGATTACAAATGTTAAAATTTTAGACATAAAAAAAGGTCGCAACATAAGCCGTTGCGACCTTTTTTGCTAAAGACTGAAGTCTATCGCTTATTTTTCGTCTTCTGGATGTGGAGCAAAAACCCATTTCACGAAGAAGTAACCTGCTGCCACAACTGCTAAACCAATCGTTGCACCTGTTGGTGTTTTTAACATTTCAGTAACGTCTAAAATTGCACCCATTGAATTCTCCTGTGATTTTTTTTGTTTTAAAAGTATGCTAGAAACTAGCACAAACCGAAGGGTAATAATACTTTAGAATGCGTGAAAGTCAAGGCTTGTCACTTAGTTGGCGTGGATTCATACGCTAAAAGTTAAAGCGGCATATTTAATAATGATATAATCAAAAACGTTACATTTACATTGTGAGTATCAATCAGGATTGGTTAAAAATGAGAATAACAAATTACGTTAAATGCTTACCGTTGATGGCTGTTTTTTTTGCTGGTTCAATACACGCCGACGTTGCTTTAAAAGATAACAACGAACTATTAGGAAAATGGGCGTTAACCGCTGAAGCCATCAAACTCGACGGGGAGAAAAAATTCGTTTCTAGTTCGTGGGAATTTAAAAACGACGGCACATTAGTTTCAATTGCTACCGATTCTTTGGGTCGAACCAAAGAAATGACAGTCGTGGTAAAATACACCGTTGAAGATGGCTTGATTAAAAAACAAGTTTCACCCGGACGTGACAAATACGAATCCTGTTCGGTGGTTCAAAAAGAGGGTTCAAACATGATAGTAAGATGTACAAACCTGTTTCTTTTCTTAACAAAAAAATAATAATTTCAAAGGATATAAGACGATGATTGGTGGAATGTTCATGATTTTTGTTGCCATCTGGGTTTATCAGTCGGCAGCACGCGCAAAAGTACAAAATATGTTTTATTGGGTGGTGGGCAGCGTCGTCACTTTTTTCGTTGTACAGCTTTTATTGGTTGAATTCGATATTTATTTATTGGAAGCACTTAGAAGTAGTGAAGGTGGTGCAGTTTATGAAGGCGAAAATGGCGCAGATCGTAAAAATGAAGGTGACTTTCAAGGTTTTGGTGGTGTTTTAGAATCACTGTTTTTTGAATTGATGCCACAAATTACAGGCTTCCTAGCGGTTGCCGTATTGCGTAATCGTTTTATGCTAAAAGAACCGCTTACCGTTACCAACTTGTTCAGTGGTATAAAAGAATTGTTCGTTCGCATTAAAGATAGTTTTAAAACAACTGCAAATCAAGAATAAATTTTGTACAGTTTAGGCGTAAATTCTTTGCGCCTAAACATTTTCAAGCAGAAACAATCACGCCTCGCTGCACAAAATCCCGCAAAATTTCTAAACCTGCTTCTTGTAATTTCTGTACTGAAAACGTCGGTGCAAACGTCACAAGTTGCGTTAAATAAGTTTCTGAAAATTGCCCAGATTCCGCTTCGAGCAGTTGTAATAACTGATATGTTAACGGCATAAGTTCACAAAAATGCACCACATCTTCAAAATTCCGATATGCGAGTAAAAAAGTCGGCTGTTCCGGCACCAATAACGGTAAAAAGGTCGGTGAAATTTGATGCACAGGGAATTGATACGCCAACAAACATGCTAACGGCGAAAGTTTTAATGCGGTTTTGGTTATACGTTCCAGCGGCATTTTTTCGCTCTCGGCATCTGCAATCGACAACGCCATTTCCACCCATTCATAATGCGCCAATTCTGCCACAAACGGAAAATCCGTCACACATTGCCGTTCATTTTGTAAATAAGCCAAAAATTCTTCGGGAATTTCAGAAAAATGTGGCGTGTGACAAACGTGTTTAACAAAAAAATCTTGAACCAATTCCTGCCAATCTTGTTCGCTAAATAAACGATGCAGCACTGGAAAATTAGCGATTAAAAAACCATCGATGTTATTAAAAAACAGCTCCCGATACATTTTCATGCGCTCAGGTTTTACGTTTGTAGGCAACGGATTCGTTTCAGGATTACGAATATAAGCAGCAAATGCAGCTTGATGTTGTTGGAAATTCATCACGCCACCATTTGAAATTTTTTGATTTGTTGTACTTCAGCCATCAATTCATTGATTGGCGGTAAATTAAAATCACGTTCCAACAACGTCGGAAACACGCCAAAACGCTGATAAGCGTGCTGCAATAATTGCCAAACGGGGTCGATAATTGCCGCGCCGTGCGTGTCCACTAAAAAATCTTCCGCTTCACGATAATGCCCCGCAATGTGGGCATAAGTAATACGTTCAACTGGCATTGCGTTCAAAAATTCAATCGCGTCATAACCATGATTTACGCTGTTGACGTAAATGTTATTCACGTCCAGCAACACGTCGCAATCGGCTTCATTTACCACCGCATTAAAGAAATCAATTTCGCTCATTTCTTGCCCTGTTAACGTGTAATACGACACATTTTCGATGGCAATTTTACGCTCTAAAATATCTTGAACCCGCTTAATTCGTGCGGCGACGTGCTGCACGGCTTCAGCTGTAAACGGAATTGGCATTAAATCGTACAAATGCCCATTGTGGCTACAATAACTCAAATGTTCGCTGTAATGTTCAATGCCGTGCGTCGCCATAAACGTTTTAATTTGCTGCACAAACGCTTCATCGAGCGGGTCAGAACTGCCAATTGACAGCGATAAACCGTGACAAACAAACTTATATTGTTCAGTCATGGCGCGAAACTGCTTGCCCAATTTGCCGCCCATCGTAATCCAATTTTCAGGCGCAACTTCGAAAAAATCCACGTCTAGTTGCGGTGTTTGCAGAATTTCGGTTAAAAATGAACGGCGTAACCCTAATCCTGAGCCGTTAAGAATAGAATGCGGAATCGACATAAAAACCTGACTTTATTTACCAATACAAAAATTGGAAAAAATTTCGCCCAACAAATCATCGGACGTAAATTCACCCGTAATTTCTGACAAATAGCGTTGCGCGTGCCGTAAATCTTCAGCAACTAACTCACCTGCTAAAGCGTTTTGCAATTGCGAAAGAGCTTGTTCGACAAATTCGTGACCAGCGTTCAGAGCTTCTAAATGCCGCCGCCGTGCGATAAATACGTTTTCAACATTCGCATTAAATCCGACGCTTTGCTTTAAATGCGTGGTTAATAATTCCAAACCCGCACCCGTTTTAATCGACACATAAATCGCGATTCCGTTCGCGGTTAATTCCATTGTGGGTAAATGTGTCAACAAATCGATTTTGTTATAAACGCGAATGACTTCAACATCCGTGGGTAACGTGACTAACAACGCTTCTGTTTCAGCTTCCGATTCACGCACATCGATGAGCAATAAAATCTTATCCGCTTTCACCATTTCAGCACGAGCGCGACGAATGCCTTCTTGTTCCACGACATTGTCCGAATCACGCAAACCAGCGGTATCAATGATGTGCAGCGGCATTCCATCTAATTGAATTCGTTCACGCAACACGTCACGAGTTGTGCCAGCAATTTCGGTAACAATCGCCGCATCGTGTCCAGCTAGAAAATTAAGCAAACTTGATTTGCCCGCATTCGGCTTACCCGCCAAAACTATAGTCATACCGTCACGCAATAATCGCCCTTGTTGCGCGGTCGTTTGAATTTGCTCAATGCGTGTCAACAAGGCTTTCAACCGTCGTTCGATTAAACCGTCGCTTAAAAAATCAATTTCTTCGTCTACAAAATCAATCGCCGCCTCAACGTAAACACGCAAAGCGATTAACTCTGCAACCAGTGACTGAATTTGCTGTGAAAATACGCCTTGCATCGATTTTTGCGCGGAACGCACCGATTGTTCGGTGCTGCTACTGATTAAATCTGCAACGGCTTCCGCTTGCGCTAAATCAAGTTTGCCATTTAAAAACGCCCGTTCGGTGAATTCGCCCGCTCTCGCATGCGTTGCGCCCAATGCTAACACTCGCCCCAACAGCATATCCAAAACCACTGCGCCGCCATGACCTTGTAATTCTAAAATTGATTCGCCCGTGTAAGAATGGGGTGCTGGAAAATAAATGGCGATGCCCGAGTCAATAATTTCACCGCTTTCATCGAGAAATGGTGAATAAAGAGCCGTGCGAGGCGAAAGAGGTTTTGAAAGTAATTTTGAAGCGATGTCTAAAACGAGCGTTCCAGAAATCCGAATGATGCCAACACCGCCATTTCCTGACGGTGTCGCAATTGCCGCGATGGTGTCTGCGTGATTCAACACATTATTTCGCGTTTTCGATTTGGCGCGTGATGTAAGTCTGTTGCAAAATCGACAACGTATTATTGATTACCCAGTACAACACCAAACCCGCTGGGAAAAATAAGAAAAATACCGTGAAAATAAGCGGGAACATTTTCATTACTTTTGCTTGGATTGGATCAATCGGCGCAGGATTCAAACTTTGCTGAATTTTCATGCTGATGCCCATAATCACTGGCAACACAAAGAACGGATCTTGAATCGACAAATCTTGAATCCACAACATAAATGGGGCTTGACGGAATTCAACGGTTTCGCTCAACACCCAATACAACGCCATAAACACGGGAATTTGAATCAAAATCGGCAAACAACCGCCCAACGGATTTACTTTTTCTTTGCGATACATTGCCATCATTTCAGTATTGAAACGGGGGCGATCATCCTTAAAGCGTTCCTGCATTTCTTTCAAACGCGGCTGAATTTTCCGCATTTTCGCCATCGATTTAAAACTAGCGTGCGACAACGGAAAGAATAACAATTTAATCACAAACGTCACGCCGATAATCGATAAACCCCAGTTACCAACCAAATTATGAATTTGATTGAGCAGCCAATAAATGGGCTTGCCGATAAAGGTTAATACACTGTAATCAACCGTTAACTCCAAACCTGGCGCGACTTTTTCCATCAATGGCTGAATTTTAGGGCCTGCAAATAGTTGTGCAGTAAATTTCGCTTCAGAATTGGTTTCAATCGTTACAGCGGGTGAATAAGTACCGATAACGTATTGACCCAATTTTAATTCTTTACTGTAAAAATGATTTTCTTGATCCGCTGGTGGAACCCACGCGGAGGCAAAATAATGTTGAATCATGGCTGTCCACCCACCTAAACTCACAACTTCAAGATTTTCGTCGTGCATATCATCGAAATCAATTTTTTGGTACTTTTTAGCTTCGGTATAAATCACACCACCGTCGTAAGCACGCATACCGCTGGTTAGCATTCCGCCTTTACTTTCTGTGTTGGGCGTTTTCAATAATTGACTGTACTGGCGACCATTCCACGCTTTCGTCGAATTGTTTTTAACGGTTTGCGTTAAATCAATTTCATAACTACCGCGATTAAACGTAAAGGTTTTCGTGACTTTCAAGCCATCGCCACTCGTCCATGTTAATGGCACCGTTAAACTATCTTGACCCGCTGCTAATGTATATTTTTCTTGAAGTGAGGCAAAAATACTGTGGTGATTAGCGACTTCAACTGAATTTGTACTCGTAATCAAACCGCTTTGCGCTACAAATAATTTGTCTACTTGTCCGTTAAATATCCGCACAGGCGTTTTATTTATTTCAGGAATCGCAAAACCGAACATATCGCGTAATTTATTCACGGTCGTATTTTCTTGCTCAACGGGGTAAGCGAGCAAATCTAAATTTTGAATTGTCCCGCCTTCAGTACTAATCTCTAACGCTAGTGTGTCGGTGGTAATTTTAATAACTTTAGCAGTCGCTTCCGTTGTATTTGCCGCACTAGATGCGGTAGTTTGAACCAGCGGCTCAGTATTAGTTGCTGGCAAATCATCTTTTGTATTCACACTCGCTACAACGGCTTCAATCGCGGGCTTGGGGGCATAATCTGCCTGCCACGCCTGCTGCAACATAAACACAAGCATCGCAAAAGTAACGATGAGTATAAATCTTATATTATCCATTCTTAAATTACCGATTTTTCTGGAACAGGATCCATGCCGCCTTCATGAAAGGGGTGACATTTCGCCAGTCTTTTGAGTGTAAGATACGACCCCGTAACGCTTCCGTGTCGTTCGACGGCTTCTAAAGCGTAACTAGAGCAACTAGGGTAAAAACGGCACACGTTCCCGAGCGCGGGGCTGATAAAATATCTATAAAATTTTATGAGTGTGGTAAGTATGAATTGCATCGGTTAACCAATCTAAGCCAATGTTTTTCCAGTGACTTTTGCAGTAAGAAGGGAGCCGCATCTAATGCTTCTCTGCGTGCCAAAACAACAATGTCGATGCTAATTATCGAGTGACGATGTCGCCGAAAATTATCCCGAACAATGCGTTTAATACGATTGCGGTGTACCGCTTTCTTTATATTTTTTTTAGCAACCACTAATCCGAGTCGCGGGTAGTCAAAATCATTTTGAACCGCTAGTAACGTGAAATAAGTATCACTAGACTTCGTCGGATTAGTAAAAACTTTTTTGTAATCAGCCGGCGTTTTCAGCCGAATTTTTTGCGGAAAACTAAAGTCTATTTTGGTCACAAAAATTTGTCGCTTAACCGCTAGTGGTCAATTTTGCGCGACCTTTTGCACGACGCGCATTAACTACTTTGCGACCGTTGCGTGTCGCCATTCTTGCACGAAAACCATGTGTTCTGGCGCGTTTAATTTTACTGGGTTGGTAAGTTCTTTTCATTGGAGTTATAGCCTAATTGAGGTTAACAAAAACGGATAAAATAGTTCGCGGATGATAGAATAAAGCCCTGGCTGTGTCAATTGTGCTGTCGCGTATTGGTTTCGGGTCGCATTATTTTTAATCGTTGTGTCATCGTCTATTTTTTGTGCCTCACACTCCTACTTTTTCTGAAATTTTAATGCGTTCACTCTGGAATATCTATCACAATAAACTTGAAAACGAAGTGCCTAGCACCGATTTCAATGCCTGGATACGTCCGCCATTGAAACCGACACACCATATACACTTGATTTGCGTCAAATCGTTTTGTTTTGGAATGGATAAAAAACGCCACGTCGTCTAAATAAAAGAAGCGATTACGGAATTTTCTAATGGAAAATTAAACCCTGTTTTAAATTGTGTAGATTCTAATCAGCAATGCCTTCAGAACGATTTGCACGGGACACGGAGAAAGCCTTGCAACAAAAGGCTATAGATATTTATCTACCCAAATTTTTTTTTTACGAGGAAAACCACCATGAAATTTATTATCAACCGCGAAGCCCTTTTGGGTTCTTTGCAACAAATCGTCAGCGTTATCGAAAAACGCCAAACAATGCCGATTCTCTCAAACATTTTGCTCGTCATCGACAACGAGCAACTAACGATGACCGGCACAGATTTGGAAGTTCAGCTTATCTCAAAACTTGATTTGCCCAACGCAATATCGGGTGCCATCACGGTTCCAGCGCGTAAGTTTTTGGATATTTGCCGTTTATTACCCGCCGGATCTGAAATCAAATTCGAGCAAAACGACGACAAAGTCAAAATCACATCGAATCGCAGCCGCTTTTCGTTGAACTGTTTGCCAGCGGATAATTATCCTGAATTTGCAGAAGGCGAACTTGAGCATCAGTTCATGATTAACGCCGGTCAGTTCAAACGCGCGTTGGACAAAACCACGTTCTGCATGGCAAACCAAGACGTGCGTTATTACCTTAACGGCTTGTTGCTTCACATTTCCGACAGCAAACTTGAACTCGTCGCGTCTGACGGACATCGTTTGTCGATTTACGAAGATCAGCTTGAAACCCCAACCGGCTTTGAAGAACGCATTATTTTACCGCGTAAAGGTGTGTTAGAACTCAGCAAACTCATCGACGATCACGAAACCGAACTGCGTGTTGAGTTTTCAAGCAGCAGCATTCGCATTTACATCAAGCAATTGATTTTTTCAGCTAAATTGATTGATTCGAAATATCCTGATTTCGGCAAAGTTTTTCAACAAGGTTTTTTAAGCCCGCTCGAAATTGAAAAAATCGTGTTGAAAACGGCACTGACTCGCGTGTCGATTTTGTCGAACGAAAAATTCAAAGGCGTGACGTTCGACATCGATACGGAGCGTTTGAAAATCAGCACGCACAATCCTGAACACGACGAAGCTGAAGAAGAACTCGCGATTATTTACGATGACGAGTCATTATCGATTGCCTTTAACGCGCAGTATTTATCCGAAGCCATTTCGAATTTAGACGGCGATACAGCAATGCTGACAATCGCTCAGGATTCGAGCAGTTGTTTCATTCATGAACCGAATGGCGAAAAATACAAATTTATCGTTATGGCAATGCGCCTGTAATCTCGATTTCAGGCTATAATGCACCACCAAAAGTGATGCTCGAAATTCGGGCATCGCATTTTAAAATTTTAAGCAATAGGAAACCAATCATCGTTATGAGCAAGCCAATCGATCAATACGACAGTAGCAACATTCAAGTCCTCAAAGGGCTGGACGCAGTCCGAAAACGCCCTGGAATGTACATTGGCGACACCGATGACGGTTCGGGTTTGCATCACATGGTTTTTGAGGTCGTCGATAACTCGATTGACGAAGCGTTAGCGGGATATTGCAAAGAGGTTCGTGTGATTATTCACACTGATGGTTCGGTCAGCGTGTCCGACGATGGTCGCGGCATTCCCGTAGATATTCACGAGGAAGAAGGCAGATCCGCCGCCGAAGTGATTATGACTGTGTTGCATGCGGGCGGTAAATTCGACGACAACGCTTACAAAGTTTCGGGCGGTTTACACGGCGTAGGCGTTTCAGTTGTGAATGCGTTGTCGGAAGAGTTGCACCTCGAAGTTCGCAAAAATGGGCAACTTTACAAACAAACCTACAAAAATGGCGAACCCGTCGCGCCACTTGCTTCATTCGGCGCGTTTGAAGGTTCAGGCACGACGATTCGTTTTTTGCCCAGCAAAGTGACATTCACAAATGTCGAATTTCATTACGATATTTTGGCAAAACGGTTACGCGAATTATCATTTTTAAATTCAGGCGTGCGAATCAGTTTGTTTGACGAACGAAACGAACGTGAAGATGTTTTTGAATTTGAAGGCGGAATCAGTGCATTTGTCACACATTTAAACAAAAACAAAACGCCGTTATTTCCTGACGTGTTTTACTTTTGCGCGGAAAAAGAAGGCGTGGTCGTTGAAGTCGCGATGCAGTGGAACGATTCGTATCAAGAAAACGTTTTTTGTTACACCAATAACATTCCACAACGTGACGGTGGCTCACATTTAGCAGGTTTTCGTGGCGCGTTAACCCGCACAATCAATCAATACATCGAAGCCAGCGGTTTGGCAAAAAAAGAAAAAGTTGCCACAACGGGCGACGATGCGCGTGAAGGTTTAACGGCGGTTTTATCCGTGAAAGTTCCCGACCCGAAATTCTCGTCGCAAACAAAAGACAAACTCGTTTCGTCAGAAGTTAAACCGCTCGTTGAATCGACGATGAACGAAAAATTACAAGAATTTTTGTTAGAAAAACCGCAAATCGCAAAATTGATTGCAGGCAAAATCATCGATGCAGCCAGAGCGCGTGATGCGGCTCGTCGTGCGCGTGAAATGACACGTCGCAAAACCACGTTAGACATTGCAGGTTTGCCAGGAAAATTAGCCGATTGCCAAGAAAAAGATCCTGCTTTATCAGAACTATTTTTAGTCGAAGGGGATTCGGCTGGTGGTTCGGCAAAACAAGGTCGTGACCGCAGAACACAAGCGATTTTGCCGCTCAAAGGGAAG
>SESD01000193.1_pt1 | contig 37549 bp, 41 predicted proteins | sample 3171411 | NCBI WGS metagenome assembly SESD01 (sample SAMN06051880, study PRJNA518727) | freshwater metagenome | biome: subpolar coniferous forest; feature: holomictic lake; material: water; isolation source: holomictic Lake 442, 16.5 m depth | place: Canada: near Kenora, Ontario | collected...
ATTGCCTTTTCTGCTCAATCTATTTTAAAAATTATTGTCTAAATTGTTAAAGTGTTTTAGTATTAGCACTCCCCAAGTAAGACAGGTAATAATAATGAGCGAAGTATCCTCACTACAGCAAGCCCGCGAGGCTGCCGGATTATCTGTAGAACAGATTTCATCCCTGACAAGTATTCGAACCGCAGTTATTAAAGATTTAGAGTTTAATTCAGTTAATTTATCTGGCGGTATTGCATACGCCCGCGGTCACATTCGCACAATAGCTAGAGTATTAAATGCTAAAACTGGCAAAGCTGTAATAATTGATGCCGACCTTTTAGTCAAAGAGATTGAAGCTGTACAAAATTTAGATAACCGAACAATGATGCAACAACTGGCTGAAAACAATGTTTTAGAGGTACCAAAAGAGAGAGTGCGAATTAAGTTCTCAACACTTGCCACTGCATCTATCTCTATATTAAGCATTGGCTTTGTAGCTCAGATTGCTATTAATAATGTTTCAGCAACAAATACGGTAGTCACACCAAAGCCGGTAGCGGTTAAAGCACCAGCAGTAGAAGCAAACACCACAACAGTTACTTTGCCAGCTGGTGTTAACTTGGTATTAACTGGAGTCAACGGTCGTAGTTGGGTCGGATTAACAAATGCTAATGGCGAGCAAGTTTTTGATGGTCAGATTATGGCTGGTCAGATCCAAAGTTTTAGTGATCCACAGGTATTAAAGGCGATAATTGGCAATGCTGGCGCAGTTAATATAAATGTTAATGGCAAGGATTTAGGTCTTTTAGGTAGTGAGGGGCAGGTAGTTCGCCTAGATTTTGATGTTAATAAACTGCTTTAAGGGCAGAATAAGAAATTAAGTAAATATTTACGCGCTATCCTTAGCGCATAGTGGCTATCCAAACAAAAACTCAAAATACACTGCGCACCGTTGCGTTGGTAACTTTAGGGTGCGCCCGTAATGAGACTGACTCAGAGGAGTTGGCTGCCAGATTAGCCGCCGATGGTTGGATTTTGATAGCAGATCCAGCTAAGGCTGAGATAGCTGTAATTAATACCTGCGGCTTCATCGAAAGTGCTAAAAAAGATTCAGTAGATGCGCTATTGCAGGCTCACTCACTAAAGGGTAATGGCGTAACTAAAGCGGTGGTTGCAGTTGGTTGCATGGCAGAGCGGTATGGAAATGAGTTGGCAACAGCCTTACCTGAGGCAGATGCAATCTTAGGATTTGATGATTACCAAGATATTTCAACCAGACTTTCAACAATTATTGATGGCGGAAAGATCACCGCTCATACACCAAAGGATCGCCGGGCATTACTGCCAATTGCACCTAGTGAGCGGGCAGTTAAGCGCGACTCTGATAAGGGTAAAGATATTTCTCCCATTGGCACCGTGCTTCGCAAACGGCTAGATAATGCACCGATCGCCCCACTTAAGATTGCCAGTGGCTGTGACCGCAGGTGCTCCTTCTGCGCAATTCCATACTTTCGGGGCTCATTTATCTCACGCCGGCCAACTGAGATTATTGATGAGGCAAAGTGGTTAGCCGATAGTGGGGTAAGTGAGCTTTATTTAGTCAGCGAGAACACCACATCTTATGGAAAAGATTTTGGGGATCTAAAGTTAATGGAGAAGCTTTTGCCAGATCTTTCTAAGATTGATGGCATTAAACGGATAAGACTTTCTTATTTGCAACCAGCTGAGGTGCGCCCCTCACTACTGCAGGCGATAGTTTCGGTGGATAAGGTAGTTCCATACTTTGATCTCTCATTCCAACATGCAAGTGGTGAGTTACTACGCAGGATGCGCAGATTTGGCGATGGTGAGAAGTTCTTGCATCTAATTTCCCAGATTAGAGCACTTAATCCGCAATCAGGAATTAGATCAAACTTTATTGTTGGCTTTCCAGGTGAGACAGATGCTGAGTATATGGAATTAGTTGAGTTTCTATCTCAGGCACAATTAGATGCAATTGGAGTATTTGCTTACTCTGATGAGGATAAAACCGAAGCAGAAGGTTTAGCTAATAAGGTTGCACCAGAGTTAATTAAAGAGAGATTTAATGAACTCTCCACATTAGTTGATGAGTTAATTACTCAACGAGCCGAATCGCGAATTGGTGAGAAGATCTCAGTATTAATTGAGGATGAGAGTGAGCAAGAGGGCAGGGCAGAACACCAGGGACCTGATGTGGATGGCTCAACATTTATTAAATCCCGAAATAAGTACCGGGTGGGCGAGTATGTTGATGCAATGGTAAGTGATGTGGCAGGTGTTGATTTAATTGCGCAGGTAATATGAAAAAAATAGCCAGGCCAAATCTGCCAAACACATTAACAATCTTTCGTATCATCGCTCTACCTTTTTGTGCGTATGCTCTCTTTAAAAATGGGGGTAATGACAATAATTGGCGGATAATCGCTTTCATACTTTTCTTTATTGTTGGCTTAAGTGATGTATTAGATGGCAAGTTAGCCAGATCTCGTAATCAGATCACTGAGTTTGGTAAGTTGTTAGATCCAATTGCCGATAAAGCGATGCTAGCAACTGCAGCTATTGGCACCTCAATGCTAGGACTTCTATCCTGGTGGGTTACTGCGATATTTCTAATCCGTGAGGCAGCGGTAACGATGCTACGTTTTTCCGTAATTAAGCAAGGTGTGATCCCAGCTAGTAAAGGGGCTAAGTTAAAAACCTTCTTGCAAAACTTTGGGGTTGGTTTTTATATCCTGCCACTACCATCCATCTTACATATCCCACGGGATATCTTTATGGCAGCAGCGATACTTTTAACTATTACAACTGGGATTGATTACTTTAAAAAGGTACTTAGAAAATGAGTAATTTAATTATTGCTAAATCAGTTATTAAGGCGTTGATCAAAGCCAAAAAGAGTATTAGCGTGGCTGAATCTATAACTGGTGGTGGCTTAGCTGCTGCACTAACTGATATTGCTGGTGCTTCTCAAGCATTTGTGGGCGGAGTAGTTGCATATAATGATGAGATTAAAGTAATTGAGTTGGGGGTAAGTAAATCTGACTTGAAAAAGTATGGCCCAGTATCGGAGGAGATTGTCCGGCAGATGGCAGAGGGGGCACTACATAAATTTAAAACTGATTATGCAATTGCAACTACAGGTGTAGCTGGCCCTGGTGCGGCGTATGGGCAAAAGGCGGGAACTGCCTGGATCTGCATTGCTAGCAAAAAAGAGGCGGTTGCGATCGCCCTTTCCCTCACAGGTGATCGAGAATCTATTCGCCACGCCACAATTACCAGCGCATTATCTTCACTTGAGCGTATCCTTAAGCCGTGATCCTTCTACGTACCCACATTGGTAGCACCTTGCGTGCTACTCGAATTGAGCAGGGCCGCACTTTAAGAGATGTTGCAAAGTGTGCTCGAGTCTCACTCGGTTATCTCTCTGAGGTAGAGCGCGGGCATAAAGAGGCATCAAGTGAGTTATTAAACGCAATTTGTTCAGCTCTTGATCTATCTCTCTCCACAATCTTAGTTGATGTTGCCACTGTGGTTAAAAGCCACGAATCCCCAGTATTAACAATCTCGACTTTGCAAGTGGTAGAGACCGCCGCTTAAGTTGTCCGCCCAGCCGGCGCTGGCTACCTATGCCCGCCAAAGTGCTACCAGTAATAAATCTCGAGCTGCAATCTTTGCTGGCGCTAAAGCAGTAATTGCTGAGGTCGGAAATTACCAATCAAATATTGCAGATATTGCACTGCGCGCTCAAGTTTCAAAAGCAACTATCTACAATCAATTTGCAGATAAAGCTGAGATGACTGAGTACCTAGTTGAATCTGAAGTAATTAGGTTGACAGATTTAGCGCTCGCTGCATCATCTCGGCAAGAAGCGTTAAACCTACTTTCAATTGCTATCTCGCAAGATCAGGCGCTGCGTAAGTTAGTTGAGAGTGATCCAACAGATATTGCAAAGCTTGTGACAATCTCAAATCATCCAACTTGGGTGCTTGCTCATCAAGGAATCGCTAAGGTATTTGGCGCAGATGCTGCTATTTGTGGTTTGATTTTACGCTGGCTAATTGGCCAGATCCCCTCTCCAATTACTAAAGAGGAGTCGTTAGCGCAATCAAAACGATTGGCTAATACTCTCTTTAATTAAGAAATGAGAATCTCAGAGTTGCGTGCTCGCCTCGCAGATTACTTTCCAGATCCAGACACCTATGCTCGCGACATCATCCATAGTGAGCTGGGCGGAACTACGGTAAATGCAGCAATTGAGATTGGTATGGAGCCAGATGAGATTTGGAAGGCGGTGGTGCGCCATAACCCTGCGATGCCACCTAAATACAGATAACGGCGTGTCCTAGCCCTCTTTTACCCTTTCGAACAGTTGTTCGATACACTTATCCTGCCCAACCAGAGCGGTTCCACAGTTCCGCTGGCACCTTGTGCCAGCCGTCAGTGATATTCCGTACCTTCTGGACCGAACAATATGACCTCGCTATAGGAGTTGAAAGCCCTAGAGCTGGTCAAGGAGAAGAAAGGAAAAATCTTAATGGCCTCTGCAAATAGAGAACCACAAGATGAAAAGAAAGAAGATAAACGATCTAGTGATCGTTCTAAATCCCTAGATACCGCCCTTGCCCAAATCGAGCGTCAGTTCGGTAAAGGAGCGGTTATGAAGATGGGAGATCGCAAAGCTGTTGCTATGGAGGTAATTCCAACCGGCTCAGTTGCATTAGATATCGCACTCGGCGTTGGTGGCCTACCACGTGGCCGCGTTGTTGAGATCTATGGCCCAGAATCATCAGGTAAAACCACAGTTGCATTACATGCAATTGCAAATGCCCAAAAAGCTGGTGGTATTGCCGCATTTATCGATGCTGAACATGCATTAGATCCAGAGTATGCAAAGAAACTTGGCGTTGATATTGATGCGCTATTAGTTTCACAACCAGATACTGGTGAGCAAGCACTTGAGATCATGGATATGTTAGTTAGATCAGGTGCAATTGATATTGTAGTTGTTGACTCAGTTGCAGCTCTAGTTCCAAGAGCTGAAATTGAGGGCGAGATGGGTGACTCACATATGGGTCTACAAGCTCGTCTTATGTCGCAAGCACTTCGCAAAATGACTGGTGCACTACATCAATCAAATACCACTGCAATCTTTATCAATCAGCTGCGCGATAAGATCGGTGTCTTCTTTGGCTCCCCTGAGACTACAACTGGTGGTAAAGCACTTAAGTTCTATGCATCTATTCGTTTGGATGTGCGCAGAATTGAAACCTTAAAGGATGGTCAGGATGCGGTTGGTAATAGAACCCGTGTGAAGATCGTAAAAAATAAGGTTGCGCCACCATTTAAACAAGCTGAGTTTGACATCATCTACGGTGTTGGAATTAGCCGTGAGGGATCATTAATTGATATGGGTGTTGAGATTGGCATCGTTAAGAAATCTGGTGCCTGGTTCACCTATGAGGGTGATCAACTAGGACAGGGCAAAGAGAATGCTCGTGCCTTCTTAATTGATAATCCAGATCTAGCAAATGATATTGAAACCAAAATCCGTGCTTCATATGTGCCAACTGAGGTAGATCCTGCCTTAGCAGCAGCTGTTGATGAAGCAACTGCGGATGTTGAGTTCTAATCTCTAACTCATTTAAAAATACCTTGAAGAAATCTCAAGAGGTAGTAGCTGATCCCTACTCAGAGGCGATGTCGATTGCGTTATACGCTCTCGCCCCTCGCGCTAAGAGTAGGGATGAGCTTTATAAACAATTACTAAAGCGTGGGGTTGAGTCAGAGACTGCCAACGCTGTTTTAGATTCACTTGAATTACAAGGTTTATTAAATGATCTTGAGTTTGCAAAATTATGGTCAGAGTCTAGGCAACGGGCAAAGAAATTAAGTAAGCGGGTAATAGCTAGTGAGCTTCGCACCAAAGGAGTCTCCCAAGACATAATCAATGAGGTTATTGAAGAGATTGATGATGAGGCTGAGTATGGCCAAGCATTTTTATTAGCACAGCGAAAGTACAACTCAATATCTCACTTAGATCCTGAGGTCGTATATCGAAGGGTCTCAGGTTTATTAGCCCGCAAAGGTTATGGTCATGGTATTTGCGCAAGAATTATGCGGGAGTTAACCAGCGTTAATTAGCAAGTAGAATTACCTTATGCCTACCTTTGTAGTTGAAACCTATGGATGTCAGATGAATGTCCATGACTCTGAGCGAATCGCCGGGTTGCTACTTGATGCCGGCTATACCCAAGCATTAGCAGATTCTCAACCTGATTTAGTGGTATTTAATACCTGCGCAGTTAGAGAGAATGCCGATAATAAACTTTATGGAAATCTCTCATTTTTAGCACCTCGCAAGAAGAGTGATCCCAACTTTCAAATTGCAGTAGGCGGTTGCATGGCACAAAAAGACCAGGATGCAATTATTAAGCGCGCTCCTTATGTTGATGTGGTATTTGGTACCCACAACATCGGTTCACTGCCAATTCTGCTTGAGCGAGCCAGAGTTGAAGAGGCATCTCAGATTGAAATAAAAGAATCACTAGAACATTTTCCATCAACTCTGCCAGTTAAAAGAGATTCAGCATTTTCGGCCTGGGTTTCAGTCTCAGTTGGTTGTAATAACACCTGCACATTTTGCATAGTGCCACAGCTGCGAGGAATTGAAAAAGATCGACCAGCTAGTGAAATTATGAGTGAGGTCAGAGCCCTAGTTGATCAAGGGGTTATTGAAATAACCTTACTTGGCCAAAATGTTAATGCTTATGGTGTTGATTTTGGTGACCGCACTGCTTTTGCCAAATTACTTAAGGAGTGTGGAAAGGTTGCAGGACTTGAAAGAGTACGGTTCATGTCACCACACCCTAGAGATTTTACCGATGATGTAATTGAGGCGATGGCAGAGACGAAAAATGTTATGCCTCATCTACATATGCCGCTGCAATCTGGAAGTGACAAGGTATTACAGGCAATGCGTCGTTCATACCGAGCCGATCGATACTTAGGAATTCTGGAAAAGGTAAGGCGGGCAATGCCAGCTGCCGCTATTACTACCGACATTATTGTTGGTTTTCCAGGTGAGAGTGATGCTGATTTTGATGACACAATTAAATTAGTAAAGCAGGCAAGATTCTCAGCCGCCTATACATTCCAATACTCAAAACGGCCTGGCACACCAGCAGCAACAATGGCTGATCAAATACCAGATGATCTGATGGCAGATCGATATAACCAATTACATAAGATTCAGCAGGAGATCTCCAGAGTTGAGAATGAAAAGCTAATTGGTAAAACCGTTGAGTTACTTGTCTCAGGCCATGAAGGTAGACATGATCTAGATCAAAACCGAATGAATGGGCGAAGTGCTGATTTTAGGCTTACTCACTTTGATAACAGTGCAAAGAGTGCTCGCCCTGGTGATTTAGTTGAGGTTAAAGTAGTTGAAGCATTTGCAAACCATATTGTGGCTGGTGCACCAATTAATGTTAAGAAAACCAGGGGAGGAGATGCGCACGCTACTTGGGCTGAAGATAATGGGGATAAGAAGATTTTGTTAGGCATTCCAACCCTGGCCTCACTTAAGTCGTTGTAATTTTAAATGAGTTTAATTGTAATTTGCGGTGCAACTGCTACCGGCAAAAGTGATTTAGCAGTTGCCTTAGCTAAAGAGATAAATGCACAGGTTATTAATGCTGACTCAATGCAGCTATATAAGGGCATGGATATTGGTACAGCAAAATTAACAGCGCAAGAACGCCAAGGAGTGACCTATCATTTGATAGATATTTTAAATATTAAAGATGAAGCAAATGTTTCTTGGTATCAAGGGGTTGCTAGAGGCAAGATTAATCAGCTATTAGCCGAGGGTAAATCAGTAATTGTTGTTGGCGGTACTGGCCTTTATATTAAGGCAATTTTAGATGATTTAAATTTTCCAGATACAGATGCGGTGGTTCGCCAAAGAATTACTGATGAGGCAGAGCGGCTTGGCAATGATTTAATGCATGAGAGATTAGCTAAGGCAGATCCGGCAGCAGCGATGGCAATTCCAAAGGAGAATATTCGGCGGGTAATTAGAGCACTTGAGGTTATTGAGTTAACTGGCAAACCATTTACTGCAAATCTGCCAAGGCAGGAAAGTAGTAAGTATCCAGATGCAAAACAGTTTGGCTTGGTATTAGATAGGCAAAATCTTGATCAAAAAATTGATAAGCGAGTAGAGGATATGTGGGCAAAAGGTTTTGTTAATGAGGTTAAGCATTTAATGCGTGATGGGCTTGCTCAAGCAAGCACTGCGAAAATGGCACTTGGTTACAGCCAGATAATGAATTACTTAAATGATCAATCAGATGAGGCATTTGCGAAGGAGGAGACTAAGCGAGTCTCCCGTGCTTATGCTCGAAGGCAGGAGACCTGGTTCTCTAGAGATATGCGAATTAAGTGGTTAGCCCCAGAGTCAATGGCTGCCCGTCTTGAAAAGCTCTTGGCTAGTATTAATTAATGGTTCAAGCTACCTACGGTCACGGCACACACAATGATTTTGTGCTGGTATTTGATGAAGATGACAAGATTAAATTTACGCCTGAGCAAATAAAAAGAATCTGTGATCGCAAAAGCGGTGTTGGAAGTGATGGGTTCATTAAGATAATTAAAAAAGATGGTACCTGGTTTATGGATTATTCAAATGCTGATGGCTCATTAGCTGAGATGTGTGGCAATGGAATTAGGGTAATGGCTAGGTATTTAACCGATCGTGGATATCAACCAAGTGGTATTTACGCAATAAATACTAGAGCGGGTAAAAAGTTTTTAGCAGTTCCAGAGGTTGGGGATATTTCGGTAAATATGGGACAAGTATCCCAAGTTCCAGGTGAGATTGCAGCAAAGTCAAACAGTAATTCATATCGTGGTTTTAATATTGATGTTGGAAACCCACATGCAGTTGTCTTTACCGATGATTTAGTAAAAATTGGAGATTTAAAAACTGCGCCACAGGTTTCACCAGCGGATGAGTATCCAGATGGCGTTAATGTCGAGTTTGCGCAGTTTCTAGCAAATGGTGAGATAAATATGAGAGTTTATGAGCGCGGAGTTGGCGAAACACAATCTTGCGGAACTGGAATCTGTGCCGTTGCACTTGCTGCCACAATCGAAAAGAAAAAATCTCTTCCAGTTAAATGGGTTATTAATCCACCTGGCGGTAAATTAGTGGTTGAAATTGATGGCCATAGTAATGCGACTTTAACTGGAGCAGCTGAGTTAATTAAAGATATTGAGTTGGATCAATATCTGTGAGTGATGCAAAATTTGGCAAGGATGATGGCCTTGAGATTGATATCGATACCTTAATTAGAGAGAACGCTCAAGCAGTCGCAGATTATGAATTAACTGAAAATCCTGCCAGTGATAATCAAGATCTACAGGACCGGCAAGCACTTCGCCGAGTTAGTGGCCTATCAACTGAGTTACAAGATGTCTCCGATGCTGAGTATCGGCAATTGCGTCTTGAAAAGGTTGTCTTAGTTGGAGTTTGGATTGAAGGAAGTGCTAAAGATGCTGATAACTCAATTAAGGAGTTAGCAGCCCTTGCCCAAACTGCTGGTTCGCAAGTGATGGAGGCGCTAATTCAGCGCCGTGATAAACCAGACTCAGCCACATTTATTGGTTCTGGAAAGGTTAAAGAGGTCAGGGAAGCGGTGGTGGCAACTGGGGCTGACACTGTGGTTTGTGATGGTGAGTTATCTCCTGCTCAACTTAGAACTTTAGAACAAAAAGTTAAGGTTAAAGTAATTGATCGGACCGCTTTGATATTAGATATTTTTGCCCAACATGCAAAGAGTAGAGAGGGTAAGGCGCAGGTTGAGTTAGCACAGATGTCCTATATGTTGCCGCGTCTTCGTGGTTGGGGTGAATCACTCTCTCGCCAAGCAGGTGGTATTGGTGGCCGTGGTCCGGGTGAAACAAAGATAGAGACAGATCGACGCAGAATTAATGACAAGATGTCAAAGCTACGTAGAGAGATTAAGGAGATGAAAATCTCTCGAGATACTAAGCGAAGTGAGAGGCGACGAAATAATATTCCTTCAGTTGCAATTACTGGCTACACAAATGCTGGCAAATCATCTTTATTAAATCGATTAACTGGAGCTGATGTTTTAGTTGAGAACGCATTATTTGCAACCTTAGATCCAACTGTTCGCAAGACCGAGAGTAGTGATGGTCGAATCTACACATTAGTTGACACTGTTGGCTTTGTTAGACACCTGCCACATCAATTAGTTGAAGCATTTAAATCAACCCTGGAAGAGGTTTCTGAGTCTGATCTGATTGTCCATGTGGTTGATGGCGCACATCCAGATCCATTTGAACAACTGCGAGCGGTTAGGCAGGTAATAAATGAAATTGGCGGCGGTGAGATTATGGAGATCATTGCAATTAATAAAGCGGATGTGGCTGCGCCAGAGGTCTTAATGGAGTTACTTAGAAAAGAAAGTAATGCATATGCAATCTCTGCTCGAACTGGTTATGGAGTAGAAACATTGGTTAAGGCAGTTGAAGCAGCATTGCCAAAACCAAAGGTTGAGATTAGAGCGGTAATTCCATTTAATCGAGGTGATTTAGTTAGCGCAGTTCATGAACAGGGTGAGATTATCTCTGAAGAGTACTTACCTGAAGGAACCAAGTTGCATGCAATGGTTGGTGGGGCACTTGCTCGAAAAATTGAGATGTTATGACAGTACTGATTGGACTTAAATTATTTCTTGCACCACTTTTTGTTTGGATTACCTCAATTTTACAAGGAAAATATGGCACACGCCTTAGTGGCTTATTTATTAGCCTACCCCTTACTACTGGCCCGTTTTTATTAATAATTGGAATCCAGGAGGGTAGATCTTTTGCAAAAACTGCTGCACACGGTGTCTTAGTTGGTCAGTTGTCGTTGATTATATTTTGCTTTATTTATGCGCTAGCTGCTGGAAAATTAGGATGGCAAAGCTCAATCGGAATTGCAACTATTGCAGTTTGGCTAAGTGGGTATGTATTTAATTTGATTAAATTTTCAAATCTTGGAATTGTATTGACCCTGTTCTTCCTTTGGGCTATTTCGATAGGCTTATTTCCTAAACACGAAAAGCCTCAGGATAAGATAGTTATTCCTAAGTGGGAGTTACCAGTTCGGCTAGTAATAACCGTTATATTAATATTACTTTTGAGTGAAACTGCAAATATTTTAGGGTCTAAAGTCTCAGGATCTTTATCTACCTATCCAATAATAATTACTGTACTAGGTGCATTTAGTCACCGGCGCAATGGTTCAAAATACTTAATTTCTACATTACACGCTTTAATGCAGGCACTTCCAATTACCTCTTCAATTATGGTTTTATTAACTTTAATTCTTTAAGCAATAAATCCATTTGGAAAGGGATCTGCTGGATCTAATACCCAGGTTGCCTCACCCATAATCCATGCTCGACCGGTTACGGTAGGGATTATTGCTGGCAGATTAGCAACCGTTGTATGTTCTTTAATTCTTCCCTCAAACTGGGAGCCGATCCACGATTCATTTATTAATACATCATCATCTTTAAATTCACCTCTAGCAACCAGTTGTGCAAGTCGTGCACTAGTTCCAGTTCCACATGGTGAGCGATCAAACCAACCTGGATAAATTGCCATCGCATTTTTCCAGTGCATTGAGTTCTTACCGGCAGAGATGAAATCAATGTGGTGGCAGATCGCAATATCTGGATTCTCAGGATGCACCGGTTTATTTTGCTGATTTATTGCATCACTTATTGCAAGCCCGGCTGTCAAAAACTTCTGTCCATTCTCATGCTTAAACTCAATCCCAATACGATCAACAGGAATAATTGCATAGAAATTACCACCAAATGCCATGTCGTATTTAATTTTGCCATATCCAGGAACATCAACAATTTGATCTAATTGGTAGGAGAAAGATGGAACATTAGTAAGAGTTACTTTCTCAGCTTTACCATTTTTAACCTGCACATCAACAACAACTAATCCAGCTGGCGTATCAAGGCGAACAGTAGTAATTGGTTCAACAACTGGTACTAGACCCTTTTCTATTAAAACTGTTGCAACACCAATCGTGCCATGACCACACATTGGCAGACAGCCAGATACTTCAATAAAGATAACACCCCAGTCAGCATCTGCTCTAGTTGGTTTTTGCAGTATTGCACCACTCATTGCAGGATGTCCACGTGGTTCAAACATCAACCATTGGCGAATATGATCCATATGCTCCATAAAGTAGAGCCGCTTTTCAAACATAGTTTTTCCAGGAATCTCATCGATTCCACTAGTTACAACTCGGGTGGGCATTCCTTCAGTATGCGATTCAACCGTTGTTACGGTACGCAAACTGTTTTTCATTTAATCTTTATTTTCTATTTTTATAGAAATTAAGCGTTTGTTGAATATCTTTATTTAACTGAGCAAGATCTGCAGCTGGAAGTGGCAGGCGAGGAAGTCTGGTTGGACCGCCATATCGGCCAACCGCATCCATTGCTATCTTAATTGCCACAATAAACTCTTTGCGACTATCCCAGTGAAATAGATTATGAACTGCTGCATAAATTGGCTTTGCCTCTTCATATTTTCCAGCAAGACAGAGGTTATATAACTCAACAGACTCTTTAGGCAGGGCATTTGGAAATCCTGCAATCCAACCAACTACGCCACCAGTAGATAATTCAAGTAATACATCATCTGCACCAACTAGCACTTCAATCCGAGGTGCATAGTGGTGTAATTGCCAGACTCGGCGAACATCACCTGAAAATTCTTTAATTGCTACAACATTCTCTGCTGCATCTGCAATTCGAGCAACTAATTGCGGGGTTAGATCAACCTTGGTATCAAAGGGATTGTTATAGGCAATGATTGGAAGGCCAACCTTACTTACCTCTTTATAGTGCGCAACAATCTCATCATCATTTGCACGGTATGCAGTAGGTGGCAATAACATTACGCACTTTGCGCCCATCTGAGCTGCTTGCTCTGTCCATCTACAAGACTCAGCCGCACCATATGCTGCAACACCTGGCACAACATTAAAACCAGCTGGGGCAGCATCAAGTGCTGTCTTTAATACTTTAGTTCGCTCTTCTGGAGTTAAAACTTGATATTCGCCAAGTGAACCATTTGGGATCGCACCGTGTACACCATTAGCTGCCTGCCACTTAATATGCTCAGCATATTTATCATAATCAATTGATAGATCTGCTTTAAAGGGGAGTGCGGTGGCAGTTAATATGCCATGCCATGGTTTGGAATTTGTCATGGATAAACCTTATTCACCTAACGCCAAAACGCCAAGTGGGATCGGAGTGATTATTGGCCGATTAACCGCAGAGATTCGGTCGGTATCAGTTGGTGAGAGATTTAATTCATTAGCAACTAAATCAACAACAAAACGGCCACAAATTCGCCCTTGACATAGACCCATGCCACACCTAGTTAATAGCTTTGCAGTTCGTGAATCTGTTGCCCCCAATTCATTGATTGAATGCTTTAAATCAGAAAGGCAAACCTCCTCACATCTACAAATAATAGTTTCATCTCTAAGCCAGGATTTCCAGCCAGGTTTAATTGGATATGCCCTTATTAATGCGCTAGCAAAGCGTTGTCTTTTTGCTCGACGTTTGCGATGAGCCTTTAAAACTTCAACATTACAACCAACAAATTTAGCTGCTGATATTCCAGCAATTACACCCTCTGCCATCGAAAGATCAGAGCCACCAATTCCAGTTATTTCACCAGCTGCAAATACGCCAGGGATAGATGTTTGTTGCTCACCGTCTACCCAGACAACAACTCCGTCATCTTTTGCAACTAACTGATTGCATCCTAGTGAGCCTGCCAATGAGGTATCTGCTGTAAAGCCCCAGCCAATTGCCGCAACATCACATTTAATATTTTGTACTTTCTTGATCCTAAAGTTGCGATCAATTTTGGCAATATCAACAGACTCAAGTTCACCATTACTTGCCGCATGTGCGGCAATTACTGCTTGCCCAAATCGTGCTCTTACTTTTGCTTCACTAATAGTTTTTATATAGTAAAAAGCCTCTTTTATCTTACTTATATTCTCAAGCAGCACAAAAAAAGATGTAAGCCACCTTCTTGATTTATTTGCCTCAAGGAGTGCAACTACTGAACCACCTGCCTTAACAACACCAGCTGCCACCGGTAATAAAAATGGACCACTTCCGGCAACAACAACTCGCCTACCAGCAAGCACGCCATGTCCTTTTAAAAGTGATTGAACTCCACCAGGTGTCATTACTCCTGGAATATCCCAACCAGGAAAGGGAAGTGTTCGGTCGTATGCCCCAGTACAAAGAATCAAATTTTCAGTATTTACAATCCGCTCTTTACCTTGGTAGATGACCCTAAGAGTATTTTTGCCATCCTTATTAGTTGCACTCCAAATTTGCGAACCAGACCAAACCTCTATCTCTTTTCTTGCCTTGACCGCATTAATTAAAAGTAGGCCAGTATCTAAATCAAAATGCTGATTATGTTGGTCTTGAAAATCATCTGCAGACATTCGCCAGTACTGCCCACCTAATCTTGGATTGCTATCAATTAATAGCACGGGCGCACCCGCAGCTGCAGCAGCAAGAGATGCACTTAATCCTGCTGGCCCAGCACCGATGATTACAACATTATGCATTAGAGCCCACCTGTGTTTGGACCTTCATTCCAGATTTTGCTTCAACAATGCATGCTCTTTGATTTGCAATGCCATCAACTACTACCAAGCAATCAAAGCAAACCCCAATGCCACAAAAAACTCCACGCTTATTTTTGTTAAATCGAGTTTGCCGAAGTGAACGCAGGTTTGCTGCTAGCAATGCTGCTCCCACAGATTGACCAGGGGATGCAGTAATAGTGTTGTCATCAAAAGTAAATTCAATATCAAACTGCGACATACTCACCACCTTTAAAGCGGTCTGGTGAAAATGCAGATGGATCCATAAAAGGAGTGCGCCCAGTAATTTGAGCAGCAATTAAATCACCGGTTGCAGGTGCTAAACCAATACCAGCACCCTCATGTCCGGCCGCATGCCAAAGTCCGGCAATATTTTTATCTGGCCCAATTACTGGCAAATGATCTGGCGCATATGGACGAAACCCACGATAGGCGCGAAGTAATTGAATATCAGCTAGTACCGGAAAGAGAGATATTGCCTGCCTTGCTAATTGACGAAGAATTGAAATATCCATATCACCTTTAAAGCCAACTCGCTCCCTAGATGCCCCAATCAATATTGTGCCACTTGCAGTTCCCTCAACTACTGCAGCGGATTGCAGGTCAGCATCTGAACTTGCCACATTTGCTACATAATCTGCATCATAAACTTTATGGTGGACAATCTTTGGTGCTGGTGAGGTAACTAAAATAAAACCACGTCGTGGCATGATTGGAAGATATGAGCCAGCCAGCTTTGCAATTTCACCTGCCCAAGTTCCAGTTGCATTAATAATAATCGGGCTTACGTATTGATTTTTATCGGTAGTAACTCCCGTAATTGATCCAGCGTTAGCGTTTATTTTTACGACATTTTCACCTTGTATAAAAGAGCCGCCTCGTTTCTTTACCGCTCTGATTATTTGAGCTGCTGCAAGCATTGGTTGGCACTGTGCATCACCTGGGTATAAAACTCCATAATCAACAGATTCAGAAAGGTGTGGCTCTATTTTTCGTAATCCTGCGCCATCTAATTCAATTACCTCAACACCATTTACTTTTTGTAGTGCAGACAACCTCTTTAAATCTGAAATACCTTTCGCACTCCTTGATACAACTACGCCACCTTTTGCTTCAAGTTCAAAGCCGCCACCAATATCTGTATCAATTTCAAACCAGAGATCTCTAGATCTAATTGCAAGGGTTAACTCAGCACTTGGCTCTTTATCTGAGACCAAGATATTTCCCTCACCAGCTCCCGTAGTGCCACTGGCAACTGGTCCGCGATCAATAATTAGAACTTTAAGCCCAGCATTGGTCAATGCAAGGGCACAACAGGCACCAACTACGCCTGCGCCTATCACAATGGCATCTGGGTTTTTCATGTGGTAAATCTACTGTCAGTACCCCTTGTTTAACTATAAGCAGTGGGTAACCTCACTAATTGAAGGGCTGGTATGGAGATAATAAATTTAATCGCAATTCCTTTTGTGCTCTTTTTCGCTTGGGCAAAAGGGCGCGGGCTAATCAGTTGGAGCGTCATTACTTACTTCATTGGGTTTTGGGCGATCTTCATTCTGTTATTTGTGAAGGCAAAGCCCATTAAGTTCTATCAAATTCCCCAACCAGCAAAGGATTTTATAATTGCTCGTAGCTTTAAAAAGCATCTTAAAGAGATCGAGTATCCAGTTGATCTACAGGGGGAGGTATAAGTTTTCCACATATTTGATTTAATTACCAAAAATAGGTAAAAATATTATTTGATTAGCCAGTGTTTGAATTAAATATAAATCCTGAGCAAAAGCGCGGATTAACTATCCTCTTTGCTCTAACCATAGGTTTAGGTGGGTTTTATTTCTTAAACTCCCGCCCACAGGCCGAGCCAGTAGTAATTCAAGAGATAGCACCAGCAATAACGGAGAGTGCTACTGCCCGGTTAATCATTAATGTTGCCGGTAAGGTAAAAAATCCTGGTGTCTACCAATTACCGCAAGGATCAAGAGTTGTTGATGCCATTGAAGCTGCCGGCAAGCAATTAAAAGGTGTTGATATTAGTGATATAAATTTAGCCAGGATATTAGTTGATGGAGAACAGATACTAGTCGGCGGTAGCAGGGTTGCATCTGGCAAAGCTGCCCCTAAAAAGATAACCGAAGATAACCCATTGGATATTAACCGTGCCAGCATTGCTCAACTAGATACATTGCCAGGTATTGGCCCAGTAACAGCTCAACGGATTATTGATTATCGAACAAAGGTTGGCCGAATTAATACAGTAGATGAGTTAAAGAAGATATCTGGCCTAGGCGGGGCAAAATTCGAAGAGATCAAAAACTTACTGCGCGTTTTGTAGATTACCGACTTCTTTCAATCGGTACTGCCTTATGGCTAGGCGCAGCATTAACCGGGTTTCTGCCTAACATAAAAATAACTTTAATCCTTACTTTATTTACACTTGCAGTAATTTATCGAAATAAATCCGTTTCAATCCTGCTGATAGCGGTGATTGCTGGAAGTGGCGCAATTGGCATAAGGCAGGCCGCTTTAAGTAGTGACTTGCTACTAAATAAGTTAAACGAGCAGGTGCTTATTGAAGGTGTTATAAAAAGTGACCCAATCCTAAAAACAGGCAGAGTAGTTGGCTCTCGTAAACTCAATGATGGTTTTAGTTGTCTATTCAAGCTGCTTAAAGTTGATGGAGTTGATACAGATCTGCCAATTAGGCTCTACTTTGACAGGGATGAAAAGCTAGTAATTGATCAGAAGATTTCAACTAAAGCCAGGCTAGTTAAGAGCCGGGAGCAAAAAGTTGCAGCACTTGCAATTTCAAGTGACCAGATTGAGGTATTAAAGCAGCCTAGGAAGATATTTTCTGTAACTAGCAAAATTAGAGATAAATTTAGATCAATTACTCAGCCTGGTGATGCTGGTGCGTTAATTCCAGGCTTAGTTCTAGGTGATACATCATTACAGAGTTTTGAATTTACCCAGCAGATGAGAAAGGTTGGGTTATCACATCTAACCGCTGTAAGTGGAGCAAATTTTGCATTAGTAGCAGCATTCTTACTTTGGCTGCTGCAATTTATAGTTCCAAATTTAAGACTTAGGCTTGAGGTAACTTTTATTACTTTAGCTTTATTTATATTTTTAGTCAGGCCAACCCCTTCAGTGCTAAGAGCTGCAGTAATGACTGCCGTGATCTTGATAGCTAGATCTCGCGCTGAGCGATCACTCGGGCTATCTGCCCTGGGTGCTGCGATTTTAATATTAATTGCCCTAGACCCATTTCAAGCAATAGATCCAGGCTTTGCATTGTCGGTACTGGCGACTGCTGGAATATTACTTTTGGCTCCGCTAATAGAGGATCGCCTAAAGAATTTCATTAAAACCAACTGGTTAGCTCAAGCTATTTCCATTCCAATTAGCGCAACTATATTTTGTACTCCGATAGTGGTTTTACTCTCTGGTCAACTATCATTAATTACAATCCCGGCAAACATCTTAGTTTCACCAGTTATTGCGCCAATTACGGTACTTGGCTTTATAAGTGCAATATTTGCCTTAATCATTACCCCATTTTCTCAAGCTCTCTTATTAATTGCCACAGCATTAGCTAAATGGATTGTTTTTATCTCAGAAAGAATGAGTAATTTTCCAGTAGTAACCTTTAATCAAACTAAGTTTTTTCTACTTATATTCCTAATCATTGTAATCACAGGCTTACTCCGGAGGTGGTGGGTAGGGCTCTTAGTAGTAGCTTTACTGGTATTACAAATCTCATATAACTCATTAACTTGGCCAGGATCTGGCTGGCAGGTTGCAAATTGTGATGTTGGGCAAGGCGATGGATTAGTTATAAATCTTGGTAGTCAAAATGGTTTAGTAATTGATACTGGCCCTGATCCAATAAAGATAGAGAGTTGTTTAAGTAATTTAAAGATTAAAATGATCCCATTACTAGTACTTACCCATTTTCATGCTGATCATATTGGTGGCTTAGCCTCAGTTATCAAAACTAGAAAGGTAGGGCAAGTTTGGATATCGAATTTTCATCAGCCAGAGGATTCATATAAATCAGTAATAAATCAACTTGCTGGGTTTAATGTTAAGTCAGTTGGACAAGGCCAGGAGTTTGCTATTGCCGGCATTGGCTTAAGTGTAAAAGTATTATGGCCACAATTGGTAAATAAGGAGTTCACATCTCTACCCGGAGATGGCTCAGCAATTAATAACTCAAGTATTGCATTAATTATAAAAACTAAAAATATCTCAATTTTTGCTGGTGGTGATATTGAACCACCGGTGCAGGAAATAATTACTAACTCAGCCGGGTTAACTCCAGTTGATATTCTAAAGATTTCTCACCATGGATCGGCGTATCAATACCTACCTATGCTAGATGCTCTAAAACCTAAGGTAGCGATCATTAGCGTGGGGGCAGGCAATAGCTATGGACATCCGGCTCCAGAGTTAATAGATGAATTAGAGCGTCGCCGGATCCAGGTTTGGCGAACCGATAAATCTGGTGGGATATCAGTTGCCACACCTAATAAGATCAGGGTTACTGGTAAAGAATGGTGGCAACTTCGGTGGGGTTAGTTTTAATTCAGGGGGCAGAGAGTTTGCTAGCTGATCGCGCCATTTCACAAATTATTGCTGCAACTAAAAGTGCCCAAGTGACAAGTTTTTCAGCAGATGAGTTAGAGGTCGGAGCGATTACAGATAGCCTGGCGCCATCATTATTTAGTGACTCTAGAGTAGTAGTTATTAAAGATATTCAAGATTTAGTAGCTGAGTGCAGTGATGAGATTGCTAATTATTTAGAAAATCTTGATGAGACTCTTACCTTAGTTTTGTGGCATAAGGGTGGAGTTAAAGGCAAAGGGTTAGTTGATAAAATTAAAAAAGCAAATCCAGAGTTAATTGCTGCTGAAGCAATAAAGAAAGAGAGTGAAAAATCTGAGTTTGTTCGCAGTGAATTTAAACGATTAAACAGAAAGGTAAGTACTGAGGCGGTGCAGGCCTTAATTGATGCGCTAGGGACTGATCTACGAGAATTAAGCGCTGCTTGTTCACAACTTGCTTCAGATGTTGCGCTACAAAAAGTAATTGACGAAAATGATGTTAGTGATTATCAGCAAGGCCGAGTTGAAAGCACTGGATTTGATGTGGCAGATGCCGCCCTTGATGGAAAGACTGCGATTGCTTTAATTAATTTACGCAACGCCCTAGCTACTGGAACTGACCCAGTTTTAATCGTAAGTGCACTTGCCTCATCTCTTCGCACCTTAGCTAAAGTATCGGGCGCATCTAATGGTGTTAAATCTTTTGAATTAGCATCAACTCTTGCGCTGCCGCCTTGGCAGATTGATAAAGCCCGCAGGCAATTAACTGGTTGGTCGGAAAAAGGATTGATAAAAGCTGTGGTGGCAATTGCAAGCGCAGATGCTGATATCAAGGGCGCAGCCGCTGATCCGGTATACGCCTTAGAACGGGCAATAATGACCGTTTGTTCTGCAAGAGGGGCTAGATAAATACGCTCAGTTTGAGCGTAATGGCCTGCGCTGATATCCTTTGCAATCTTCTTAAATAAATTTTAAGGCTAACAACAAGAAAAGGTAATCTTCAGTGGCAAATATCAAGTCGCAGATTAAACGTATCCGCACCAACAACAAGGCGCAGGATCGCAATAAGGCGTATCGCTCAGCACTTCGTACTTCGATCCGTCGTTTTCGCGATGCGATAACTTCTGGTGATACTGCAAAGATTAAAGCAGAGTTTACTGATGCATCTCGTTCACTAGATATGGCTGTGTCAAAGGGCGTAATTCATGCCAATAACGCAGCAAACAAAAAGTCAGCGATGGCCAAGTTGGCCAACAAAGCTGGCATTCGTTAATTTTTTAGACACTGCGAAGGCATAAATGCCTGCCATCTCGATTGCTAAAGCACCGCAACCTGCTGCCACAAATCCAGCGCAGATTCGTAATTTCTGCATCATTGCACACATCGATCATGGCAAATCAACTCTGGCTGATCGAATGCTGGGAATAACTGGCGTTGTTGAGGATAGAAATATGCGGGCCCAGTATTTAGATCGAATGGATATTGAGCGCGAGCGAGGCATAACTATTAAGAGCCAAGCAGTTAGATTGCCATGGCGCTCAGCACTTGATAATCAAGAGTACATATTAAACATGATTGATACGCCAGGACATGTTGACTTTACATATGAAGTATCTCGCTCACTTGCAGCGTGTGAGGGCGCAGTCTTATTAGTTGATTGTGCACAAGGGATAGAGGCACAGACACTAGCTAATCTTTATTTAGCGATGGAGAATAACCTAACAATTATTCCGGTTTTAAATAAGATCGACTTACCAGCAGCACAACCAGAGAAGTTTGCTGAAGAGTTAGCTAATTTGATTGGTTGCAGGCCAGAGGATTGCCTGCGGGTCTCTGGAAAAACAGGTGAAGGTGTTGAGGTGTTGCTTGATCAAATTGTGAAACAAATTCCACCACCGGTGGGAGATCCAAAGGCGCCAACTAGGGCATTAATATTTGATTCAGTTTATGACTCATATCGTGGTGTTGTTACATATGTTCGAGTAGTAGATGGACATTTATCACCAAGGGATCAAATACAAATGTATTCAACTGGGGTAAGGCATGAGATGTTAGAGGTTGGTGTGATCTCACCTGAGCCAATGGCTAGCAAGGGATTAGGTGTTGGTGAGGTAGGTTATTTAATCACTGGCGTTAAAGATGTAAGACAATCTCGAGTTGGAGATACGGTAACTACCTATAACAATCCGGCAAAAGTTGCACTAGCTGGCTATAAAGACCCAAAGCCAATGGTTTTCTCTGGGTTATTCCCACTAGATGGGGCTGAGTATCCAATGTTGCGTGAAGCGTTAGATAAATTGCAGTTAAATGATGCAGCTCTTGTTTTTGAGCCAGAGTCATCAGCTGCACTTGGATTTGGCTTTCGCTGCGGCTTTTTAGGACTTTTGCATATGGAGATTGTTCGAGAACGGCTAGAGCGTGAAGCTGGACTTACCTTAATCTCAACCGCACCGAGCGTGGTTTATAACGTCACATTAGATGATGGTAAAAAATTAGTTGTTACTAATCCATCTGAGTATCCAGATGGCAAAATTGCTGAGGTTTCAGAGCCAATTGTTAAAGCAACTATTTTGGCACCGAGTGAGTTTATTGGCACCATTATGGAGCTTTGCCAGCAACGACGAGGTGCGCTTAAAGGAATGGATTATTTATCTGAGGATAGAATTGAAATTCGCTATACATTGCCACTTGCTGAAATAGTATTTGATTTCTTTGATCAACTTAAATCTCGCACCCGCGGTTACGCCTCATTAGATTATGAGCCAATTGGCGAGGAAGCAGGGGATTTAGTAAAAGTAGACATTTTATTACAAGGTGAAAAAGTTGATGCCTTTAGTCAGATTGTTCATCGTGATAAGGCTTATGCATATGGCGTAATGATGACTGGCAAATTACATGAACTAATTCCACGTCAACAGTTTGAGGTTCCTATTCAGGCAGCAATCGGAGCAAAGATAATTGCTCGTGAAAATATTAGAGCGATCCGCAAAGATGTATTAGCTAAGTGTTACGGTGGAGATATATCACGTAAGCGAAAGCTGCTTGAGAAACAAAAAGAGGGTAAGAAACGGATGAAGATGGTGGGCCGAGTTGAGGTTCCCCAAGAGGCATTTATCGCCGCTCTTACTACTGATGCAGATAAAGCGAGTGAAAAGAAGAAGTAAGTGGAACTGGCCTTCTATATTCATATTCCGTATTGCATAAAGCGATGCGGTTACTGTGATTTTAATACCTATACACCCGCTGAATTACAGATAACAAGTGAGTTAAAAGATATTTCAAATTCATATATTGATTTACTAATTAGTGAGATTAAATCTGCTCGGACTGAGGTTGGTGAAAGTGCAATTATTCCATCGATATTTTTTGGCGGTGGGACACCATCGTTGATGGAGGCTAGTGATATCGGCCGGGTTATCTCAACAATCAAGGATCAGTTTAATTTAGCTAAGGATGCTGAAATAACTTTAGAAACAAATCCAGATACTGTAACTAAGGAAAAACTTGCTCAATTTTTGGCCGTAGGTGTTAACCGACTTTCATTTGGTATGCAATCTGCTGTGCCACATGTCTTAGCTACCTTAGATCGAACTCATAATCCAGATAATTTGCCGCAAGTAACAAAGTGGGCAAAAGAGGTGGGCTTTAACGAGATTTCAGTTGATCTAATTTATGGAACACCCGGGGAGAGCAAAGAGGATTGGCAAAGATCAATTGATGCTGCGCTATCACTTCCGATCACCCATATCTCAGCTTACGCATTAATAGTAGAGGAGGGGACTAAGTTAGCTGCTCAAATTAAGCGAGGTGAGGTGGGTAATGTTGATGATGATTTATCCGCTGATAAGTACATTATGGCAGACCAAGCATTTATATCAGCTGGATTTAATTGGTATGAGTTAAGTAATTGGGCAAAGCCAAATTCAGAGAGCAGACATAATATTTTTTATTGGCTGGGTAAGAATTGGTGGGGTGCTGGCCCTGGTGCTCATTCACATTTGAACGGGAAAAGATTTTGGAATGTTAAACACCCCAACCTTTACAAAGAGCGAATTATGAAAGGTGAATCAGCTGTTGCTGATTTTGAAAATTTAGAAAGTTTGCAAATAGAAAGTGAGCGGCTTATGCTCGCAATTAGATTGCCAAGCGGTGTTGAAAAGAGCACATTAAATGAGCAGCAAATATTAGATTTGACTGGATATGTCGAAAGTGGTCATTTAGATCAGTTGAATTGGAATCTAGGAAGAGCTACTTTGACCTTAGATGGCCGCCTTATTGCAGATCGAATCCTTCGCGAAATCCTCTTGTAGTAGCGTTGGCATATGAGTAACACGATGCAAGGCAGACAACTTGAGATATTAAAGGCGATAGTTGATGAGTATGTAGCAACTGAGGAGCCGGTCGGTTCTAAGACTTTAGCTGCCCGTGCTGGTCTTGGTGTTTCACCAGCAACTATTCGCAATGAGATGGCAATTCTTGAAGATGCTGGCTTAATTACTCAACCGCATACAAGTGCGGGCCGGATTCCAACTAATAAAGGTTATCGAGTATTTGTTGATCAATTGGCAGAGATAAAACCTTTATCTATGGCTGAGCGCAAAGCAATTGAGAACTTTCTAGATGGTGCTACAGATTTAGATGATGTTATCTCTAGAACAGTGCGTTTGCTTGCTCAAGTTACAAAGCAAGTAGCGGTAGTTCAGTACCCGTCATTGATAAAAGCAAAGGTGCGTCATATGGAGTTAGTTTTGCTAAATCCAACTCGCATAGTGATTATTTTGATTACTGATGCTGGAAGGGTTGAGCAGCGAATGGCTGAATTACCATTTGATATTACCGAAGGCTCACTTTCAGATCTACATAAGAGTATTAATGCAGCAATAACTAACCAATCACTTACTAATGTGGCAACAAAGTTAGATGGCTTAGTAAATAATTACCGGGCAGGTGATAAGTCCAATGCGGTTGTAGTAATTACGACGCTAATTGAGATGGCAGTTGAGCATCCAGAGGAAAAGGTAGTTTTAGCTGGTGCTTCAAATTTAGCCCGTGCTAACCAGGATTTATCTAGCAGTATGCATCCGATCTTAGAAGCGTTGGAGGAGCAAGTAGTTTTGCTAAGACTGCTTTCTGGTACAGATTCTTCAGTAAGAGTTAAAATAGGGGATGAGCAGAGTGAGAAGAGTTTACGCAAAACAAGTTTGGTGACAGTTGGTTATGCTGACATTGGCGCTCTTGGAATATTAGGTCCTACTCGAATGGATTATGCTGCATCTATTACTGCTGTTAATGCAGTAGCAAATTATGTTGGCAGATTTTTAACGGAGAACAAATAATATATGGCTGATTTATATGAAACTCTAGGCGTAGATAGAGATGCTAGTTTTGACGATATTAAGAAGGCGTATCGTAAATTAGCTCGTAACTATCATCCAGATGTAAACCCAGATCCTAAGATCTCTGACAAGTTTAAAGAGATAACAGCTGCGTATGAAGTTTTAAGTGATCCAGATAAGAGACAAAATTACGATATTGGCGGAAGTGGTTTTGCTGGTGGCGGTTTTGGTAATGCTGGCTTTGGCTTCGGTGACATCATGGATGCATTTTTTGGTGGTGGTCAACAACGTGGGCCAAGACCAAGGATGCGTGCTGGCCAGGATGCGTTAATCAAAGTTGAGGTTGATTTAAGAGAGGCAACATTTGGCTGTGACCGTGAATTAAATGTCGAGACCGCTATCGCATGTAATAAGTGTGGCGGTAGTGGTTGTGCTAATAATTCAAAACCACGTACATGTGACATTTGCAAAGGTAGAGGTGAAACACAGCAGATAGCTAGGTCAATTTTAGGTCAGGTTATGACAAGTAGGCCATGTGCTAATTGCCAAGGCTTAGGTTCTGTTATTACAGATCCATGTGGTGAGTGTGCAGGTGATGGCAGAGTTCGCGCTAGAAAGAGCATTCCGATAAAAATTCCGGCAGGTGTTGAAACTGGCAATCGAATTCAATTAAGTGGGCAGGGTGAGGTGGGGCCAGGTGGTGGACCTGCTGGTGACTTATATGTTGAAATAGTTGAGATACAGCATGAGTTTTTAATACGTGAAGAGAATAATCTACATATTTCAATTGCAATTCCAATGGCCGCCGCCGCTCTTGGCACAATGGTAAATATCCAAACCTTAGATGGAGTACAAAGTGTTGAGATAAAAGAGGGTACGCAAAGCGGCACAACTGTTCTACTACGCGGGTTGGGAGTAACTAAACTTCGTGGCTCTGGTAGAGGAGATTTAATTGTTCATATAGAGGTAACAACTCCTACTAAATTAAATAGAGAACAGAGTGAGCTGCTTAAGAATTTTGCTGTCCTGCGCAATGATGTACCGGGAATGGTACAAATTCATACCAATAATGATCAAGGCTTTTTTGGCAAAGTAAGAAATGCTTTCCGGTAGTGTTCTCCCTTTTTTTTGTTAATAAACTAAGCGGTGGCGATAAACAAACTCTAGATGGGGATGAAGGGCATCACGCAATTAAGGTTTTGCGTCTATCTATTGGCGAGCAGATTCAGATTTCAGATGGATTGGGAAACTGGGTAGCTGGCCCAATCCTAGAGATTAGTAAGAAGAGTTTAGAGATTAAGGTAATTCAGCAAGGTCAATTTAAAGCTGAAAAGCCAGAGTTAATTGTTGTGCAGGCAATAACTAAATCTGATCGCAATAAAGAGATGTTGGAGTTAGTAACTGTTGCCGGGGTTGATCAAATAATTCCTTGGCAGGCAGATCGCAGCATAAGTAAGTGGCAGTCAGATTCAGATAAAAAATGGCAGAATGTAATTAAAGAAGCGGGCAAACAATCACGGCGAATTAAATTGCCGCAACTACAACCGCCTATGACAAGTAAGCAGGTGGCTCAGCAAATAACTAAGGGCAGTTTTGCTCTGGTTTTTCATGAGGAGTCTGCTCTAAAATTTGCCGAGATTAATCTTTCATCAGATTTATCTGCTATCTACTTAATTATTGGACCAGAGGGTGGAATTAGTGATGAGGAGTTAGCAATTTTTAAAGGGGCTGGTGCGTTAGTAGTTAAGATAGGTGAGCATGTGCTTCGCTCTGCTCATGCTGGTTTTGCCGCCCTTGCTGCCGTTCAGAGTAGATTAGGTAGATGGTAGAGATGGATTGTTTGTTTTGCAAAATTGTTGCTGGACAAATTCCGGCATCTATTGTGAAAAAAACTGATTTGATAACTGCATTTAATGACATTACCCCGCAAGCACCAACTCATGTATTGATAATTCCAAACAAACATTATTTGAATATGGCTGAGGTAGCCAACTCTGATTTGAAACTAGCTGGTGAAATCTTCAAAGCTGCCGGTGATATTGCCAGTGAACTTGGATTGGAAAATTACCGAACCAATATAAACACTGGCGCCGGGGCTGGGCAATCGGTTTTTCACGCTCATCTACATCTACTAGGCGGCAGGTCGTTCGCTTGGCCGCCCGGTTAAATATAGAGTTGCGGTAATGGATCCGATCGTAATAAAAGTACCGGCCGCATTTCCTATGGTCGCACTCGTTGGACCAAGTGATTCCCACCTTAGAATTTTAGAGAACCAATTCCCACAACTTGCAATCACAGTTCGCGGAAATGAGATTTATGTAAAAGGTGAGCCAGAGCCAGCAAAACAATTTTTAGATTTAGTTGATGAGTTAATTGCGATCTTGCGCGGTGGTCAAAACTTAACTGCCGATATGGTGCGTAGATCAATTAGCATGATTAAGCAGGATCCAGCAGAGCATCCCGCAGAGGTCTTATCACTTAATATTTTAAGCAACCGTGGAAAAACTATTCGCCCAAAGACTGCAAATCAAAAGAAGTATGTTGATGCGATAGATACCAACACAATTACCTTTGGGATTGGCCCAGCAGGTTCTGGAAAAACTTACCTAGCTATGGCAAAAGCAATACAAGCATTACAAGCAAAACAGGTTAATCGAATTATCTTAACCAGACCGGCGGTTGAAGCAGGAGAGCGGTTGGGATTTTTACCTGGCACACTGCATGAAAAAATTGATCCATATCTACGTCCATTATTTGATGCCCTACATGACATGATTGATCAAGATGCAATACCAAGATTGATGAGCTCAGGAGTAATTGAGGTTGCCCCACTTGCTTATATGCGAGGTCGAACCCTTAATGATGCTTTTATAATTTTAGATGAAGCACAAAATACCACCGGTGAGCAGATGAAAATGTTTTTAACCAGACTTGGATTTGGTTCAAAGATGGTAGTAACTGGCGATGTTACCCAGGTGGATCTACCTAACAACTCGCAATCTGGTTTAAAGATTGTGCAGGATATTTTAGTTGGTGTTGAGGATATTTCATTTATGCATTTGACCGCTGAAGATGTAGTCCGCAATCGCTTAGTTGGCGATATCGTTACTGCATATGGAAATTGGGATGAGAATATTTCAAAATCTACCTTTCCTATTCGTAGCGGAAAAAGTGATCGCTAACTCGATTAAAGTTTCATTAAGTAGAAATATATGAAAATTGAATTGGAAAATGCTTCAACTTATAAATGTGATGAGAGTGCGATTCAATCTTTAGCTGAATTTACCCTTATTAAGATGGGCATTCATCCAGACTCTGAGTTAAGCATCAGATTAGTTAGTGAGGAAGAGATCACTGATCTGCATATGAAATGGATGGATTTACCAGGGTCAACTGATGTGCTCTCATTTCCAATGGATGAGATGAAACCAAACTCAGCTGCAAATGGGCCAGGAGTAATTGGAGATATTGTGTTATGCCCAGCATATGCGGAAAGAAACGGTAAGCAATCTTTGGCACAGGAACTTGAACTATTAACAGTCCATGGCGTGCTTCATCTGCTTGGTTATGATCATGAAGAGATTGATCAAGAGGTAGCTATGTTTAAATTGCAAGAGGATTTTCTGCAACAGTGGCGGGCATTGCAATAAATTTGGCTTGGCAAAATGCTTGAAAAGTGGGGAAAGGGTTAGAGCAACCGATCAGTTGTAAGATGACCTAATGCGCATAATTAGATTCTCTGCTCCAATTGATTTAGGTGTAGGAACTGACCCATTATTTGGTGTATTAAATGAGCAGGATTCGATCTTAGTTCTGCGGGGTGATCCAATTTATGCCGGCATTGTTCCACAGGATAAAACTTTAAAGTTAAGTGATGTTAAATTATTAGCACCAGTTATTCCACGCAGCAAGGTTGTTTGTATTGGTAAAAATTATGCAGACCATGCAGCTGAGATGGATTCGGTGGTGCCGAGTGAGCCAATTATTTTTATTAAGCCAAATACCTCAGTGATCGGCCCAAATGAAACAATTATTTGGCCGAAAATGAGTGAGCGGGTAGATCATGAGGCAGAGTTGGCAATTGTGATTGGCCGAATCTGCAAAGAGGTGCCAGCGGCAAAAGCTAATGATGTTATTTACGGGTATACCTTGGCAAATGATGTAACCGCGCGTGATTTACAAAAAGTTGATGGCCAGTGGAGCCGGGCAAAAGGCTTTGACACATTTTGTCCACTAGGGCCTTGGATTGAAACTGAGTTCACACCAAAGGATCAAAAGATAACCGCCACCTTAAATGGTGAGGTTAAACAGTCTTCGGTCTTATCTGAAATGATCTTTAAGATCCCACAGATAATTGAGTTTGTGACAAATGTAATGACGCTGTTGCCCGGGGATGTGATTCTGACCGGCACACCAGCCGGTATTGGTCCGATGCCAGCTGGAGCATCGATTACTGTGGCAATTGATGGATTAGGCACACTTACTAATAAGGTCTCATCCCGTGTCCAATAAATCAGAGGTTCGAGTTCGATTTGCGCCATCACCAACTGGTGACTTGCATGTTGGAAATATTCGTACCGCTTTATTTGATTGGGCATATGCCCGTCATACTGGCGGAAAATTAATCTTTCGAATTGAAGATACCGATAAAGAGCGAGTAACAGATGAGTACATTCAAGCAGCGATTCAAACTTTAAAGTGGTTAGGACTTAATTGGGATGAAGGTCCTGAGGTAGGGGGTGAGTATGGTCCATATCTACAATCAGAGCGATTAGATACTTATACCGATTGGGCACAAAAGTTTTTAGATCAAGGCGATGCTTATTACTGTTATTGCAGCTCTGAAGAGCTTGAAGAGCGCCGGCAAATTCAAATGAAAAATAACAAAGCACCTGGCTATGATGGAAAGTGCCGAGATTTATCAAATTCTCAAATTGATAATTACAAAGCAGCGGGCAGAAAACCAGTTGTCAGAATGCGAATGCCACAAGGGGAGACTGTATTTGTTGATCAAATAAGAGGTGAGGTTAAATTTGATCATGCATTTGTGCCAGATTTTGTTTTAGCCAGAGCAGATGGCTCACCGCTCTACACACTTGCTGTTGCAGTAGATGACATATTAATGAAGATTACCCATGTATTACGGGGTGAGGATCTACTTTCATCTACACCAAGACAGATCAGGGTTTATCAAGCAATGGGGGTTGCACCAAAAGATTATCCACTATTTGCTCACCTACCATTTGTAATGGGACAAGATAATGCCAAATTATCAAAGCGAAATGGTGAGGTTTCTATTTCTTGGTATCGCGAGCATGGATATTTACCAGAGGCGATTTGTAATTACTTAGCTCTACTTGGTTGGTCGCCAGGAGATGATAAAGAGAATATAACAATGGATGAGTTAGTTTCATTGTTTACAGTTGAGCGGGTTAATAGCAGTCCGGCAAAATTTGATATAAAAAAGCTTGAGGCTATTAATGGCGATAAAATCCGCGCCCTTACGCTAGATAAGTTTTTAGAGTGGGCGTTACCATTTTTGATAAAAGAGAAGGTGATAACTGGCTCAGCTGATGAGATTGCAGTTGTTAAATCAGCGCTACCTATAATTCAGGAGCGAATTGTTACCTTATCTGAGATTCCAGCAATGCTTAACTTTCTTTTTGTGAAGGATTTTGTAGTTGCAGCAGATGAACTGCCTAAGATAAAAGATGAAGGATCTCAGCAAGTACTAAAGGTTGCACTAGCTAAAATTGAGCCACTTTCTAGTTGGGATCACACCAGTATCGAAGAGGTACTACGTAGTGCGTTAATTGAGGAGTTAGGGCTTAAACCAAGAGTTGCTTTTAGTGCACTTCGGATTGCCGTAACTGGTTCTCATATCTCACCACCATTATTTGAATCATTAGAGTTGTTAGGTAAAGAGCGCTCGATTGCACGGATTAGGGCGGGGATTTCCAAATAAAATGTGTGGCAGGGTATTCTTAACCCTGCTTTAAAATTAAATTGGGGTATGGGGTAATTGGCAGCCCAGCTGATTCTGGTTCAGCTTGTCTAGGTTCGAGTCCTGGTACCCCAGCGATTTAATAAAGTTTTACCGTACGGCTCCGTCGTCTAGTGGCCTAGGACTCTGGCTTCTCAAGCCAGCTACGGGGGTTCGAATCCCCTCGGAGCTACTTTATTTACTTACTGTTTTTAAGTAAGTAATCACTTAATCTGGCAGCTGTTGCCACAACCGCTGCGGCGTGAAGCCTGCCTGGTTGCCGACTTAATCTCTCCATTGGTCCACTAATACTTACCGCTGCAATAACTTTATTATTTGGTCCGCGAACTGGAGCAGATACTGATGCAACCCCTGCCTCACGTTCACCAACTGATTGCGCCCAGCCGCGGCGTCTAACAGCTGAAAGATTTGCAGCACTAAATTTTGCATTTACTAAACCACGGTGAAGTTTGTCTGGCTCCTGCCAAGCCAGCAAGATTTGCGCAGCCGAGCCAGCTTGCATAGTTAAAACTGTGCCAACCGGTACTGAGTCACGTAATCCAGTAAGTCGCTCAGCAGTTGCAACACAAATTCGTAGATCTCCTTGCCTGCGATATAACTGAGCACTCTCACTAGTTGCATCGCGCAGTGCGGTAAGGGCTGGGGTGGCAATTGCTAATAATTTATCCTCACCCGCTGCAGAGGCCAACTCAGCAGAGCGCGCACCTAAAACAAATCGACCAGAAAAATCTCGTGTGACTAAGCGGTGGTGTTCTAGCGCAACCGCTAATCGGTGAGCGGTAGGACGAGCAATCCCAGTGGTTGAAACTAGATCACTTAAGGATTGTGGCCCAGCCTCTAAGGCGGCGAGAATCTTTAGCGCTTTATCTAATACGCCAACTCCGCTATTCTTCTTGTCCACACTCTGATAATGCCATCTCATCTAGTGAGAAGCAAATCTGGTGGTAAATATTTTAGGTAAGGAGATAGGGCAAATGGGTAAGACGTTAGCGGAAAAGATTTGGTCAGAGCATGTTGTTGCTGCTGCCGCTGGCGAGCCAGATTTACTTTATATTGATCTACATTTAATTCACGAGGTAACTAGCCCACAAGCATTTGATGGCTTAAGAATAGCTGGCCGCAAAGTTCGCCGGCCAGATCTAACTATTGCTACCGAAGACCATAATGTGCCAACTCTTAATATTGATAAGCCAATTGCTGATCCAGTATCAAAATTGCAGGTAGACACCCTGCGAAAGAATTGTGCTGAGTTTGGTGTCCGGCTTCACTCACTAGGTGATGTTGAGCAGGGAATTGTCCATGTAGTTGGACCACAACTTGGAATTACCCAACCTGGTATGACAATTGTTTGTGGCGATTCACATACCTCAACCCATGGTGCCTTTGGTGCACTTGCTTTTGGAATTGGTACAAGTGAGGTTGAGCATGTGCTTGCTACCCAAACACTGCCATTACTACGCCCTAAGACTATGGCGATTAATGTTGAGGGAAGTTTAAAAGCTGGCGTAACTAGCAAAGATATTATTTTGGCAGTAATTGCAAAGATTGGTACTGGCGGTGGCCAAGGTTATATTCTTGAGTATCGCGGAAGTGCGATAAGAGCTCTCTCAATGGAGGCTCGAATGACTATTTGTAATATGTCGATTGAAGCAGGTGCCAGAGCTGGATTAATTGCACCTGATCAAATTACCTTTGATTATGTACAGGGTAAAGCACATGCACCAGTTGGCGCCGATTGGGATAGCGCACTAACTTATTGGAAAACATTAACTACCGATGCTGATGCAAAGTTTGATAAAGAGATCAATCTAAACGCCGACGAATTAGCACCATTTGTAACCTGGGGAACTAATCCTGGCCAAGGATTACCACTTACGGCATCTGTGCCAAACCCAGCTGATTTCAGTAATGCTGAAGATCGAGGGGCTGCAGAGCGAGCCCTTGAATATATGGGTTTAAAACCTGGCACACCACTTAAATCAATCGCCGTTGACACAGTTTTCTTAGGCTCTTGCACCAATGGCAGAATCGAAGATCTTAGATCTGCTGCCCAGGTTTTAAAGGGTAAGAAGATTGCTAGCAGTTTGCGACTATTGGTTGTGCCTGGCTCTGCCAGAGTTCGTCTGCAGGCAGAGGCTGAAGGATTAGATAAAGTATTTTTAGATGCCGGAGCTGAATGGCGAAGTGCGGGTTGTTCTATGTGTTTGGGAATGAATCCTGATCAATTAAAGCCAGGAGAGCGAGCAGCATCTACGAGCAATCGAAACTTTGAAGGCCGGCAAGGTAAAGGCGGGCGAACCCACCTAGTAAGCCCACTAGTAGCAGCAGCAACAGCGTTAAAGGGCACTCTAGCCTCACCGGCGGATTTGTAATATGGAAAAGTTTGTAAAGCACACCGGAAGCGCACTACCGCTGCGCCGTAGCAATGTTGATACCGATCAGATTATTCCAGCGGTTTATCTAAAGCGGATTACTAAAAACGGCTTTGAGGATGGGCTTTTTGCTGCTTGGCGAAATGATCCAGCTTTTGAGTTAAACCAAAGCCAATACAAAGCGGCAACAGTTTTAGTAGCTGGTCCTGATTTTGGTACTGGTTCTTCTCGCGAACATGCAGTTTGGGCGCTGCAAAATTATGGATTTAAGGTGATTTTATCTAGCCGCTTTGCTGACATATTTCGGGGCAACTCACAAAAGATGGGGCTATTAACAGTTCTTTTGCCACAGGATGAGATTGAGAAGATCTGGCAAGTAGTTGAAAGTAAGCCAGATACTGCAATTACCGTTGATTTAGCAGCTCGAACTGTTTCATATGCTGATGCAACTTTGAACTTTGTAATTGATGATTACACCCGCTGGCGCCTGATGGAGGGCCTAGATGACATCGGACTGACCTTTACAAAAATTAATGAGGTTACAAAGTTTGAGGAAAAAAGAGCGGTTTATAAGCCTAAAACACTTCCTATTCGTTAGATTAAAACTCTCAAGTAATTATTTAGAGTTAATGAATTTGCGCTGAAACCCTTGATTTATATTATGAATTTGATTGCGACACACCTAATTAATTACCAATTAATTTAGGTTTAACCAATATGTTATAGGCAGTTAAGCAAAATGCTTAATTTTAAGCGTAAATAAGGGGATATGATGAATAAAGGACAATTTATCGCCTACCTCGCACCACAATTTGGCGATAGCAAGAAGGAAGCAGCTCGCGCAGTTGAGGTGGTATTTGATGCGATCGTTCGCAATATCTCAAAGGGCGACGATGTAATGATCAATGATTTCGGTAAGTTTAAGAAGGTTGACCGTCCAGCACGTAAGGGACGTAATCCTTTTACTGGTGAATCAATTCAAATTAAAGCCAGCAAAAAGGTTCGCTTTCTTGCTGCAAAGGGTTTGAAAGAGGTTATCTCTGGCGCCCGCAAATTAGGTCCAGCACCAACCCCACCTGCTAAGGGTGTTGCCACTAAGTCGGCACCAAAGGCAAAGAAGGCTGGACGCAAAGCACCTAAGGCAAAGAAGGCAAAGCGAGTTGTAAAGAAGGCAAAGCGTCGTAAATAAGCTAAATTAATTAAATTAGCGGGGTCTTAACCATAAGATCCCGCTTTTTTACGCTCATTTATAGCCAAGCAGGTGATTAGTCGTAGAATTAAGCAGTGTCTACTGATTTGAAGATCTCCTATGCCCCACCGAGCGGCAAACCATTAGGAACCACAAATTGGTTTCGATTTGGCGCAGGATTAATAAAACCACTCTTAAATTTAATTGCTAAGCGTGATTGGCGTGGCGTAGAGAATCTACCTAAGAGCGGAGCGGCAATTGCCGTCTGCAACCACATCTCTTATGTGGATCCACTGCTCTTTACCCATTTTCTTTATGACAATGGCAGAGCTGTTAGGTATTTAGGCAAGGCATCACTTTTTAAAATGCCAATAATTGGCCGAGTATTACTTGGTGCAGGTCAGATCCCAGTTGAGCGAGAGAGCAGTGTTGCCTCACACTCATTGCAGCATGCAATTGCATTTTTAAAATCTGGCCACCTGCTTGGTGTCTATCCAGAGGGAACATTGACCCGGGATGAGAATTACTGGCCAATGCGGGGTAAAACTGGAATTGCTCGTCTTGCCATCCTTACCCAAGTGCCGGTAATTCCATGCGCGCAATGGGGAGCGCAAGAGATACTGCCGGCTTATAGTAAAAAACTAAAGTTATTTCCAAGAACTAAGGTAGTGGTGGTTGCTGGTAAGCCACTTGATTTTTCAAAGTGGTATGGCAGAGCTGAAGATCCAGTTGCGCTAGAAGAGGCAACCGCATATGTAATGAGTGCTATTACTAGATTACTTGAACAGCTGCGGGGTGAAAAAGCACCAGCTGAAATTTTTGATCCTAGAAAATCACAATTACCACGAACTGGAAATTTTAAGCGGGAGCAAAAATGAAAAAGGTTGCAGTCTTAGGCTCTGGTGCGTGGGGAACAACCCTTGGCCAGGTGATGGTTGATTCTGGACAACAAGTTTTAATTTGGGGTAGAAATAAAAAGGTAGTGCGAGAGATTAATCGCCGCCACTCAAATCGGCGTTTTTTAAAGGGTATTGATCTGCCAAAAGAGTTGAAGGCAACAACTGATATCAAAGCAGTTTTAGAGTTTGCTGAGGTAATTGTGCTGGCAATTCCAGCTCAAACCTTGCGCGAGAATTTAGAGAATTGGAAAGGTTTTTTCCCTCAAGAGCTACCAATTATCAGCACCTTAAAAGGAATTGAGGTGCAGACTCAATTTAGAATGACTGAAGTTGTCCAACAGGTGCTTGGGGTTGATAAATCAAGGCTAGGTTTGATTACTGGCCCAAATTTAGCGAGTGAGATAATCACTAGACAACCAGCTGGTGCGGTTGTTGCATCTGAAAATCCTGAGTTAATAAAGCTTATGGAGCAGATATTTTCTACTAATTATTTCCGAATCTATCCATCTGTTGATCTGGCTGGATGTGAGTTTGCTGGCGCTGCTAAAAGTGTTATTGCATTAGCAGTTGGTATTGCAGTTGGTATGGGATATGGCGAGAACACCCAAGGCTTAATGATTACCCGTGGCTTATCTGAGGTTGCTCGCCTTGGTGAGGCCTATGGCGCCAATCCGCTTACCTTCTTAGGGCTTGCTGGAATTGGCGATTTAGTTGCAAGTGCGCAATCACCACTTTCACGAAATAGAAGTTTTGGTGAGGTATTAGGTAAATCTGGATCAATTGCAAAAGCTAGATCACAAGTTGTAAAGACAGTTGAAGGTGTTTACTCAGCAGGTGCGATGTTAGAGCTTGCCCATCGGGTTGGTGTTGAGGTGCCAATTATTGAAGCGGTTTCAGATGTTGTGGCCGGTACATTAAATCCCAAGGATGCGGTAGATCGCTTAATGAAGGTAAGTATTAAGGCTGAGATCTAGTGAGTAAAGCAAGGATTGCAATTATTTGTGGCGGCAAAAGTAGTGAGCATGAGATCTCCTGCGTTTCAGCAAATGGAGTTCTTAGCTCTATTGATCGCAGTAAATTTGAGCCGATATTAATTGGAATTACTAAATCAGGTAAGTGGCTGCTCTTGCCAGCTGATACTAGTTTTATTATTCAAAATGGCGCACTTCCAACAGTGCCAGAGTCAGGCATTGAGGTAAGTGTTACCAGCCAAGGATTAATCTCAGGCGGTAAAAATTTAGCAATTGATATTGCATTTCCAATCCTGCATGGCCCATATGGTGAGGATGGCACAATTCAAGGAGTACTTGAGATGGTCGGCATTAAATATGTGGGCTCAGGTGTTTTGGCAAGTGCGGTATGTATGGATAAATCTTATGCAAAGCCAATTTTTGCCTCAGCGGGGTTAAAGATTGCAGCCGGCACAGTTGTTACATCAACAAAATTTGATATGCCAAGTAATCTAACCTATCCATTATTTGTTAAACCTGCTCGTAGCGGCTCAAGTCGGGGCACAACTAAGGTTAAGCAGGAATCTGAACTAAAGAGCGCAGTTGAGTTTGCACTTGGCTTTGATACTAAGGTAATTATTGAACAAGCTGTTGTTGGGCGTGAGATTGAGTGCGCTGTCCTGCAAGCAGATGGTAAGACCATTGTTTCAGATGTGGGCCAGATTGTGATTGCAGATAAGTATGAGTTTTATGATTTCCAGGCTAAGTATCTTGATGACTCAATGCGACTAGTTTTTCCAAATGATCTGCCAGCAGGAGTTGAGGGAAAGATTCAAGCAGCAGCACTTACAGCATTTGGCGCAGCAGGATGTGAAGGCTTAGCCAGAGTTGATTTCTTTTACTCCAATGATGGTGAGATTATAATTAATGAGATAAACACGATGCCTGGCTTTACGCCAACCTCGGTCTATCCAAAGTTAATTGAAAAAAGTGGGATCTCCTATCAACAATTGATCACTAATTTAATTGAATCAGCAAAAAATCGCTCTGCAAGTATTACCCGTTAATTCAATGGATGGAGTATTAGAAAAAAGCGCTGTTAAGCGGGTAGTAGCTGCCATGGAAAAAAATGGAGTAGCGGGTCAAATAAAGGTTTTAACTCAAACAGCTAAAAGCGCTGCTGAAGCGGCAGATGGATTAGGAATTGAGGTTGGCCAGATTGCATCCTCTATTATCTTTAAATTACCAGATGGAAATCCGCTGTTAGTTATCACCTCAGGACGCCATCGTGTTGATACACAGCTAGTAGCAAAAGAATTAGGAGTAGAAAAGCTAGATCGAGTTGATGCTGATTATGTTAAGGAAAGATCTGGATTCTCAATAGGTGGGGTTGCACCAATTGGCTGGCTTAACCAACCTAACATAACTCTTATTGATGAAGCA
>SESD01000196.1_pt1 | contig 37362 bp, 36 predicted proteins | sample 3171411 | NCBI WGS metagenome assembly SESD01 (sample SAMN06051880, study PRJNA518727) | freshwater metagenome | biome: subpolar coniferous forest; feature: holomictic lake; material: water; isolation source: holomictic Lake 442, 16.5 m depth | place: Canada: near Kenora, Ontario | collected...
CAACATGGTAGGCCAGAAGTTGCAAAGGGATGGTGTGGAGGATGGGGCTTAACAGTCCTGTATGTTCTGGGAGGATGATGACATGCATCCCTTCGGTCTGCTGGACGGTTGAATCGATATCTGCAAAAACGTAGAGCTCTCCGCCGCGCGCGCGCACTTCCTGCAAGTTGGACTTGAGTTTTTCTAGTAAGGCATTATTGGGAGCGATTGCGACTACTGGCATGTCCTCATCTACCAATGCCAGTGGGCCATGCTTCAACTCGCCGGCAGCGTAAGCTTCAGCATGAATGTAGGAGATCTCTTTAAGCTTGAGCGCGCCTTCCATGGCGATGGGGTAGTGCATGCCGCGACCGAGGAACAGCGCGTGTTGTTTATGCGCAAACCGCTCGGCCCACTCTATTATCTGGTCTTCAACTTTCAGTACGCGTTGCAATGCGACAGGGAGGTGACGTAGCTCCGTAATCACTTCGTGCTCACGTTCACTCGATAGTCTTCCACGTAGCTTCGCCAGTGTTACAGAGAGCAGCATCAGTGCTGCGAGCTGCGTGGTGAATGCCTTGGTCGATGCTACCCCGATTTCCGGACCTGCACGAGTAAGGAAACGAAGATCGGCAGATCGTATTAACGCACTTTCTGGAACATTGCAGATGGCTAGGGTATGTCGGTGCCCCAGCGATTTAGCATAGGACAGTGCAGCCAGGGTGTCAGCAGTCTCTCCAGACTGGGAGATCGCAACCACGAGTGTGTTTGGATTTGCTACCGGGTCACGGTAACGATATTCGCTCGCAATTTCGACATTGCAGGCCAGCCCAGCCATTGACTCCAGCCAGTAGCGGGCAACCAGCCCGGCATGGTAGCTAGTACCGCAGGCGAGTATGAGAACGCTGTCGGTCTGCTTGAAAATATGCTCAGCTTCGCTACCAAATAGCTGTGGAGAGATGGAATGGGAGTTCAGTACAATTTCCAGCGTATTTGCTACCACGCCGGGTTGTTCGAATATCTCTTTCTGCATGAAATGTGAATAGGGTCCCAGATCGACAGCGGCGTCAGTGAGTTCACTTTCATGAACAGCTCGTTCCACCTCCTTGCCGGTAGGATCATCAAGATAATTGACGACGCGGTAACCATCACGCCGTAGTTCAGCGACATCGCCATCTTCTAGATAGATCATGCGCTTGGTCACTTGCAGCAGTGCGGATGCGTCAGAGGCAGCATAATTGCTATGTTCGCCAAGTCCCAACAACAAAGGAGCGCCATTTCGGGCAACAATAATACGCTCAGGATTGGCATCTTCGACTACGGCAATAGCATAGGCGCCCTGCAGGTCCACAATAGAGAGTCGTACCGCATCAAATAAGTCAGGGGTCTGTTGGAGTTTAAGTGTGATGAGGTGGGCGATGACTTCGGTATCGGTGTCAGAGAGGAATTCAAAGCCTGCATTCTGCAAGCGCTGACGTAACTCTTCATGATTTTCGATGATGCCGTTATGCACGACCGCTACCTTTCCAGCGCCTGCAGAAAAGTGGGGGTGAGCATTACGTTCGGAAGGGGCTCCATGTGTCGCCCAGCGGGTGTGGGCAATACCGACCTTGCCATGAAATTGCTGCTCTCCAACAAGTCTACTCAGTTCCGAGACCCGTCCTGTGGTGCGCAATCTTCTTAATCCGCCATCTGCTAGAGCAATTCCAGCAGAATCATAGCCACGGTATTCTAGACGGCGTAACCCCTCAAGCAGGACCGGGACAATATTATCGCGGGCGATCGCGCCGACTATTCCGCACATGAGTAGACTTTATGAGTAATGTTATTCCAGGATAGAAGAGGTCCTACAAGCCGACTTTTCATTTTTTTACAGGTCGTTTCCAGTTAGAGATACTCATTTGCTTCGCGCGTGATAGGGTGAGGCTCTCTGGTGGAGCAGTTTTAGTGATGGTCGAACCTGCACCTATGGTGGCGCCCTTGGCCACAGTCACCGGAGCTATTAACTGGGTGTCGGAGCCAATAAATACATCATCCTCGATGATGGTTTGGTGTTTATTAGCGCCATCGTAGTTACAGGTGATGGTCCCCGCACCGATATTGACATTCTTACCGACGATAGAGTCCCCGATGTAACTTAAGTGATTCGCTTTGCTGCCGGTGGATATGCTGCTATTTTTGATTTCAACAAAATTACCGATATGAACTTTGTCGGATAGACGAGTCCCTGGACGGATGCGAGCATAGGGCCCAATGCGGCAGTCTTTGCCAATTTCAGCATCCTCGACCAGGCTGAATGGAGCGATCTGGGTTCCTGCCTGAACCTTCGTATTCTTCAGGATGCAGTTAGCACCCACTCTGACGTTATCACCCAGCTGGACTAAACCTTCAAAAATGCAGTTGATGTCTATCGATACATCACTGCCACAAATAAGTTCTCCACGAATATCGATACGGGATGGGTCAGCCAAGGTCACTCCCTGATCAAGTAATCTGCCGGCAGTTTCATCTTGATAGATACGCTCGAGAGCTGCTAGTTGAACTTTGCTGTTGATGCCCAGCGTTTCCCAGGAGTGCTCAGGATGAGTCGCTTCAACCTTCACCTCATCCGTGACCGCCATTTTTACGATATCGGTGAGGTAGTACTCCTTCTGTGAGTTCTTGTTTTCAAGTTTTGGGAGCCAATTGTGGAGGAACTGATTGGGCACCACCATGATCCCCGTATTAATTTCACGAATCTGCTGTTCTGATTTGCTCGCATCCTTCTCTTCAACAATGGCAATGACCTCCTTACCTCCGCTGCTACGAACAATCCTTCCGTAACCGGAGGGGTCATCGAGTTCCAGGGTGAGTAAAGCAAGAATGCTTTCTGCAGATATTGCTACAAGTTCCTTTAAGGTTTTAACGCTGGTCAGGGGCACATCGCCATAGAGCACCAGTGTCACCCCATCATGATCTAAGTGAGGTAGCGCCTGCATCAGAGCGTGTCCTGTTCCCATCTGAGGATCTTGTTTTACCCAGATGAGTTCATCATCGTTTATTAGCTGCGGGACGAGTTCGCCCCCGTGACCGTATACCACGCAGATCTTTCCTGGCAACAATGCTCGTGCAGTGGTGAGAACATGTGAGATCAAAGGCTTACCAGCCAGTGGGTGCAGCACCTTGGGCAGCGTTGAGTGCATACGCTTGCCTAGGCCTGCGGCGAGAATGACTACGTTCAGTCTTGACACAAGCGTAGGTGGTTATTAAGAACGGAGGAATTTATTACAGAGGGGGACAAGAGCCTACTCTCTTTCATCGAGTTTTCAGGGGTGGTGTAGGGAGGGTTGCAGAGTTCGCATGATTGGTCCGCAAGTACTCGAATAGGCATAGCCTGATTCTAGATCTTTAGCGCACTAACGGCAACCCACGGGGGCTTGGATTAGTGGATTACTCATTTTGGAAAAGAAAAAGGCGACTCTTGTCGCCTTTTTCTAAGATCAGAAGGATCAATCTAATGACCGCGCTTTCTAAACTTCTGAATGGCTGCTAATTGTGCGATCGATTCGGCCAGTTCGGCTTGTGCGCGGGCATAATCGATTGAGGAAGAACGGTCCCGCATGGCCTCCTCAGCCCGTTTTTTAGCTTCAATTGCTTTTGCTTCATCAAGGTTAGCACCACGAACAGCAGTATCTGCGAGGATGGTTACCACATCAGGTTGAATTTCCAACATGCCACCGGAAACATAAATCAGCTCCTCTTCTTGTAGAGGGGCTTTGATCCGTACCGATCCAGGCTTAATACGGGTCAGCATCGGCGTGTGGTGAGGATAAATGCCCACCTCACCCGCTTCCGCTGGCGCAACAAGAAACTCAGCAGGACCTGAATAGATCGACTCCTCGGCACTTACAATATCTACGTGAAATACGGTGCTCATTTAGGTCCCCAGTATCTGTATCTTTCACTCGCCAACGCCCTGACCCGTTTAAGGTAGGACCACAAACTGACCAGATCCTATGATGATTGATCTGGCTAGGTCGTCAAAGGGATGCAACTATTGCAGCGTCTTAGCCTTCTCAACCGCTTCGTCAATCCCGCCGACCATGTAGAAGGCCTGCTCTGGTAGGTGATCGTAATCACCATTGACGATGCCCTTGAATCCTTTGATTGTCTCTTTTAGAGAGACATACTTTCCAGGTGAGCCGGTAAATACCTCAGCCACGTTAAATGGTTGTGATAGGAAACGCTGAATCTTGCGCGCTCTTGCCACTGCGAGCTTATCTTCAGGGGAAAGTTCGTCCATCCCCAGAATCGCAATAATGTCGCGTAATTCTTTGTAACGTTGCAGTGTTACCTGCACATCACGTGCGGTATTGTAATGCTCTTCTCCAACCACGAGCGGATCGAGCTGACGGGAAGTCGAGTCAAGAGGGTCAACCGCTGGATAAATACCCAGAGAGGCGATATCGCGTGACAGCACTACGGTCGCATCCAAGTGGCCGAAAGTGGTTGCCGGTGAAGGATCGGTCAGATCATCTGCAGGCACATACACAGCCTGTATCGATGTGATGGAACCGGTCTTGGTGGAGGTGATGCGCTCTTGCAAGCGGCCCATCTCTTCCGCCAGTGTTGGCTGGTAACCCACTGCAGAGGGCATACGGCCAAGCAATGCTGATACCTCAGTTCCTGCCAAAGTAAATCGATAGATATTATCCACAAACAGCAGCACATCACGGCCTTCATCACGGAAGGACTCGGCCATGGTCAGGCCAGTTAGTGCCACACGTAAGCGGTTTCCAGGGGGTTCATTCATCTGTCCGTATACCAGTGCAACCTTGTCTAGCACTCCTGACTCTTTCATTTCATGGTAGAAGTCATTGCCCTCACGAGTGCGTTCACCCACGCCCGCAAATACAGAGAAGCCACTGTGCTCAATGGCGATATTGCGGATCAGTTCCATCATGTTGACAGTCTTACCGACGCCCGCACCACCGAATAGGCCAACCTTACCCCCCTTAGCGAAGGGGCAGACAAGATCAATCACCTTGATGCCTGTCTCAAGGAGTTCTGTAGATGCTGCTAATTCATCAAAGGCGGGTGCCTTGCGGTGAATCGACATGGTTTTTTCTGCGCCGATGGGACCCATCTCATCGATCGGCCGACCGAGTACGTCCATGATGCGGCCGAGTGTCTTAAGGCCGACCGGAACCTTGATCTGTTCCCCGGTATTGGTCACCATCATTCCGCGGCGTAATCCATCTGAAGATCCGAGTGCAATTGTGCGGACTATTCCATCGCCGAGTTGTTGTTGCACCTCAAGCGTGAGCTCCGTCCCTTCAAGCACCAATGCGTCATACACCTTCGGTATTGATTCACGCGGAAATTCAACGTCCACCACCGCGCCGATACACTGAACAATTTTTCCTTGGTTCATGGTTGTTCCCTAAATGCTAAATCAAAATGTTTAAACTGCCGCTGCGCCACCAACGATTTCCGATAGTTCTTTAGTAATCGCAGCCTGGCGTGACTTGTTGTAAATCAGGGTTAGCTCATCTATTACGCTGCCGGCATTGTCTGATGCTGCTTTCATTGCGACCATCCGTGCCGACTGTTCCGAGGCCATGTTTTCAGTCAAGGCTTGATAAATCAGCGCCTCGACATAGCGGACCATGATGTCATCAATAACGGGCTTGGCTTCAGGTTCATAAATGTAATCCCAAGCACCCCTCTGCCCCTTGGGGCCTTCTCCACTTCTGAGGCGTTCGTCGGAGAGGGGCAGTAACTGCTCCATCACCGGCTCCTGCTTCATGGTATTGATGAAGCGGGTATAGAAAATGTATACCCGGTCAAATCGGTCTTGGGTATAGCCATCCAGCATGACTTTTACTGAGCCGATCAATTTCTCAAGGTCCGGTGAATCGCCCAGACCGATAACATGTGAAATCACGTTAGCGCCGAGTCTGTTCATGAAGCCTAAGCCCTTGTTGCCGATGCAGCAGGCCTCGATCTGTTCACCCTCGCCTTCCCATGACTTCATTTTGCCAAGAGCCATGCGTAACACGTTCGTGTTAAGACCCCCGCATAATCCCTTATCAGAAGTGACCACAACAATACCGATACGCTTGACCGTATCCCTTTCTATCAGGAAGGGATGACGATACTCAGTATTGGCACGGCTCATGTGTGCAGCAACATTCCTAATCTTCTCACCGTAAGGGCGCGCTTTTTTCATGCGCTCCTGTGCCTTACGCATCTTGGAAGCAGCGACCATTTCCATGGCACGAGTGATCTTCTGCGTATTCTTAACGCTCTTGATCTTGTTGCGGACTTCTCTGCTACCGGCCATCGGTTAATACGTTCCGTTTGACTTGAAGTCTTGGATCGCAGCATCGAGCTCTTTCTCAGTTGCTGAGTCTAGATCCTTACTGACTTCAATCTTGTCCATAATGGCGGCATACTTACTCCGCATATGTCCCTTCAATGCCGATTCAAATGCCAGCGCACGCTTGACCTCTACATCGTCTAGATAGCCCTTATTTACGGCATACAGTGTGAGCGCCATTTCCGATACGCTCAGTGTTGCATATTGAGCCTGCTTCATCAGTTCAGTCACCATCTTGCCGCGTTCCAGTTGCTTGCGAGTGGCCTCGTCAAGATCGGATGCGAATTGTGCAAATGCAGCAAGCTCACGGTACTGTGCCAATGCAAGGCGCACACCGCCACCCAATTTCTTGATGACCTTTGTTTGTGCTGCACCACCCACACGCGATACAGACACGCCGGCATTGATCGCAGGACGTATACCTGCATTGAACAGGTCTGTCTCCAAGAAGATCTGGCCATCAGTGATTGAAATCACATTGGTAGGAACGAAGGCAGTTACGTCACCAGCCTGTGTCTCGATCACTGGTAATGCAGTCAGTGAACCGGTCTTGCCTTTAACGGCTCCATTGGTGGCCTTCTCGACATAGGCTGCACTGACCCGTGCGGCACGTTCCAGTAAACGGGAGTGTAAATAAAACACGTCGCCGGGATAGGCTTCACGGCCTGGAGGGCGTCGCAGCAAGAGTGAAATCTGCCGGTAGGCCCATGCTTGCTTGGTTAAATCGTCATAAATGATGAGAGCATCTTCGCCCTTGTCGCGGAAGTATTCACCCATCGTGCATCCGGAGTAGGGGGCAATAAACTGCATCGCAGCCGATTCAGATGCGGTGGCTGCGACCACGATGGTGTATTCCATCGCGCCGTGCTCTTCTAGTTTACGTACTACGTTTGCGATGGACGATGCCTTCTGCCCAATCGCGACGTAGATGCAGACCATGTTCTCGCCCTTCTGGTTGATAATCGCGTCAATCGCCACCGCAGTCTTGCCGGTCTGACGATCTCCGATGATTAACTCACGCTGTCCACGACCGACAGGAACCATGGCATCAATGGACTTTAATCCAGTCTGGACCGGTTGATTAACGGATTGTCGCCAAATGACGCCGGGCGCTATCTTTTCGATCGGCTCTGAGCCTTGTGCCGTTATCGGACCCTTGCCATCGATCGGCTGTCCCAGGGCATTAACTACACGTCCCATTAACCCTTCTCCGACTGGAACTTCCAGAATACGGCCAGTACACTTAACGGTATCACCCTCGGTGATGTGTTCGTATGCCCCCATAATCACCGCGCCAACGGAGTCGCGCTCAAGATTGAGGGCGAGACCGAAAGTATTTCCGGGAAATTCCAGCATCTCCCCTTGCATGACATCGGACAGGCCGTGAATACGTACGATACCGTCGGTCACCGAAACGATGGTGCCTTGGGTACGGACTTCCGCAGTAGTGGCAAGTCCTTCGATTCTGCTTTTAATCAGTTCACTGATTTCAGATGGATTTAGCTGCATTTCAAATAACTCCTAGCTTTTAAGGGCAACGGCCATGGCTTCCAATTTGCCGCGCACGGATGCGTCGAGCACTTCGTCACCGATTTCAACTTTGACTCCACCAATTAATTCCGAATTTACACTTACTTTGGCCTCAATCTTGCGTTTGAACTTAGTCTCGAGGCTTTTCACCAAATCCTTCAACTGCGCGTCACTCATATCAAATGCCGAGGTAATATTTGCTTCCAATACCCCTTCGTGCTGAGCCTTGAGTTGCTCGAACAGCTCGCTCACTTGTGGCAGCATTTCAACTCGGTTGTTCTCCACTAGCAACAGAACAAAATTACGACCTTCGTTATTGAGCTTGTCACCACAGATACTGAGAAGCAGCTCGCTCATCCTTTTGGAGGTAATCTTTGGGTCGCCAATGAGAGCGCGAATGCGTTCATCGTTAGCGATCGAGGCCGTGAGTTGAAGCATGTCAGACCAGACGGGCAGCGTATTGCTCGCCTTTGCTAGCTTGAATACCGCTTCTGCGTAGGGTCGTGCAATGGTGCGGGCCTCAGCCATTTTCTACAGTTCCGCCTTGATGGAAGTGAGCAGGTCGGCATGAGCTTTCGCGTCGACTTCACGGCGCAGGATTTTCGCGGCGCCTGCCACAGCAAGATCAGCCACTTGTTGGCGTAGCGTTTCCTTAGCGCGGAATACCTCTTGATCCACTTCTGCCTTCGCGCCAACAAGGATGCGGTCGCTTTCATCCTTGGCAGTTCCTTTCGCTTCCTCGATTATCTGGGATGCGCGTTTTTCTGCTTGGATAATAATGTCGGACGCCCTTTGCTTGGCCTCTTTCAGTGCATCAGCGGAACGGTGGCTAGCTAACTCTAGTTCATGCTTGCCACGTTCACCCGCTGCCAGGCCGTCAGCGATAGTTTTCTGGCGGTCTTCGATCGCACGCATCAATGGTGGCCAGACAAACTTAACCGTAAACCAGATGAATACGGCAAAGGCTGCTGCCTGCGAGAAAAGGGTGAAATTAATATTCATGGCTAGCCCTTGATAGTGGCACCGAGAGCAGGCATGTTATTTGATGACGGCGAGTAATGGATTGCCGAAAGCAAACAGCATCGCCAGACCAACACCGATAATGAAAGATGCATCGATCAATCCGAGCAGCAAAAATACCTTGCCCTGAAGGGTCGGGATCATTTCTGGCTGACGTGCGGCACCTTCAAGGAAGCTGCTACACATGATACCGATTCCGATACAGGCACCGGCTGCGCCGAGGCCGATCATCAGGCCGATACCAATGCCCGTGTAGGCCTGAATCATTGCTAAGTATTGCAAATTGTCCATTTTGTTTCCCTCTCGTCGTGGTGGATAGTAGTGATAATTAAATATTAAGGTAAGAAGTTAGTGTGACTCATGAGCCATAGAAAGGTAGACCACTGTCAGCATCATGAAGATAAAGGCTTGTAATGTGATGATCAGGATGTGGAAAATTGCCCAACCTGCGCCTAGTATCGTGCCGAATATGGTTCCAGCTAAACCTGTTGCGGCCCACATTCCGATCAGCAGAAAAATAATTTCACCTGCGTAGATGTTGCCATAGAGACGCAAGGAGTGAGAGAGCGGCTTGGAGACATACTCGACAAGATTGAAGAGCAAGTTAACCGGCCACAGTAGAGGACTTTTGCCGAATGGAGTGCAAACCAGTTCGTGTGTCCAGCCTCCGAGCCCTTTGACCTTGATGTTGAAAAAAATCATCAAAAACCATACTGACAATGCCAGCGCAAAGGTTGCATTGATGTCGGTGGTGGGTACGCTACGCCAGTTATGGAGTCCAAGCTGTTCGTAGACCAGTGCCATGATATCTATTGGAAGCAGGTCCATCGCATTCATCATGAGTACCCACACAAAAACGGTGAGGGCTGCCGGAGCTACGAAGGCGTGTCGATCGCCGTGGAAGGTGCTTTTAACTTGATCGTCGATAAACTCAACAGCCAGTTCAACAAAGGCCTGACGTTTGCCAGGAACTCCGGAAGTTGCGCCGCGGACAACAGACCACAAGAATCCGAAGCTGAGGATGCCGAGCAGAAGCGACATCACGAGCGTATCAACATGCAGCGTCCAGAAGGCGCCTTCGCCAACTGAGCTCGTCAAGTTGGTGAGGTGGTGGTTCATGTACGATGTGGGGGTGAGTTCCGCGCCTGAGGCCATTGTTATTTAGTATCTGTTCAAATTATTTGATTTGTGGGGCTACCCGTGTATCGTCCGGAACAAATAACGCCATACCAAAGACTAGGACAGTGATGGCGAAAGTTCCAATAAAGCCTACCGCGACAACATCTTTGTAAAACGTTAGCACTAACCAGAGTAGCGCGATCATTGCTACAATTTTTACAGCTTCCGCTCTTATTGCGGTCTTTAGCGCACCACTGATGGTGGCTCCATGGTAGCGTGAAATAATTGTTGCATAAGCAGCAGCAGCGACAATGCTAACGACTCCCCCGAGAAATGCTGAGACTGCACCGTGAAGTCCCCATAACGGAGTGAGGATGAGTACCATCACTGCGGTAACGATCAGTTGCCAGCGCATAATGATGCGCACTGGTTTGTTTGTTATCCAAGGCATATTCGACGTCTATCAGAAAGCTGACTTGTATAGCGTGATACTGTGGATGCTGAAAGGGTGCTTTCAGATGAGCTGCTTTCTCTCATTGACTAGGGAGTACTTGTCCCCTAGCCTCCAGAATCAAGCTGGAGCATTCAAACCCAACATTATCTGTATTTCAAAAAACGCGGATTCTAATCTGTCTGAGCACACCAGTCAATGGGAAACCCCTTCCGATACGAGATGAGATTGACGAAAGCGCGTATCTAGAACTTCTGGCTCGGTCCACTAAAAGCAGTCAGATAAGGGGTCGGTGATGGCGTGTTTCATACCAGAGTGAAGGTGTCGATAAGAGGCTTTATTCTTGACCACGTGGGCGACTAGATCTAGTATATTCGCAGTGATGCTCCATCATGTGATGAGCCAATTCAGGAACGTAGGATAACTACGTAGATTATGACAACAGTCGCTTCAAACCTACAGAACGTAAAAGATCGTATTGTCAGAGTTGCACAATCCATCGGCCGCCAGCCGAACGAGATCACTCTGCTGGCAGCGAGCAAGACCAATCCGGCTGACGCACTGCGAGAGGCTTGGGTTGCCGGGCAAACCATTTTCGGTGAAAACTATCTGCAGGAGGCCCTGGCAAAGATGCCCGCTCTCGCGGACCTGCCCATTGAATGGCATTTTATTGGTCCGATACAGAGTAACAAAACAAGACGCATTGCGGAGAACTTTGCGTGGGTCCATAGCGTGGACAGGGCAAAGGTTGCCGATCGACTGTCGAAAGATCGATCCGAATCACTGCCGCCGCTGCAAGTCTGCCTGCAAGTGAATGTGAGCGGGGAGGATAGTAAGAGCGGGGTAGAGCCTGAAGAGTTAGCGGCACTAGCCGCCCATGTGGTTAATTTGCCCCACCTGAAATTACGTGGACTGATGGCCGTTCCTGAGCTTACTACGGCGACAGCGTTGCAGCGTAGCCAGTTTCACTTGTTACGGGAGTTGTATGAACAACTCAAGAGTGATGGTTACGAACTTGACACCCTCTCGATGGGAATGTCAGAAGATATGGACATCGCTCTTGCGGAGGGTGCGACCATGGTCCGGGTGGGCACGGCGATTTTCGGGCCGAGGCGTTATCTTATACCTGAGGAGATTGCTGCCCTTGCTGCCCGGTGAGTGCAAGATACTTATCTTGTAACTGCTGTTTACTTTCGATGCTGTTCAAGTTGATATTGATGCAATCTACCGGACATACCTCGATGCATTGTGGTGTGTCATAGTGGCCCACACACTCGGTGCATAGAGCAGAATTGATGAGATAGATTTCCGCGCCCTGCGTAATCGCATCATTGGGGCATTCTGGCTCGCATACGTCGCAGTTGATGCACTCATCCGTAATTATCAGCGACAACTAATCCTCCCCAACATTATTTAACGGCTTTGCTGCGCAGTCGCGCGGCAATCAGAGGATGTACAAACTTATCGGCATCACCCCCCAACAGAGCAATTTCCCGCACGATTGTGGCAGAAACAAACATGTACTGTTCTGATGGGGTCATGAACATGGTCTCAACATCGGGATACATGCTGCGGTTCATCCCTGCCATCTGAAATTCATATTCAAAATCAGAAACTGCGCGTAATCCACGCAGAATCACTCTGGCACTCTGTTCTTGCAGGAACTCCATTAACAGACCAGAAAAAGCCATTACCTTCACATTAGGGCAGTCTGTCAGGACTTGTTTTGACATTTCAACCCGCTCATTTAAAGTAAACAAGGGTTTCTTGCCGCTGCTGGCAGCAACGGCCACCACGACCTGATCGAACAGCAGAGACGCGCGACGGACTATATCCTCATGCCCGCGCGTGAAGGGATCAAAAGTGCCAGGATAGATAGCTTTATCCATTTGTCGCCAATTTTAACAGCTGATAACTTACCATGCTTGCTCTTCCGCTACGCCAGACTTGCCAACCACTCGCGAGCGCCGGGAGATTCTGACCCTCTATATAGACCAGTCCATCTTCAGCAAGGTGGGATGGAAGAAGACATAGCAACTCGGGCAACAACTCAAGACGGTAAGGTGGGTCGAGGAAAATGATGTCGAACGCGCGACGATCAGAAGCAAGGAATTTTATTGCATCCATCGACACGAGCTCCATCCCCTCCGTCCCGAGTTTTTGCAAGTTTGCTTGTAGCGCACTCAGTATCTTGGGGTTGGACTCGACCATGACCACCTGTAATGCCCCTCGAGATGCAGACTCGAAGCTCAATGCCCCGCTACCCGAAAAAAGATCGAGGCAGGTCTTGCCGCTCAAGTCTTGCCCAATCCAGTTAAAGAGTGTTTCGCGTACCCGGTCAGGAGTGGGACGAAGGTCAGGGTTAACAGGGAAGGTAATGATCCGGCTGCGCCACCTGCCGCCGATGATGCGAACTTTGTTTTGAGTCGGACGCACGCAGAAATGAATTCCGGGAGAGGTATTTGGTTGCCGCTAAAAAATCTTTGAAAGGATGCTCTTATTTCTTTTCAACAGCCCCCACCACCACCGTCACCATTCCGTCCTGTTTAATTCGACGCTGAAAGGCTTTCTTAACCTGTAATGTCGTTACCTTCCCGATCGCTTTTACGTAGTCATCAAGATAGGTGAGGGGTAGATTATAGAAACCAATCATCGCGAGGTGATCGATGATCTTCTTGTTGCTATCGAGTCGTAGCGGAAATCCACCGATAATGTTTTGCTTGGCTGCGATCAGTTCTTTTTGTGTTGGGCCGCCGGCAATGAACTTGGCCAGTACTTGCTGCGTAATCCTGAGGGATTCTTCTGATTGCTCCTTCTTGGTTTGAAGACCGATCTCAAATGGACCCTCTTGCCGAAGCGGAGAGAAGCTGCTGTAGACGCTGTAGGCCAGGCCACGGTTCTGGCGGATCTCTTGCATCAGACGAGACACGAACCCGCCGCCGCCAAGGACGTAATTGCCAACAACCAGAGGGAAGAAGTCGGGGTCGTCACGCCGCAATCCCGGGTAGGCGAGTAGGATATGACTCTGGCTCGCAGGATGAGCGATCCTTCGGGTCTCTGCTGCCGGGGGGAGCACTGCAGGTAATGTAACGCTCAACTTTCCTTGTGGTAAACCTTTGGTTAGGGCCTCAGCAATGGCGGCTGCTTCAGCACGACTCACATCACCCATGATAGAGATCACCGCGCTGCCAGCAAGGTAACGGGACTGATAGAGATCTAACAGATCCTTGCGTTGCAATAGCTCTAGACTGGTGATCTCGCCAGAGCTGCGTAATCCATAAGGATGGCTGCCGTAGAGCATTTTCTTTAAGGTATGGCTGGCGATATGGTCCGGCTTGGTGTCAACCTCCTTCAGCCCCGTGATCACTCTCGTTCGTTCACGCTCGAGTACCTCTTCACGAAACTCAGGGTGCTGTATCACTCGGCCGAGGATGTCGAGCGCCTGATTGCGTTCACGCGCACTGCTCAGGGTTCGTAACGAAACGCCCGCACGGTCCTGGTCAAAACGCCCACCCAGTTCGGCACCAACATCGGCCAGCGACTTGGCAATCTGATCTTCAGATAGGCCGCCCGCTCCAAGATTGAGCAGTTGCAAGGTCAGGCTGGCGCGTCCCGAGGTTTCCGGTGTATCGGTGCTGCTGCCTGCGTCAAAATCTACGCTGATATCAAGTATCGGCAAGCCTCGACTTTCGACAAAGTACACCCATGTTCCGGCAGATGTCTGCCAGAGCTGGATTGGCAGTGTCGCGAGCGCCAATTGGGAATAAATCGACAGCAGTAGGACGACCAATAAACGTGTGACTTGCATCGGGAGTCTCTCTAATGGATTCTTATGGGTTCACTGGACTGGTTTTAATGCCTTAACCCACCACTCCCAGTGGAGGGGAGCTTTTGTTCCAGTGGTTGGGGATCGAGGACCGCCACGGTCAGGCTGTCATCCTTTACATATTTCTTTGCCACTTCCCGTACCTGCTCGGCGGTGACGGCCTGCAATTTTTTTACCATGACTTCAAGGTCACGATAAGACAGCCCGACACTTTCAAGTTGGCCGATCTGCATCGCCTGATAGAACATTGAGTCGAGTCTGAAAACGTGGTTGGCTACCACTTGCGCCTTGACCCGCGCAAGCTCCTCTTCAGTGACGCCGTCTAGCATGAGCTTGTCCATCTCGACGCGAAATGCGGCCTCCAGTTCCGAAGCGGTTTTCCCCTCACTGGGTGTTCCATAAAGGTAGAACATCCCCGGGCCGCGTGCAGTGGAGTCGTAACCCGCGCCAGCCGAGTTGGCGATGCGACGTTCGCGAACCAGTTCCTTATTGAGACGTGCAGACTCATTGCCGTCAAGCACACCCGCTAGCATTTCTAACGCATACGGCTCCCAGTCTGTGCTGGCGTTGCGTAATGTCGGCGCGTGATAGCCCATGGTCAGATAGGGCAGTTTTGCCGGAGCCTTAACCGTCAGACGTTTGATTCCTACCTGGACGGGCTCGGTTTGGGGCTTTCGAAGGGCCAGAGGTACCAAGGGACGGGGCATGATCCCACCATAATACTTCTGCGCAAGAGCGAATACTTCTCTCGGCTTAACGTCGCCGACTACAACCAGTATGGCATTATTGGGAGCGTACCAGCGGTCATACCATTCCTTTGCGTCAAGTACACGCATGTTCTCTAGATCGTTCATCCAGCCGATGATCGGGCGCTGATAGGGGTGCGCTTGGTAGGCCGCAGCCATCATCTTCTCGTGCACCAGCGCATGAGGCTTGTCATCAGTACGTAACCGACGCTCCTCCATCACGACCTGTATCTCTTTGGTGAACTCCCCCTTCGTCAGGATCAGGTTACGCATCCGGTCTGACTCGAGTTCCATCGCTAACGGCAATCGGGACTTATGTAGCTGCTGGAAGTAAGCGGTGTAGTCGCGACCGGTGAATGCATTCTCTCTCCCGCCTGCTGCTGCGATGCGTTTGGAGAATTCGCCGCCAGGAACCTTCTCTGTTCCCTTAAACATCATATGTTCCAGGACATGGGCAACCCCGGTTGCGCCGTTCAGCTCATCAATGCTGCCTGCCTTGTACCAAATTTGCGAGATCACAACCGGTGAACGATGATCCTCCTTGACGATCAGTCTGAGACCATTGGAAAGCTTGTATTCGTGGGGGTTGGCAAGGGCCCCAGATGAGAGCGGGATAACGATCGATGTCACTGCCGCTAAGGCAATCTTCAGGCCGAGAGAGAGAATAGATGCGCGATGGTTGAGACTCATTTTTAGTAACCTAAGCTAGAGCAAACAGAATAAAATCGCTTTGAGTGAATCATCAAGTGTGACAGCCTAACAGAATGTTAAGTTTCATCAAGTCCAAAAATAGTCCTGCCCCGACCGAGCTTACGCCCGGCAACTGGGCGACCCGGGTCAAACAGGGTCTCGAACAGGCACGGGAGAGTCTGGGTAGGCAGATGTCCGGCCTATTTGGCGGCGGTAGGATAGATGCAGCCCTCTATGATGAGCTGGAGAGCATACTTCTCGCGGCCGATACCGGTGTCGATGCCACCATCTGGCTGCTGGATGATCTGCGCCGGACAGTGAAACGAGATGGCCTGACCGATGCGGCGCAACTGAAAGGGGCGCTGCAAGAAACGCTTATCAGCTTGCTGGCGCCACTGGAGCAGCCTCTGGAGACTGGGGCTCACAAGCCCTTCATCATCATGCTGACCGGAGTAAATGGTGCAGGGAAGACCACCTCTATCGGCAAGATCGCGAAATACTTTCAGTCTCAGGGGAAGTCGGTGTTGCTAGCTGCCGGGGATACTTTCCGTGCTGCTGCACGTGAACAGCTGATGGCTTGGGGTGAGCGCAATAACGTTGCCGTTATCGCCCAAGATGGAAACAACCAGCAAAAGGCCGATCCGGCAGCGGTGATATTTGACGCGATCAATGCCGCCAAAGCGCGCGGCATAGATATCGTTCTGGCAGATACGGCCGGGAGGCTTGCCACTCAACTGCACCTTATGGAGGAGATCAAAAAGGTAAAGCGCGTGATCGCCAAGGCCGAACCAGGGGCGCCTCATGAGGTGCTGTTGGTGTTGGATGCCAACACCGGTCAGAATGCGGTCAATCAGGTGCAGGCCTTTGATGCTGCGCTCGGTGTCACTGGCTTGGTGCTTACCAAGCTTGACGGGACCGCGAAGGGAGGGGTGATTGCCGCTATTGCCAGGCAACGTAAGCAGGGCCCGCCATTACCGATTCGATTCCTTGGGATGGGGGAAGGTGTCGACGACTTGCAGCCGTTTGATGCGCGTGAATTTGTTGAGGCCCTGTTCGATTAATGGGCCGGTAGTGGAGCAGATGAGGCTGGCCTCTTGAGTTCTTGAGTGAGGGCAGTCCCTTTTAGTTATGTCTTGCGGTGTTGGCAGGCTGTTTTAGTACAGTCCGCATAGAGCGACAGTGAGTGCTCGTTGATGGTGAAGCCGCGGTCTTTAGCAATCTTTGTTTGGCGTTTCTCGATTTCCGCATCGTAAAACTCTTCCACTCGGCCGCATTGTAGGCATACCAGATGATCATGGTGGTTGTCGCTACTGAGTTCAAATACCGCCTTGCCACTTTCAAAGTGGTGGCGCTCCAGCATTCCGGCCTGTTCAAACTGCGTCAGTACTCGGTAAACCGTAGCCAGACCAATATCCTCACCTTCGTTGATTAAGGCTTTGTAAACATCTTCTGCCGACAGATGCCGCACCGTGCTACTCTCGAACAGGCCAAGTATCCTCAGACGTGGGAGCGTGGCCTTCAGGCCCATGGTCTTGAGGTTATTTGGTTTGCTCATGGCTGAGTCCGCGAAGTTTAAACTAATTGTTGTATCATATAGCGCTGGGCCTGTTTTGAAAACACATACTGCTGCAATGCGCGCAAAAATATTCACGTTGCATGTGTTGCTACTTCTTGCTGGATGTTCGTCTGTTCCATCGCTGCTCTATAAAATCGACATCCAGCAGGGCAATGTTATTACCCATGAGATGTTGGAAAAAATAAAACCGGGGATGACCAGGGCACAGGTGCGCTTTGTACTTGGCTCACCCGTGATCAGCGATGCTTTTCATGGCAATCGCTGGGATTATGTGTACCGCCTTGAGCAAGAGGGTAGGCTGATTGAGCAGCACCGGATTACGGCATTTTTTGAAGATGATCGGTTGACGCACACTGAAGGTCGTCTACGTCCTTCTCTGGCTACGAACTCATCCAAGGCGGCGGTCGCTAAGCCCATCGAAGAGAGGCCCAAACCGGTAGCCGCTCCCCGGCCGGCGAGAGCGGCTCCTAAAAAGATCGCTCCTCCATCCGTTCCCGTGGACCCGATGGAAGTGGATCGGCCAAAAGAAGAGAGGGACTTATTTGGCGCAAGAGAGGCGGATCAGCCGAAAGAGAAAAAGGGCATGATTGATATGATGCTTGGAAAATGAGTTCAGGGGGCTGCTCTAAAAATAGGGCTCCATGCAAGACTGAAATAAAAACTTTGGATGCAGAATATGATGAGGGTGATCATTTTTTATTGGCAATAAAAGTGACCAAGTCTGAGTTATTAGAAGTGTCCTTCATAGGAAAATGATGAGACTGAATATGGCGATTGCCGGGAGCTCCGGCCGTATGGGTCGAGCCTTGCTGGAGGCAGTTACTCAGGCATCGGATATGCGGCTGGTAGCTGCCCTGGAGAGGAGCGGTAGTCCTTATCTCGGCAAGGACGTGGGAGAGTTGATCGGTGCATCTTGTGGTGTTGCTGTCACGGACGATATTGTCGCCGCGCTCTCAGAGAGTAACGTGTTGATCGATTTCACTCGTCCTGAAGGAACGCTTGCACATCTCGCGGTGTGTCGCGCTAGAAATGTAAAAATGGTGATCGGTACTACTGGCTTTTCAGCGGAGCAGAAAGAAGAGCTTAAAGAAGCGGCAAAAGAGATCGCCATCGTATTTGCGCCGAACATGAGTGTGGGGGTAAACGTGACTTTTAAGTTGCTGCAAATGGCGGCCAGGGCGCTGAATGAGGGGTACGATATAGAGATTATCGAAGCTCATCACCGCCATAAGGTAGATGCCCCCTCTGGCACCGCATTACGCATGGGCGAAATAGTAGCGGAAGCGTTAAACAGAGATCTTGAAGAGGTCTCTGTTTATGGGCGCCACGGCGTAACTGGCGAGCGTCTGCCAGCCACCATTGGTTTCTCTACGGTGCGGGGTGGGGATATCGTTGGCGATCACACCGTGATGTTTGCAGGTACGGGTGAGCGTATTGAAATTTCCCATAAGGCTAGCAGCCGTGCGAACTTCGCTGTGGGTGCGCTACGGGCTGCACGCTTCCTCGCCGACAAAGAAAGCGGCCTATTTGATATGCAGGACGTGATCGGCCTCAGCTAGCAACCTGGCGGCAGGTTAGTGGGAATGCCAAGCACTTCGGTATCTATGCAGCACGATGAGGCGATCCAGCAGCCCAGAATAACTGTGGTCGCATTGAAGCGCTTGCTTTATTCGCGTATGATTATAGTAGGTTAATGAAGCGGGACGGCGCTAGCTTGTCCCGCTTTCCATGTCTGGTCAGTCCTCAAGGAGTTCTCCGTGTCACAACGCCCGCATGCTGTCCTCGCTCTCGCTGACGGCACAATTTTTCGCGGCACCTCCATCGGAGCAGAGGGCATTAGCGTGGGTGAGGTGGTATTTAACACCGCCATGACTGGCTATCAGGAAATTCTCACAGACCCCTCCTATTGCCGACAGATCGTCACCCTCACTTACCCACATATTGGCAATACGGGCATCAATCAGGAGGACGTTGAGTCGGGGGAAACCAACAAAGTGTATGCAGCCGGGTTGGTGATCCGGGATTTGCCTCTAGCCTCTAGCAGTTGGCGGCAGACCCAGACTCTGCCGGAATACCTCAAGGAACAAGGGGTGGTGGCGATTGCAGATATCGACACACGTAAACTTACCCGGCTACTGCGGGAGAAGGGTGCGCAAGCCGGTTGCCTGATGTCGGGGCGCATTGATGAGGAGGATGCGGTGAGGCGTGCCGTCGAATCCCCGGGGCTTGCAGGGATGGACTTGGCTGCGGTGGTGAGTTGCGGTAAGTCATATCAATGGAGTGAGGGTGAATGGGCTCTTGGGAGGGGTTATCAGAGGATAGATCAACCACGGTTTCATGTCGCTGCATTTGATTTTGGCATCAAGCGCAATATCTTACGCAAGCTTGCGCAACGGGGTTGTAAGGTGACGGTACTTCCGGCCAAGACATCAGCAGAGGAAGTTTTGGCACTGCAGCCCGATGGCGTATTCCTCTCTAATGGACCGGGTGACCCTGAGCCTTGTGATTACGCCATTGTTGCAACTAGAAGGCTGCTCGAAGAAGAAATGCCGATTTTTGGCATTTGCCTGGGGCATCAGTTACTTGGTTTGGCGAGTGGTGCTAGGACCGTCAAGATGAAATTTGGCCACCATGGTGCGAATCACCCTGTACAGGATCTCGATACCAAGAGGGTGATGATCTCAAGTCAGAATCACGGCTTTGCCGTGGATATTGATACGCTGCCAAAGAATGCGCGTGTGACGCACTTATCTCTGTTTGATGGCAGTCTGCAAGGGTTCGAGTTAACTGATCGGCAAGCATTTTGTTTTCAGGGGCATCCAGAGGCAAGTCCGGGTCCAGATGATATGGACTACCTGTTTGACCGATTCATCCGCATGATGGAAGCCAATAAAAGCCAACATTGACTGTAGGAATTTATAGCGACGGAGAAGGCACAAGAACCCCCTAGCTTCTCAGCTGTCAACACAACTAGAAATATGCCTAAACGTACCGACATAAAATCCATCCTCATTATTGGCGCAGGGCCCATCATCATTGGGCAGGCGTGCGAGTTTGATTATTCCGGCGCACAGGCCTGCAAAGCGCTGCGTGAGGAGGGATACCGCGTCATTCTAGTGAATTCGAATCCGGCCACCATCATGACCGATCCAGAGATGGCCGATGTAACTTACATTGAGCCGATTACCTGGCCGATGTTAGAGAAGATTATCGAGATCGAACGCCCCGATGCCTTGTTGCCGACCATGGGGGGGCAGACAGCGCTGAACTGTGCGCTCGACCTAGCCAAGCATGGTGTGCTCGAGAAGTATGCTGTGGAATTAATCGGAGCATCACGTGAGGCCATCGACAAGGCTGAAGACCGGGAAAAATTTAAACAAGCAATGACCAGGATCGGACTGGGTTCGGCCCGCTCCGCAATCGCTCATAGCCTGGAGGAAGCGCTGCAGGTGCAGGCAATGGTCGGCTACCCTGCCATCATCCGCCCATCATTCACTATGGGTGGAAGTGGTGGCGGTATTGCCTATAACCGCAAGGAATTCCTCGATATTTGTGAGCGCGGACTAGAGGCCTCTCCCACTAAGGAGCTATTGATTGAAGAGTCTGTCATCGGATGGAAAGAGTTCGAGATGGAGGTGGTGCGTGATAAGGAGGATAACTGCATCATCATTTGCGCCATTGAGAATCTGGATCCGATGGGGGTTCATACCGGTGACTCCATCACTGTTGCCCCAGCTCAAACGCTGACCGATAAGGAGTATCAGATCATGCGCAATGCATCGATCGCGGTTTTGCGTGAGATCGGTGTGGAAACGGGGGGTTCCAATGTGCAGTTTGCCATCAACCCACAAGACGGCCGAATGTTGGTAATTGAAATGAATCCACGGGTATCCCGCTCCTCTGCCTTGGCATCGAAAGCGACAGGGTTCCCTATTGCAAAGATCGCGACCAAGCTCGCGGTGGGTTATACGCTGGATGAGCTCAGGAACGACATTACCGGGGGCATGACACCTGCTTCATTTGAGCCGACTATCGATTATGTGGTTACCAAGGTGCCGCGTTTTGCTTTCGAGAAATTTCCACAGGCCGATGATCGTCTGACCACCCAGATGAAATCGGTGGGAGAGGTCATGGCCATCGGCCGTACCTTCCAGGAGTCGTTACAAAAGGCCTTGCGTGGGCTAGAAACCGGGGTCGATGGTTTGGATGAGAAGACCACCGATATCGGCACGATTGAAACCGAGTTGGGGGACCCAGGTCCTGATCGTATCTGGTATGTGGCTGATGCATTTCGTTGTGGAATGACATTTGCTGAGATTCATAACCTGACACATATTGACCCCTGGTTTCTGTCGCAAATTGAAGACCTGATAAAGCAAGAGAGGGCTCTTGCAGGAGAGACTCTGGACGGGCTTGATCTCGATTCACTGCGAAAATTAAAGCGCAGTGGCTTCTCTGACCTGCGCCTAGCCAAACTGTTAAACACAAGTCAGACAGCGGTGCGTAACAAGCGACATCAACTCAAGCTACACCCTGTATACAAACGTGTGGACACCTGTGCTGCTGAATTTGCTACCCGTACTGCCTATATGTATTCGACTTATGAAGAAGAGTGTGAATCTCTTCCCACCGACAGAAAGAAAATCATGGTGCTGGGAGGAGGTCCTAACCGCATCGGACAGGGTATTGAGTTTGATTATTGCTGTGTCCATGCCGCGTTGGTTTTGCGAGAGGATGGCTTTGAGACCATCATGGTCAACTGTAACCCAGAGACCGTTTCAACCGATTATGATACTTCTGACAGGTTATATTTTGAACCGCTGACGCTGGAGGACGTACTCGAGATCGTCGCGATAGAAAAACCTTTTGGCGTGATTGTGCAATATGGCGGTCAGACGCCACTGAAGCTCGCGCGGGATCTTGCTGCAAATGGGGTGCCCATCATCGGGACCAGTCCAGACATGATAGATTGCGCTGAGGATCGAGAGCGCTTTCAGAAAATGTTGCAAGAGCTTGGGCTGAAGCAACCATCCAATCGCACCGCGCGTAATCCCGAGGCTGCTCTTGCTGCTGCCAACGAGATTGGTTATCCGCTGGTAGTGCGTCCTAGTTATGTACTGGGTGGACGGGCCATGGAGATCGTTCATGAACAACGAGATCTGGAACGCTACATGCGAGAGGCCGTAAAAGTATCAAATGACTCGCCAGTATTGCTGGACCGCTTTCTCAACGATGCCATTGAGGTAGATGTAGACGCAATCTGCGATGGTGAGGCCGTTTTGATTGGCGGCATCATGGAGCATATCGAACAGGCCGGCGTTCACTCGGGTGATTCAGCTTGTTCACTTCCTCCTTTCAGCTTGTCACCCTCCATACAGAATGAACTACGGCGGCAAACTGAAGCGATGGCACGGGCGCTCAGAGTGGTGGGTCTGATGAACGTGCAGTTCGCGATTCAAGGAGATACTGTGTACGTACTAGAAGTAAATCCCAGGGCATCTCGTACTGTACCCTTTGTGTCCAAGGCCACTGGGCTGCAGCTAGCGAAAATTTCCGCACGCTGCATGGCTGGCGTGTCACTGGCCCTTCAAGGTGTTACTAAGGAGGTGATCCCCCCCTATTACTCGGTGAAGGAGGCCGTATTTCCGTTCATCAAGTTCCCGGGCGTAGACACCATCCTCGGGCCCGAAATGAAATCGACCGGCGAGGCCATGGGAATGGGAAGAACGTTCGCTGAGGCATTCGTTAAGTCGCAACTGGCTGCGGGAGTGAAGCTGCCTGCGACAGGAAAGGTATTCATTAGCGTACGTCAGTCAGACAAGGCGCGTGTGGTAGAAATTGCCCGCGATCTTGTGAATTTGGGATTCACACTTTATGCTACTCGTGGCACTGCAACGGTACTGGCAGCAGCGGGACTGGCAGTGACCCCCGTTAATAAGGTCACAGAGGGGCGCCCGCATATTGTAGACATGATCAAGAATGGTGAGATGAACCTCATCATCAATACTGTGGAAGACAAGCGTAGCGCTATTCAGGATTCATACTCGATCCGCAATGCGGTGTTGCAGGCAAGGGTAACGTATTACACCACTCTGGCCGGTGCGCGTGCTGCTTGCATCGGCATAGCAAATATGAAGGAACTTCAGGCATATGGATTACAGGGGCTGCATGCACAACTCGATGCAGTTGGGTGAGAGGGGTGGTAAGGGGGTTGTTGCTTAGTATATTTTTATCATAAGGCCGTGAACTTTCCGGTCTTAATTTATAAGAGCGAGCTTTGTTTTCCCTTGCGAGAAATCGCGAGACAAAATTGAATATGAGAGGTTAGGAGATGGGTACAGTTCCATTGACAGTGGTCGGTGCAGAAAGGCTGCGTGCCGAGCTGCACGAAATGAAAACCGTGCAGCGTCCTGCCGTAATTGCAGCTATCGCAGAGGCCCGATCCCACGGCGATCTTTCTGAGAATGCGGAGTACGATGCGGCCAAGGAGCGGCAAAGTTTTGTTGAAGGCCGTATTGCCGAACTGGAGGGTAAGATTTCCAATGCCCAGGTCATTGACCCAGCACTGCTCGATGCTGATGGTGCTTGTGTGTTTGGTGCTACCATCGAATTGGAAGATATGGCCGCTGGAACGGTGGTGACCTACCAGATTGTTGGAGACGACGAGGCCGACATCAAGCAGGGCAAAATCTCCATTAGCTCTCCAATCTCGCGCGCCTTAATCGGTAAATATTCCGGTGATGTAGCGGAAGTTTTTGCGCCGGGCGGGGTGAGAGAGTACGAGATCCTTGATGTGAAGTATATTTAACTTGTAATGAGACGGTTCCGGCTTTAACCCTGGAAGCTGCGCTTGAGTCGACGTGGCTCACGTTTTTTTCGGAACTTGGCGGTGGTGGTTTTTGTGACTTCCTCTAGTTTGGGGCGGTAAATCACCAGTATCTTACCGATGTGCTGAACCGGGGCGGCATCAAGGCGTTGACAGATCTCTTCAATCAGAATTCCTCGCACTTTCCGGTCGCCGTCGAGCACTTTGACTTTAATGAGCTCGTGACTTCTGAGCCCCCGATCCAGTTCGCTGATAACGTTTTCCGATAAACCGGCTTCGCCTATCATGACAACTGGGCTGAGTGAATGGGCAAGCGCTCGTAGAGCGTGACGATGAGTGAGGGTAAGGGCAAGCATGGAATTTTCCAGAATTAATCATTTTACGCGATGAAACGCGCCAAAACCAGTAAGGCTTGGATGAGAGAGCACGTGAACGATTTTTTCGTCAAGCAGGCGAGAAAAGAGGGTTACCGCTCACGGTCTGCCTACAAGTTAATGGAGATTGCCGAGCGGGACCGTTTACTCAAGCCGGGAATGGTGGTGGTGGATCTGGGTGCGGCACCGGGGGGGTGGTCTCAGGTGGCATCAGAGAAGGTAGGCAGGAAGGGGAGGGTAATCGCTCTTGATTTGCTAGAGATGGCGTCTCTGCCGGGTGTATTTTTTATCCAAGGGGATTTCAGGGAAGCGAAAGTACTGGCTGAGCTGGAGAATTGCCTAGGAGACTGCCCGGTTGACCTTGTAATCTCGGATATGTCCCCCAATATAAGTGGCATAAACATGAGCGACCAAGCTCGCAGCATCTACTTGGCTGAGCTAGCGTTGGAATTCTCCGTGGAGCGATTGAACTCTGGCGGTAGTTTTCTCGTCAAAGTATTTCAGGGCTCAGGTTTTGAGCAGTTCTTGCTTGCCATGCGTGCCACATTCAAACAAGTATTAACGCGTAAGCCAGAAGCGTCTCGGGGTCGAAGTAGCGAAATGTATTTGCTCGGGTTGGGGAAACGAGAAAAGAAGCTGCTAGTTTTAGACGTATAACGGATAGAAAGGGCCGTCTAGCAATTGAAATAAGGCCGGAATCACGCACAATTCATCCTGTTATAAATTCTAAAATGGGATTAGAATTGAAATTCTTGTAAGATTTTGACGGCGCAAGCCAAGGAGTTACCTTGAACAATCTTATTAAAAACATGGCCATCTGGCTAGTGATCGCGCTGGTGTTGATGACTGTGTTCAACCAGTTCAGCACGCGCCAGACAACGACTCAATCGACGATGGAGTATTCTCAATTCATCGACGAGGTGAAGCAGGGAAGGATCGCCAAGGTGACCATTGAGGGGCGTACGCTAAAAGGTACAAAGGCCGATGGTAGGCGCTTTACCACCTACACTCCTTCTGACCCTTGGATGGTAAGCGACTTACTTAAGGCGGGTGTCGTTGTTGATGCAAAGCCGGAGGAAGAGCCGTCTCTGCTGATGAACATATTCGTCTCTTGGTTCCCAATGTTGCTACTGATCGGCGTGTGGATCTTCTTCATGCGTCAGATGCAAGGTGGAGGAAGGAGTGGCGGCGCGTTCTCATTTGGAAAGAGTAAGGCCCGGATGCTGGATGAAAATACCAATACCGTGACCTTCGCCGATGTTGCTGGTTGCGAGGAGGCTAAAGAGGAAGTATCTGAACTGGTCGACTTCCTACGTGAGCCAACTAAGTTTCAAAAGCTAGGGGGACGCATCCCTCGTGGAGTGCTGATGGTGGGTAATCCAGGGACTGGTAAAACCCTTTTGGCCCGTGCAATTGCAGGCGAGGCCAAGGTTCCGTTCTTCAGCATTTCCGGATCCGATTTTGTAGAGATGTTCGTTGGTGTGGGGGCTGCGCGCGTACGAGACATGTTCGAACAAGCTAAAAAGCAGTCACCCTGCATCATCTTTATTGATGAGATTGATGCCGTTGGCCGTCAACGTGGCGCTGGGATGGGCGGCGGTAACGATGAACGGGAACAAACGTTAAACCAGTTGCTGGTTGAGATGGATGGGTTTGAGGCAGCTGTTGGCGTGATTGTGATCGCCGCTACCAACCGTCCAGATGTGCTCGACCCGGCATTGTTACGGCCGGGGCGCTTTGATCGGCAGGTGACGGTTCCTTTGCCGGATATACGTGGGCGCGAGCAGATACTTAATGTACACATGCGCAAAGTTCCAATTGCGCCTGATGTGCGTTCAGAAATTCTTGCGCGCGGTACGCCGGGAATGTCAGGTGCGGATCTCGCTAACCTAGTAAATGAGGCAGCACTCTTTGCGGCGCGCGGGAGTAAGCGATTGGTAGATATGGAAGACTTTGAACGCGCTAAGGATAAGATTTTCATGGGCGCTGAGAGACGATCGATGGTGATGCCTGAGCGCGAACGCCGCAATACGGCCTACCATGAGTCTGGTCACGCCGTAGTGGCACAGCTTCTTCCAAAAGTTGACCGTGTGCATAAAGTGACGATCATTCCCCGTGGACGAGCTCTGGGCGTGACAATGCAGCTTCCGACCGAGGATCGTTACAGCATGGACCGGGAAGAGCTTTTGCAGACGATTGCGGTACTGTTTGGGGGGCGTATTGCTGAAGAGGTGTTCATGGGACAGATGACGACTGGTGCGTCTAATGACTTTGAGCGCGCAACCAAAATGGCTCGGAGCATGGTTACCCAGTGGGGCATGTCAGACTCTCTAGGGCCGATGGTCTACGGTGAGAATGAGGGTGAGGTCTTTCTTGGTCGGTCTGTCACGACTCATAAGAACGTGAGCGAAGCGACCATGCAGCAGGTGGATGTAGAGATCCGCCGTATTATTGACCAGCAGTATACGTTGGCGCGGAAGTTGATTGAGGAGAATCGTGAAAAGATTGAGGCGATGACCCAAGCATTGTTGGAGTGGGAGACGATAGATTCAGATCAGATTGGTGACATTATGGAGGGACGTGCCCCACGCCCACCCAAGCCATCTAAGGCGGTGTCGACATCAAAGGATGATACCCCTCCAGCAGCGCCAGCAACACCGACAGCAACGACGACACCTGCGCAAGAAGTGTAGAAAAGGGTTACAGGTCGTCAGTAAGGAACGGAAAACAATGCGAGCTTTAATGCTCGCATTGTTTATTAAGCCATGAATTCTTGATCTTCAGTTCATACACTCTTGTCTCTTCAGTGCGGTAAATTCAGCTTTTCTCTACGACATCCCATCATCATGGGGGTCATCAATGTCACTCCAGATTCTTTTTCAGATGGCGGGCTATATGCCTTGACAGAGAGTGCAATCTGCCACGCCGCACGTTTAATTGAAGAGGGGGCTGATATGCTGGATATCGGCGGTGAGTCGACCCGTCCTGGCAGCGCTTCGGTAAGTGCAGATGAAGAGTTGCGCCGCGTTATCCCGGTGGTGCAGGCCCTTGCCAGCAGAGGCATTCCCGTTTCAGTAGACACCTCAAAACCGGAAGTCATGCTTGCAGCGATACAGTCTGGTGCAGTCATGATTAATGATGTCAATGCACTGCGAGCAGCAGGTGCGATGGAAGTGGTTGCAGCAGAAAATGTGGCGGCATGCCTCATGCATATGCAAGGCGAGCCGCGCAGCATGCAGACTAATCCTCGGTATCGTAATGATGTGGTAACTGACGTGAAGGACTTCTTGCGGGGACGCTTAAGCGCGGCGCAGGAAGCAGGAATTCCGGCGAAGAGGTTGGTAATCGATCCGGGTTTTGGTTTTGGAAAAACGCTGGAGCACAATCTTGAATTGCTGCGCCATCTTGATCGCTTTTTAGACATGGGCGTAGCGATAATGGCGGGGCTATCGCGAAAATCCATGCTCGGAAAAATCACAGGAAACGATGTGGGCGAGAGGATTCATGCCAGCGTCGCAGCCGCTTTGCTAGCGGCAGACAGGGGTGCCAAGATTCTGCGAGTTCATGATGTAAAGGCGACCAGGGATGCGATGGCGGTTTATAATGCGGTTAACAGTGACCTGTAAATAACGAGAGATGGCTGCCCGCCGCTGTTTATCATGCTAATTTCTCTTAACTCTTCGTGGACTCTCAATTGAGCAAGAAATATTTCGGAACGGATGGTATCCGTGGACGCGTGGGAGTCTCTCCCATTACGCCAGATTTCATCATGCACCTCGGCTATGCTGCAGGGAAGGTGCTGACCTCGTCTGACCGGCGCCTGCCCAAGGGAGAGCGCCCAGCGGTGCTGATTGGTAAAGATACCCGGATCTCCGGGTATATGTTGGAGTCGGCCTTGGAGGCAGGGCTGTCTGCTGCTGGAGTGGATGTGCTTCTGTCTGGGCCTATGCCGACCCCGGCAGTGGCGTATCTGACACGAGCACTTCGGTTACAGGCAGGGATTGTAATTTCAGCTTCGCACAATGCATTTGAAGATAATGGTATTAAGTTCTTCTCGGCATCGGGAGGTAAGCTACCTGATGAGTCTGAACATGAGATTGAGGCGGGATTAAGTTCGCCCATTAAGTCCCTGGATTCAGCGCATCTTGGCAAGGTGCGGCGTATCAGCGATGCCCCTGGGCGATACATCGAGTTCTGTAAAAGCACTTTCCCCTACCATCTTGATCTACGCGGTCTACGGATCGTGGTCGATTGTGCCCATGGAGCGGCCTATCACATCGCGGGTCATGTTCTGCATGAGCTGGGTGCAGACGTGGTTGCCATCGGGGTGCAACCGGACGGTCTTAACATCAACCACGAGTGCGGCGCAACCCATAGCTCAACTTTGCAAGTAGCGGTCAGGCAGCATCACGCTGATCTTGGTATTGCGTTGGATGGTGATGGCGACCGTGTCGTCATGGTGGACAACAAGGGCGCGATCTATGATGGGGATCAGTTGGTCTACATCATTGCAAAACATCGTCAACAGAGGGGGCTGCTCGAGGGGGGGGTGGTGGGCACACTCATGACCAATCTTGCAGTAGAGAATAGTTTCAGAAAGCTGAGCATCCCGTTCGCCCGTGCCAATGTCGGGGACCGTTATGTGATGGAACTCCTTCGACAGAAGGGCTGGCAATTGGGTGGGGAGGGTTCCGGCCATATCATTTGTGTCGACAAGCATACTACCGGTGATGGCATAATTTCTGCGCTGCAGGTGCTACATGCAATGCGAGATTGTGGCAAGACCTTGGCGGGCCTTACACGTGGTCTTACACTCTATCCGCAAAGACTGGTTAACGTAAAAGTGGCAAAGAGATTCAACCCTCATGCGAACGAGCAGGTCAAGACGGTTCAGTCTGCCGCTGAGCACGATCTTGGTGACAAGGGGCGAACACTGTTGCGCGTATCAGGCACCGAGCCGTTGGTGAGGGTGATGGTGGAGGGTGAGTCGGAACGGAAGGTCGCGCGATGGGCGGATCGGATAGCCGAAGCCGTGCGGAGCGCTGCAGTAGGGTAAGAGGTTGTCAGTAGTCGCTGTAGCTCTGGTTATAAAGGCTGACGGGGTGCTGTGTCCGGGTGGGAGTTCACACTTTATCTACAGCTCATCGGGTTGCCCCTCAATAGTCGCTATGGGAGAATGCTCTTCGTGTCAGAATTTGTTTTAAGTCATATAAACCCCCTGTAGTTAGTCTCTCTTTTTAAAGGAATATAGCTGTGACAATCGTTCGTTTGCCGGATGGTTCTGAGCGTAAATTTGAGCAGCCGGTAACGGTGATGGAGGTCGCGGCATCCATTGGTGCGGGGCTGGTGCGTGCTGCGCTGGCGGGTAAGGTTAATGGCAAGATCGTGGACATGTCTCACCGTATCGACGCGGACTGTGATCTGGCGATCATTACCGAAAAAGATGCGGAGGGTCTGGAGGTCATTCGTCATTCCAGCGCGCACTTACTGGCACACGCCGTGAAGGAATTATTTCCCGAAGCGCAGGTCACCATCGGGCCGGTAATTGAGGATGGCTTTTATTACGACTTCTCTTACAAACGACCATTCACGACAGAAGATCTCGCGTCGATTGAAAAGAGGATGTTAGAGATCAGTAAACGGGACTTGAAAGTGGAGCGCAAGGTGTGGGACCGCTCGGAAGCAATCAATTTTTTTAAGGGATTAGGAGAGCACTATAAGGCACAAATCATTGAGGCCATTCCTGGCGATGAGGACGTGTCGCTTTATTCCCAAGGGAGCTTTACCGATTTGTGCCGGGGCCCACATGTGCCGGCAACTTCCAAGCTCAGGGTATTCAAGCTGATGAAGGTCGCGGGGGCCTACTGGCGAGGTGACTCGCGCAATGAAATGCTGCAGCGGATATATGGCACGGCCTGGGTCAAGAAGGAAGACCAGGACGCATACCTACACAGGCTTGAAGAAGCCGAGAAGAGAGATCACCGTAAGCTCGGCAAACAACTCGACCTTTATCATATTCAGGAAGAGGCCCCGGGAATGGTGTTCTGGCACCCAAAGGGATGGATCATCTGGCAACAGGTAGAGCAATACATGCGTGAGGTATTTCGCGTTAATAGCTACCAAGAAATTCGTACACCACAAGTTCTCGATAAGGGGTTGTGGGAGCGCTCTGGGCATTGGGAGAATTTCCGAGAGAACATGTTCACTACGAATTCAGAACAGCGTGATTTTGCAGTTAAGCCGATGAATTGTCCCGGTCATGTTCAGGTATTTAACCAAGGATTAAAGAGCTATCGTGACTTGCCCCTTCGGTTGGCGGAGTTCGGATCATGCCATCGGAATGAGCCATCCGGTGCCCTTCACGGAATCATGCGGGTACGGGCATTTACTCAGGATGATGCACATATCTTTTGCACTGAGGCTCAGATACAGGGCGAGGTAAAGCAATTCATCGACCTGTTACAGAAAGTCTATACAGACTTTGGATTCAAGGAGGTTCTTGTAAAGCTCTCCACTCGCCCACTAAAGCGAGTCGGTTCAGAAGAGCAGTGGGATAAGGCAGAGTCTGCACTGGAATCTGCGCTGAATTACAAGAAGCTGGCCTGGGAATTGCAGCCTGGAGAGGGTGCATTCTACGGGCCAAAGATAGAATTCTCCCTTAAGGACAGCATCGGCCGTGTTTGGCAGTGCGGGACCCTGCAGTTGGACTTCTCTATGCCGGCGAGATTGGGTGCAGAATATGTAGCCGAGGACAATACCCGGCAGATACCGGTGATGCTGCATCGAGCGATTCTAGGATCGTTGGAGCGATTTATAGGAATCCTCATCGAGAATCATGCCGGAGCCCTCCCCTTATGGCTATCGCCGGCACAAGTGGTGGTGTTGAATATCTCCGAAGGGCAGTCTGATTATGCTCGTGAAGTGACTGACAGACTCAAGTGCAATGACATTCGTGCACATGCAGACTTGAGAAATGAGAAAATAACCTATAAAATCCGGGAACATAGTTTACAGAAGCTTCCCTATCAGATCATAGTGGGCGATAAGGAAGTGGCAGCAGAGATGGTGGCTGTGCGAACTCGGTCAGGTTTAGATCTTGGTCAGATGTCTTTGCAGGCGTTGATTGAGCGCCTAAAAGTGGAGATATCCACGAGGACTGATACGGTTTGATTTATTAAACAAACTTGGGGAATTGCTATAGTTCAAGAAAAAGCAGCGCGCACAAATCAAGAGATTAACGTTCCGGAAGTCCGCTTGATCGGTGTAGAGGGAGAACAGATAGGCATTGTTACGCTAGAAGTTGCCAATGCCATGGCGGAGGAAGCGGGGATAGACCTGGTTGAGATTGCACCCACCGCCCAACCCCCGGTATGCCGCTTGATGGATTATGGCAAGTTCCGCTATCAAGAGAGTAAAAAGAAACACGAAGCTAAGCTTAAGCAGAAACAGATCCAGATCAAGGAAGTTAAGTTCCGTCCTAATACGGACGATGGGGACTACAATATTAAGCTGAGAAACCTGATTGGTTTCTTGGAAGAAGGTGACAAGGCTAAAGTTACATTGCGTTTTCGCGGACGTGAGATGGCCCATCAGGAGTTTGGTATACGACTGCTGGAACGGGTCCGAGATGATCTGTTAGTGCATGCAGTGGTTGAGCAGTTCCCCAGAATGGAGGGACGGCAGATGGTGATGGTGTTGTCACCCAAAAAGAAGGAAGTGAAGCTAGCTAAGCCAAAGGAAGCCAAGCCGAGGGTGGAGAAAGTATCCGAAGAGGTAGCGCCAGCAGAGAGCGATGCAGGCTCAGTAGCCAACACAGAGGCAATGACCGCAGAGGCTGGGGAGTAATCAAGCGACAAACCGCGTATGCTTTAGTATGGGCGGATAGCAGCAAAGCTGGCACGAAGAGTTGCTCGTGTCAGCCTAAAACCAAGTGACTACCGGGTCTTAAAAGTGTTCCTCACAGGAAACACCCGATGTCATGTTAAAACAGGAGCATTATCATGCCCAAGATGAAGACCAAGAGCGGCGCAGCCAAGCGCTTTAAAGTGCGGGCCGGCGGCAGCGTCAAGCGTGCGCAGGCTTTCAAACGCCACATTCTTACCAAGAAAACTACCAAAAATAAACGCCAGTTACGCGGAACCACGGGCGTTCATTCCACCAACGTGGCGTCAGTACGCGCCATGATGCCCTACGCTTAAGGAGAGACCGCCATGCCAAGAGTAAAACGTGGTGTAACGGCTCACGCCCGTCACAAGAAGATTCTGGATCTAGCCAAGGGGTATCGTGGTCGACGCAAGAATGTCTATCGGATAGCCAAAGAAGCGGTGATGAAGGCGGGGCAATATGCCTACCGTGACCGCCGGCAGAAGAAGCGTCAGTTCAGGGCCCTATGGATTGCGCGGATCAACGCCGCCGCACGCGAATGTGGCTTGCCCTATAGCGTGTTTATGAATGGCCTGAAGAGGGCCGAAATTGAAGTCGATCGCAAGGTGCTGGCGGATATCGCTGTATTTGATAAACCAGCCTTTGCAAAAATCGTTGAACAGGCTAAGGCCAGTCTCGTCGTATAACAGGCAGTAACAAAAAAGAGGCAAGGAGGCCAAGAGGCGAGAAACCTCAGCCTCCTTTTTTCTTGTGTAACTTCTAGCAGGCACAGTCCAACTAATTTGAACGATCATGCATAACCTGGACAATCTTATCAGTGAAGCCATCAACTTGTTTGAGGGCATAGACGATGCCGCCGAGTTGGAGCAAGCGAAGGCACGTTATCTCGGTAAAAGTGGAACGTTAACAGAGCTCCTTAAGGGGCTGGGTAAGCTCTCGCAGGAAGAGCGCCCCGCAATGGGTAGCCGCATTAACCAGGCGAAAGAGGCAATGGAGGCGGCACTTAATAGCCGCCGCGATGCGATCCAGATAAAAAAACTGGACACACAGCTCGCCGGTGAAGCACTTGACGTGACACTGCCGGGACGAGGCCTAGGAACGGGTGGCTTGCATCCAGTAACGCGCACACTTGAACGCATTGAATCACTATTCCGGTCAGTTGGTTTTGATGTTGCTTCCGGCCCCGAAATTGAGGCCGACTTCTATAATTTCACGGCGCTTAATATCCCAGAAAATCATCCGGCACGTGCGATGCATGACACCTTCTATGTTGATGACAAGCACTTGCTGCGAACGCATACATCACCGGTGCAAGTTCATTACATGCAGAATAATCGTCCTCCGTTCAAGGTAATTGCACCGGGGCGAGTCTACCGCTGCGATTCTGATGTGACCCACACTCCCATGTTTCATCAGGTGGAAGGTTTGTGGGTGGATGAAGATGCAAACTTTGCTGCGTTGAAGGGCGTGCTAGCAGATTTTATGCGACATTTTTTTGAGCGTGACGACTTGCCGGTACGCTTCCGTCCCTCGTTCTTCCCCTTTACGGAGCCTTCCGCTGAAGTGGATATTGGTTGTGTCATCTGCCACGGAAGCGGATGTCGAGTGTGTAGTCATACCGGTTGGTTAGAGGTATTGGGCTGTGGGATGGTGCACCCCAGCGTCCTGAAGCATGTTGACATAGACAGCGAAAAATATACCGGCTTTGCATTTGGTATGGGAGTGGAACGATTAGCGATGTTACGGTACGGAGTGAATGATCTGAGGTTGTTTTTTGAAAATGATTTGCGCTTCCTCAAGCAATTTAACTGAACAGTACTCATCTCACCTCCCGAGACAAGAATAGGTCCACATGAAGTTCTCTGAAAATTGGCTCCGTACCCTAGTTGACCCAGCACTTACCAGTGACGAGCTCGCTCATGCTTTGACGATGGCGGGACTTGAGGTGGAGGCAATCGAGACGGCTGCACCTGCCTTTGACAGAGTGGTTGTGGCTGAAGTGTTGTCGATGCAGAAGCACCCAGATGCGGACCGTCTGAATATATGCGTGGTGAACGTGGGCTCAGGTGGTGGTGAGTCGCTGCAAATCGTTTGCGGTGCAGTCAATGTCCGTGTCGGTGTAAAAGTTCCCTGTGCGCTGGTCGGAGCGCAACTGCCAGGCATTACCATCAGGCAGGCTAAGGTGCGTGGTGTGGAGTCCTCGGGAATGCTCTGCTCAGGCAAAGAACTAGGTCTGAGCGATGCTGTAGAGGGTCTACTGATCCTCCCCGCTGATGCTCCAATAGGCACAGACTTCCGCGATTATTATGCGCTTGATGACAAACTCTTTACGCTCAAGCTGACGCCTAACCGGGCCGATTGTCTTGGTCTGTCGGGTGTGGCGAGAGAGGTGTCGGCAATAACTTCTTCAAAATTAAGTCCACTGATAATTGAGCCAGTTGATAGCAAAATTCTAGATGCTCTGATCGTGAGAGTGGACGTGCCAGCCGCCTGTCCGCTCTACTGCGGGAGGGTGATTCATGGAATCAGTCTTGATGCACCCACACCAGGATGGATGGCCCAACGATTAGAGCGTAGCGGATTACGGACAATCAACGCAGTGGTGGATGTGACTAACTATGTAATGCTAGAGATGGGTCAGCCTCTGCATGCTTTTGATCTGGCAAAGATCGTGGGTTCGATACACGTACGATATGCCCAGTCCGGTGAGAAGTTACAGATGCTGAATGGCGAAGAGCTTGCCCTGCAACCGGATATGCTACTAATCGCCGATGAGAGTAAGCCTCTGGCACTTGCAGGCATCATGGGGGGGGGTGAGAGTGGTGTACAGCAAGGGGCCGTGGACCTATTTCTGGAGAGCGCATTCTTCAGCCCGGGGGAGATCGCGGGGAAATCTTTTCGTTTGGGGTTCAGTTCCGATTCGGCGCATCGTTTTGAGCGAGGAGTGGACTTCGCTATTACGCGAAGTGCTCTTGAGAGGGCCACACAATTGATACTGGATATCTGTGGTGGGAGAGTGGGCCCCATTACTGAAGTGAGGGGCGATTTGCCGCAGCGTAATCCAATCCGCCTTCGAGTCGAGCGTGCTCGGCGGGTGCTGGGAATAGATCTGGGGGCGTCTAAGACAACCGAACTGTTACAGCGCTTGCACTTTAATTTTACAGCCGAGGGAGATACATTTCAGGTAACGCCACCGAGCTATCGTTTTGATCTTTCTATTGAAGAAGACCTGATCGAGGAGTTGGCACGTATTTACGGGTATGACAACATTCCTGCTAGCGTGCCGCATACGGCGATGAGCATGCTCCCCGAGTCTGAGCTGCTGCATACCCCGTTACAGTTACGGCGTATTCTGGTGGCACGGGATTATCAGGAAGTGATTAACTACCCCTTTGTAGATGCTTCATGGGAAGCAGATTTCACAAATAATAAAACGCCTGTCATATTAAAGAACCCTATCGCCAGCCAGATGGGTGTAATGCGCAGCAGCCTGATGGGCGGCCTCATTGCAAACCTACAATTCAATCTCAACCGGAAGCAAGCCCGCTTGAGATTATTTGAAGTGGGTCGCTGCTTTGTGAGAGTGGGTGACGGTTATGCTCAACCGGAAAGGCTGGCGGGTCTTTGCTACGGTGATGCGATGGCTGAGCAGTGGGGAGTCCCTGCACGGGACATCGATTTTTATGACGTCAAGGCAGATATCGAGGCTTTATTCTGGCCAGAGGTGGCGAGTTTTGAGGCGGAGACCCATCCCGCGCTACATCCCGGGAGGTCAGCTCAAATCTATTTGGCCGGGAAGGCGATCGGGTGGCTGGGTGAGCTACACCCCCTTTGGCAGCAAAAGTCTGATCTGCCCAAGTCTGCGGTGTTATTTGAACTAGATCTAGAGCCAATGACGAGGCGCTCATTGTCAGTAGCGGGTGAGATTTCTAAATACCCGTTAGTGAGGCGCGATATCGCCGTGGTCGTGTCTGAAAGTGTCAGCTTAAAGGCCTTGTTAGGCAGTCTACAGGATGGGAGGTCGCCTATTGTTTCTGATATCTCCTTGTTCGATGTTTATCGTGGAAAGGGAATTGAAAATGGCAAAAAAAGTCTTGCATTCCGTGTGTTATTGCAAGATACTGAAAAAACATTAACAGATGCAGAGGCAGACTTAGCCATCACAAAGTTGATGGATATTCTGCGAAGTCAGTTCAACGCGGTGCTGCGTAACTAGTTAAATAATAGCATCCGTCAAGAAATCAATAGATAGGGGGGGGTATGACCTTAACAAAAGCTGAATTGGCAGACTTGCTGTTTGAGGGGGTTGGATTAAACAAGCGCGAGGCCAAGGATATGGTAGACGCTTTCTATGAGGAAGTCCGTGTCGCATTACAGAGCGGTGTTGGTGTCAAGCTCTCAGGTTTTGGCAACTTTCAGTTGCGTGATAAGCCACAGCGTCCTGGGCGCAATCCTAAGACGGGTGAGGAGATTCCGATTACCGCTAGGCGCGTTGTGACTTTTCGCGCGAGCCAGAAGTTAAAGGCAATGGTCGAAAAGAATCATCAGGGAAAACGTGCTGGCTAGCACCACCCTGCCGATCATCCCGGCAAAGCGGTACTTCACCATCGGCGAAGTCAGTGAGTTATGTGGCGTTAAGCCGCATGTCCTTCGTTACTGGGAGCAGGAGTTCACTCAGTTGCGACCAGTTAAGAGGCGTGGCAATCGTCGCTATTATCAGCATCACGAGGTATTGCTGATTCGCCGTATTCGAGAGTTACTGTACGAGCAGGGGTTTACCATCAACGGTGCACGTGGACGCTTGGGTCAGAGTGCGGTGGAACCCGCTGCTGCAGCCATAACCCCAGACATTTCAACTCACCTACCGTTTGATCTGGCACTTCTTCGGGGAGAGATCAAGAGTGTTCTCTCCTTGCTGCAATCGTAAGTCATTCATCTGTTCCTCTACTCCCCCGTATTCTTCATCCCTACAACGCCGAA